>OFFE01001632.1_pt1 | contig 15432 bp, 16 predicted proteins | sample 1521371 | NCBI WGS metagenome assembly OFFE01 (sample SAMEA3504131, study PRJEB24116) | mouse gut metagenome | biome: mouse gut; feature: mouse-associated habitat; material: faeces | place: Denmark | collected 2011 | reverse complement strand
CCGCCGCCGCCGCGCTGGTGCCGCTCATGGCCCCGGGGCCGTAGGGGTAGACGCCTCCCACCCCTACGCCGGAAGCCGTCAGATCCGGCAGAATCCGGCCGTCCCAGGCGGGCCCCCGGGAGCTCTTGGCATACAGGCTTTTACTGGCGCTGTCATAGGCTCCGCAGCAGATCACCCCCACAGCGGAGCCCGGACTGGTGACAGTATAGTCCGGCGAAGCCGCCAGAAATTCCACCGACGGAGCCACAAACCCCGTCATGGGCAGCCACACCTGATAACTCCCGTTAAGCAGGATGTCTCCATGGAGCTGGATGGTCCACACACCGGGCGTGGCCCCCAGGATGCGGATCACTGTCAGCTGCCCGCCGCTGCCCTCCACGGGAAAGTGGTACTCCACCTGTACTCTGGCGGCCTCCAGCACCAGTTTCACATCCACGGCGGGCCCCGTCCCCGGCCGGGCGGGCACCCGTCCCACCAGTTCCCCGGAGGGCGAGCGCACCGACACCGACAGCCGGTCGGCCACCGTGTTCCACACCGCCATGTATACGTCCCCTGCGTTCTCCCCTACCTTTAGATCCACCTGTCCCGGCGGCTCTCCCGGGCGGAGCACACCGCCAGTATGGTGGCGCGCCTCCGCTTCGTTGCCAGCCGCCGCGCACAGGCACACTCCCTTCTGAATGGACACCCCGCTGAGATACTCCTCGAAGACGCTGTAACCGTCGTGGCTTCCGGTGTTGGTGCCCAGGCCGATACAGATGGCCACTGGTCGGCCCAGCTCCCTTGCCTTCCGGATAATGTACTCTATTCCCACCATCACCGCGCTGGATTCATAGGCGTTTTCCTGGTCCGCCGGGATGCAGTACCGTTCCCGGTATAAGGGCCGGGCCTTTTTCAGCTTCACGGCGATAATCTCCGCGTCCGGAGCCGCGCCGGAAAAGTTCTCGCTCTGCCCTCCGGCGGCTACTGACGCCAGGAAGGTGCCGTGGCCGTCCTCATCCCGCTGGGGAACCAGGGCGTAGGGATCCCCGGAGGCCAGAGCCGTGTCAATGTCCGCCTTGGTATACTCCCGGCCCAGAACAAACCCGGCGGGAGGCTCCCCTTCGGCAGTCTGGTCGTAAATGTATTGGATTCTGCTGGTGCCGTCCGCGTAGCGGAACACATCCTGGGTGTAGTCGATCCCCGTGTCCACAAATCCCAGCAGTACTCCCCGGCCCTTCAAATTCAGATAGGGCTGGCTCTGGACCTGGGACACCCCTGCCGCATCCAGGGCCGGCCGGTCCAACAGGCCCAGAACCACGGAAACGGAGCTGATAAAGGCGGTCCCCAGGGCCTCCTCCAGCAGATGGAATTTCTCCGCCTTCATGTATCCCAGCACATACCGCCCGGAGAGTATCTGCCCCACCACCACGTCGGTGGAATTTCTGGCAAACTCAAAAAAGGCATCAGAAGCCCGGGTGACAAAATCAATGGTATCCGGCGCCTGGATGAACTCCAGCGCCTCCGGCGACAGACGCATCCCTCACAGCCCCCTTTCCACATGATTGACCAGCTCATTCATGGTCCCGCACAGATTCAGCCTCCCGTAGCCCCACTGTGGATTTGGATAGGAAAGGAAGGGACTGCGCAGTGCCCCCTTGCATAAAAACGCTTTCACCCGCTGTCCGTAGAGAAACAGGTCGTTTTTCTGAACGATGCCCCACTCCATCATCAGCGCCGCCGAGCCGGAAACAAAGGGCGCTGCCATGCTGGTCCCGGTGAACACGTCGTAGCCGCCCCCTGCCTTGGCGGACCGGACAGCCTCCGCCGGAGCCATGATATCTAGCATCACTCTGCCCCAGCAGTCCTGGCCGCCTCGTCCGGAGAAGGGACTCGCCGTCTCCGTCTCCGTCCGGTAGCCTCCCACTGAGATGGGGTACAGCGCCGTGGCGGGGAGGGTGATAGTGAGGTCCGGCTCCGGCTGAAGGAAGGCGGTGCGGTCCGTGACCTCCTCCACCGTGGGCAGCCACATGTCGAACCGTCCGTCTGCCACCTTTTTCCCGGTGCACCGCAGCTTCCACAAACCGTCCAGCTCCCCGGCGGGCGCCTCCATCAGAAAAATCGCCTCCTGGGAGGCGCTGTAGTGGGTGGGTACGCCATAGAACACCGAAACCCGGACAGATCCGAACCGGAAGGACCGGGTCCCCTCCGTCAGAAGTCCGGTGGTCTGCCCGCCCGGCAGAATCAGCTCCAGTACCGCCTCGTCGGCAAAATTTTTCCATAAGGAGAGGTAGATCTGCTCCCGCCGGGTGGAAACGGTGAACTCCGCGTCCACGGTTCCCCCCTCCACCAACCGTCCCCGGAAATGGTGGGCTCCGCTGCCTTCGTTGCCGGCGGCGCAGACAATCACACTGCGTCCCCGCTGAGCAGACTGATCAATGTAAGACTCGAAAAGGGACTGCCCCTGATGAGAGCCGAAGTTGGTGCCGTAACTGAGGTTCACCACACAAGGCATCTCCCTCTCCTCTGCCTGATCCAGCAGATATTTCACCGCCCGCATGATATCCGTGGTCCGGGCGCTGGCCAGCTTCACCGCCGCAATGGATGCGCCGGGAGCCACGCCGCTCCGGCCGGCGGCGATGGCGGCCACCGCGGTGCCGTGGCCGCTTCCTCCGGAGGAGGAAATCAGCCCGGCGGCAATTTCCTCCCCGGTATAGGCTGCTCCGCGGAGGAAGCCTTCCGGCGGCGTCCCCTCCGCCGTCATGTCCCACAGAGCGATCACCCGGCTGGTCCCGTCTTCTCCCATAAACTCTGGGTGGTTCAGATCCAGTCCAGAGTCCACAAAACCAATGAGCACCCCCTCCCCCGTCAGTCCCAGCCCACTCTTCCGCTGAACCGGGGGAATACAGGCAGCCTCCATACTCCGGTCCGCCAGACTGCTCAGATTGCGGGCCGGTTCAAAGCACGTCACCTGCTGGTGCTCCAGCAGCCGCCCCGCCTGCGCCTCCAGCAGCTCCATAATGGCAAACTGGGCGTCCAGCAGTTCCGTGGGATAGCCCAGAGAGAGGATGTCTCCCGTATACTTTATTATGTACTCCATATGCTCCTCCTGTCCAAAACCTGCGCGGGCGGCGCCCGGCGGAGGACGCCCGCATAGGATAGTATACGGAAAGGAGGACTGCCATTATGAATCCAGCCTACCTGGACACAGGCAATCTGCAAATTTTTGTTACGGCGGGAGAAACTCCCGATCCCATCCCTGACGCCAAAGTGCGTATCAGCGACCCGGAAAACGGCAAAATCCTGGAAGAGGTTTCCACCGACGCCTCCGGTCAGACTCCCTTCATTGAGCTGCCCGCGCCGCCCATGGAGCTGTCGGTGGCCGAAGTGGAGGCAGGGCGGCAGCGCCCTTACGCCGTCTACAACGTCACCATCTCCGCCGGAGGGCGGGAAACTCTCCACATTGGCGGCGTGGAGGTGCTGCCCACCGGACGGTCCATCCAGCGGGCCGCCCTCTCCCCCGCCCGGACCGGAGGCTTCAATGTGCGCAACCTGCTCCTGGCCCCTCACGCACTCTGGGGCGAGCCCTCCTCCCGGCAGCCGGAGGCGGAAGTCAAGCCTCTGCCGGAACCGGGAGGGCTGGTGGTGCTGCCGGAGCCGGTGATTCCGGAATTCATCGTGGTACACGCTGGACGGCCCGACGATGCCTCTGCCCCCAACTACTGGGTCCGGTTCAAGGACTACATCAAAAATGTGGCGTGCAGCGAAATCTACTCCACCTGGAAAACCGAGGCCATCAAAGCCAACGTGCTGGCCATCCTCTCCTTTACCCTCAACCGGGTGTATACGGAGTGGTACCGGGGAAAGGGATATGATTTCACTATCACCAGCTCCACCGCTTTCGACCAGTCCTTCTCCTATGGGCGGACCATCTTCGAGGAAATCGGCGTGGTGGTGGATGATCTCTTCACTACATACATCACCAAGGAGGGCATCTCCCAGCCCCTGTTTGCCCAGTACTGCGACGGCCGCCGGGTTCAGTGCGGCGGTCTGAGCCAATGGGGCTCCCAGGCCCTGGGAGAGCAGGGCTGGGACGCGGTGAGCATTCTGAGAAAATACTACGGGTCGGAAATCTATCTGAAAAGCGCGGAGAAGGTGGAGGGCGTGCCCATATCCTACGGCGGCCAGGTCCTCTCTCCGGGCAGCGAGGGAGAGGACGTGCGCACCATTCAGGAGCAGCTCAACCGCATCTCCATCAACTATCCCGCCATTCCCAAGGTGCCGGCGGACGGCATTTACGGTCCCGCCACCCAGGGAGCTGTGACAGAATTCCAGAAGATTTTTCACCTGCCCCAGACCGGCAGCGTGGATTTCGCCACATGGTACGAAATCTCCAACGTGTTTGTTGCGGTGGCAGGACTGGCCTGAAGGCATTCCCAGTTCCGGCGCGTTTGTTCCGGACGGACAGTTAAAGTCTTCCGCTTCAGATCAGCCGGCAGAAAACAGCAGAGGCGGAGCCTTTCGGCTCCGCCTTTTCTTATGTTGGTCTATCCAAAATCAAGAAGCCGGATTACTCCAGATCCACGCTGATGTGGTCTGTGCCGTGGGCCTCAAATTCCCCCATGTACTGCTCCATCCGGTCCATCACTTCGTCGTAGTTCTCTTCTGTCGCCCGCTCGGCGTCCAGATCCCGCAGAGCCAGCTCTTCCGCCAGAATCTCAAAAAACGCGGCGTCTTCATAAGCCATGATCGCCTCGTGAATGCCGCCTTCCGCAAAGGCCCGGGAGGGAATCATCTCCCTGTTATACAGCTCCACCAGAGAGGTCATCCCGTGATCCAGACAATGGGAAAACACAAGGCTTTCCACCTGGTCATAGTCCCGGATGCGGTCGTCCCCTCGGGTGGAATTGAGCACCCAGTTGCCTATGTACACCAAATCCAGCAGGCGGCGGAATTGTTTCTCCGTCATATGCAGCTCCATGTGATAAGACCTCCTCCCGGCACGCAAAAGCAAGTAAGCACAGTATAGCAGAATCCCAAGGAAAATTCCACAGAAAATACAGGGCAAAAAGCCCAAAATTTTACTTGTTATCCATGATGAATCATAGTACAATAGTAGGAACCTGTGCAATAAATCCTCGTCCGCCTCCCGCGGACGGGAAGGAGGACCACCCATGAACCCGCGTCCTATCGGTGTGTTTGACTCCGGGCTGGGAGGCCTGACCGCAGTGAGGCAGCTGCGGCGGCTGATGCCCTCTGAAAACATTATATACTTCGGGGATACCGCCCGTGTCCCCTACGGCAATCGCAGCCGGGAAACCCTGCTGCAATATGCCCGGCAGGATATGCGTTTCCTCTCCGGCTTTGACCTGAAGGCTGTGGTCATCGCCTGCGGCACTGTCAGCACCAACTGTCTGGAGGAGCTGCAATCGGAAAGCGCCGCACCCGTCATTGGCGTGGTGGAGCCCGCTGTGAGACAGGCGGCGGCGTTGACAGGCTCCAGGCGGATCGGACTGGTGGCAACCCGGGCCTCCGTGGCCAGCGGCGCTTATGAACGAGCCTTCCGCCGGCTGGATCCTTCGCTGGATGTCCACGCGCTGGCCTGTCCTCTTTTTGTGCCCCTGGTGGAGGAGGGAAGGTGCCATCCGGGCGACGTGGTGATTGAGACGGTAGCGCGGGAGTACCTCTCGCCGCTGAAGGAGGCAGGGGTGGATACACTGGTGCTGGGCTGCACCCACTACCCCCTGCTCTCCGAGGTCATCGGCGGCGTAATGGGGCCGTCCGTTTCCCTGGTGGACGTGGGGGCCGAGGCGGCCCGGGCCTGCCGGGATCTGCTGGCGGAGCGGGACGCTCTGGCGGACCGGGAGAACGGCGGAGCGCGGTTCTATACCAGCGACCGGGCCGTGAATTTCCAGCGGCTGGCCTCGCTGTTTCTGGGAAAGGAGGCCGGGGGAGCCGTGGAGCAGGTGGATATTTCCCGATATGGCTGATATGATGGAAAAACCGGTTATTATATTTGTAAGGGGAGAGCAGACCTACGACGGCGCCCTCCCCGAGGTCACGGAGCTGGCCACCGAGGGCGTCATGACCCTGGACGGCGGCGAGACCAGTCTGACCTATGAGGAGAGCGAACTGACGGGAATGAAGGGCACCGCCACGCGCTTTACCATTCGGGGAAATACGGTGGTGCTGGAACGGACCGGCGCCATTCAGTCCCGGCTGGAATTCTGCCAGGGAGAGCGGAACAGCTCCCTCTATGAGACTCCCTGGGGAACCATGATCGTGGACATCGCCACCACAAAGCTGGCCCAGCGGATAGGGGAAAGAGGCGGCGTGATGGAGATCATCTTCACCATCGCCATCAACCATCAAGTGACGGGGGAGAACCGGTTCAAGGTGCGGGTGAAAGAGACATCGAGGTAAATACGGTTTATGTAAATAAAATCAAGGGACCTGTCAAAAATGAAAGAATGCGGATCTTTGTCTGTCTGACCGGTACGGAGGAGAGACCGGGATTTGATACCGTCTGGAAAGAAGAATTTTACAGAAACGAAAGTACGGCTTGTTATTCCTGCTCGCTGACTGTACAGGCAGACAAATTTTAACGGCAAATTACTTTCAGAGATATTTTAAAAAGGAAGAATACAGATATGATCAACATGATCCAGAACGCCAAGGACCAGATCCTTGATTTGACCCAAAAGGCCTATCAGGCAGCTGCCGCCTCCGGGAAGCTCCCCGGAGACGTATCCGTTCAGGCCGGAGTGGAGATCCCAAAGGACCCCGCCAATGGCGACTACACCACCACCTTCGCTCTGGCTGCTGCCAAGGCCATGAAGATGCGTCCCCGGGACATCGCAGAGATCCTGCTGGAGAATATGGACCTCACTGGCAGCTACTTCGCCTCCGCCGAGATCGCTGGGGCGGGCTTTCTCAATTTCCGCCTCAGCCCCGCATGGTACGCCGGGGTCCTTTCCGCCGTGGAAAGCGAGGGGGCGGCTTACGGCCGCTCCGACGCCCTGAAAGGTCAAAAAATCATGGTGGAATTCGTCTCCGCCAATCCCACCGGTCCCATGCACATGGGCAACGCCCGGGGCGGCGTGCTGGGAGACACCTTGGCCTCCGTACTGGCGGCCAGCGGCGCGGACGTCTGGCGGGAGTTCTACGTCAACGATGCGGGCAACCAGATTGAGAAATTCGCCGTATCCCTGGAGGCGCGGTACTTGCAGATCCTTCTGGGGGAGGACGCGGTCCCCTTCCCCGAGGACGGCTATCACGGTGACGATATCCGCGAGCTGGCCCAAGCCTATTTCGACCAGCATGGAGACAGCCTGCGGGACGTATCCACGGAGGACCGCCACGCGGCCTTGGCGAAATTCGGTTTGGAACGAAATATCCCCAAAATGAAATCGGATCTGCGCCGCTATAAGATTGAGTACGATCAGTGGTTCTTTGAGTCCGAGCTCCACAGCACCGGCTATGTAGCCGAGACGGTGGAGCAGCTCACCGCCGCCGGATACACTTATGAAAAGGAGGGTGCACTGTGGCTGGCCACCAGCCGGATTCTGGAGGAGAATTACCGAAAGGCCGGCAAGGGCGACAAAGAAATTGCCAAGCTGGATCTGAAGGACGATGTGCTCCGCCGGGCCAACGGATTCTACACCTATTTCGCCGCCGATATCGCCTACCACCGCAACAAGTTTGAGAAGCGGGGCTTTGACAAAGTCATCAACATCTGGGGCGCGGACCATCACGGCCATGTGGCCCGGCTGAAGGGAGCCATGGACGCGCTGGGTCTGGATGGAACGGGACGGCTGGATATCGTGCTCATGCAGCTGGTAAAGCTGCTGCGGGACGGCGAGACCGTCAAAATGAGCAAGCGCACCGGCAAGGCCATCTCCCTTGCCGACCTGCTGGATGAGGTCCCTGTGGACGCAGCCCGGTGGTTCTTCAATGCCAAGCCCGACACACAGATGGACTTTGACCTGGGCCTGGCCGTCCGGGAGGACAGCGAGAACCCCATCTACTACGTGGAGTATGCCCATGCCCGGATTTGCAGCCTTCTGCGCAATCTGGCCGGAGAGGGGTTCCAGGTTCCCGCCGCCGTGGATGTGGATATCTCTCTGCTCTCCGGCGAGACGGAAACCGCCCTCATCAAACAGCTCTCTCTTTTCTGCGAGGCGCTCCGTCTGGCCGCCCGCGGCTATGACCCCAGCCACATCAACCGCTATCTGGTAGATCTGGCCGGATGCTTCCACCGTTTCTACACCGCCTGCCGTATCAAGGGAGAGGAACCCGGACTCCTCGGCGCAAGGCTGATGCTGACGGACGCAGCCAGAAGCGTGCTGAAAAACGGTCTGGCACTGCTGGGCGTGGACGCGCCGGAGCAGATGCAGCGGGACCGGACGTAACACGGACAGAGAACAAATACCACAGAGAACGCCGGGCCGGACGGCAGCGGGATGGGAGGCAATATGCGCGTTTATGAATCCGCAGAGGATTACCTGGAGGCGATTCTGGTGATCGGACAGCGGCGGAGCGTAGTCCGCTCCATCGATATCGCCAACGAACTGAATTTTTCCAAACCCAGCGTCAGCGTAGCCATGAAGAAACTCAGGGAGAGCGGCCACATCGAAATGGACCCGGACGGGTTCATCCATCTGCTCCCCTCCGGACGGGAGATTGCCGAGCACATCTATGAGCGTCACCGGACTTTGACGGATTTTTTCGTCTACCTGGGTGTCAGCGAAGATGTGGCCTCCGCCGATGCCTGTAAGGTGGAGCATGATCTGAGCGACGAAACCTTTGAAAAAATCAAGTCTCATGTTCTCCGGACTATGGGAGCACAGGCAGAAAATTGAAGATTCTCTCCGGATGCGTCCGGACGGACTGCGCCGGAATTGTCCTGCTTGTCACAGCAACGCCGGACCCTCTTTCAGAGGGTCCGGCGTTGTGCTTCAGAAATATTCCGGATCAGACGGCATTGACATCCACCGCCCGCAGCTTGCTGCTGTTCTTGGGGTCCGGCTCCACTTCGTATGTTACCTTCTGCCCCTCGGCAAGGGTGCGGTATCCAGTTCCCTGGATGGCGGAAAAATGGACGAATACATCGCCGCTCCCGTCGTCATTGGAGATAAAGCCATAGCCCTTCTCCGCGTTGAACCATTTTACAGTTCCGTTGTTCATGGGTAATCTGCCTCCTAAGAATTGAAGTAAATGCAAAGAAGCCTACTGCGGCAAAGCCAAAAGACGGACGGGTTTCGCCTGGCGGTGACTAATTTGTACATTTTCGGACACACCGTTAGCATACCATCGGATGGAGAAAATGTCAAGTGAAGATTGGGTCATTTTTTCCTTAATTCCGATTCCGGCCCGGCAAGTCAACATTAAATCTTTAACCATCTTATTTAATTTTCACTTCTAAAACGCCTTCTTTTTACTTCAATTGCACAATTTAGATTTTCTGTTGCCAAAGTGTTGCCGCCTTCATTTATATTGCTTTTTGATTATGTTACCTGCATTTTCCGTTTACTACGCAAACACGGGGCATAGCAATCGCCATGCCCCGATCTGCTTCAAGCTCCTTATCTCTATCATCTTCCACCGGAGCAAGTCTGCTTCCCTCCGCAAAGTATGCTCGCTTGTCCAGCAACTCTTTTTTCTTATCCTCTGGCAACCCTTCAAATAACTATCGTCAGTGACTCCCAAAACAGAGGCTGTATCGCGTGCCATGGGAAAACAGGAGGCCGTCTTCCAGCCGGATACACAAAATACAGGTATTTTCATCCTCAAAATCAACATGCCCGTTGTCAATCCAGGAGAAAAAAGCCCTCCGCAGCTTTTCCGCAATTTTCCGGTTCTCCGCCTTTCCCCAATAGCCCAGGTTCATCCCCCGGCCGTGGCCTGTAAACCACTCGCCGGATATGGCCACCGCCGGGTTTTCCGCAATCTGCCGCATTTTGTTGGACAATCCGTGGGTGACAATATAGAAGGCGCCGTCTTCATAATAGGCATTTACGCCGCGCACGTGGGGCTTTCCCCCTTCCACAGTGGCCAGAGCGATTAGAGTGTCCTTCCCAAACCGCTCCGTCATCAGGCGCTCCCCTTCCCGTCTCAATTCATCCATTGCAGCTCCCCCTCTCCGCTCTCGCAGGGCTTTGCCGCTTTTTCCTGAAGTACCGCCAGAAATTTCGCCGCCGCCTTGGAGAATACCTGAAACTTTTTCCATACCACGTACAGCCGCACCTCCACCCGAGGCTCCAGTGGACGGAAACACAGGCGGCTGTCGCTGCCGGTACTCACCAAACGGTCCAGGGCCAGTGCGCAGCCCAGCCCCTCCTCCACCATCAGAGAGGCGTTATAGATCAAATTGTAGGTCGCCGTCACGTTCAGAGAAACGTACTCCTGCCCAAACCAGGCGGAGAGGCTGTCTTTCCCGATGGACTGCCGGGAGAGGAGAAGCGGTTTGTCCCGCAGATCCTCTGGACGGATCACGTCCTTCTCCGCCAGCGGGTGGTCTTTCCGCATCAGCACGCCCCATACGTCGGTGACAGGCAGCTGGATGTAGTCGTACCGCTTCAGATCCCCAGGCTCCAGCAGAATGCCGAAGTCCAGACATCCCCGGTCCAACCGCTCGCAGACGTCGTTGGCGTTGCCGCTGAAGAGATGGTAGTGCACATTGGGACAGTCCAGCTGGAGCGCCCGGGCCGCCCGGGCAATGAGACGCATGGCGTCGCTCTCTCCGCCGCCGATATAAATATCCCCGGCAATCGCCTCCTCGGTTCCCCAGAATTCAGATTCCGTCTTCTCTACCAGCTCTACAATCTCGCTGGCCCGCTTTCGCAACAATATGCCGTCCTCTGTCAGACTCACCTTCCGGCTGCCCCGGATGAACAGCTTCTTCCCCAGCTCATTCTCCAAATCCATCAGCTGCCGGGACAGCGTGGGCTGGGTCAAGTGCAGATACTCCGCCGCCCCGGAAATGCTTTCCTCCTGCGCCACTGCCAGAAAATACCGCAATACACGCAGTTCCATAGGTATCCCTCCCCTTTTTGGGTCCTACTATATCATTGCCAGCCATACTCGTCAAGTATATCGCACTATTTATTATAAGCATTTGATATTTTCGTCCCACTGTTTTATAATTGACCAGGAAAGGGGTGAGCGGCATGTCGAATCCTTCGCTGACCCGGGAACAGGTACATGCTCTCCTGCAAGAGACAGACTGCCCGGACGAGTTTATCCGGCGCTTTCTCTCCGCCATGGAGACGGCAGAGACACAGGAGCAGCTGCGCCTGCTGCGATGCCAGCGCTGCCGTCTGCTGGAACGGCTCCACACAGAGCAGAGAAAGCTGTACCGGCTGGACTATCTGCGCTATCAGCTGGAGAAGCCGGAAAGCCCCCAGCGTAAGGAAAGGAGCTCTGCAAACCATGATAAATGAACACCTGGCGGAGATTCTAGCGGATTCCTTCTGGAAAATACTTCTGCCGGGTCTCACTGTCACCATTCCCCTGACAGCCATTGCCTTCGCCCTCGCTCTGCTCATCGCAGTCACAGCCGCTCTGATTCAGTTTGCCAGAGTAAAAGTGCTCCGGCAGCTGTGCCGCTTTTACATCTGGGTGTTCCGGGGAACGCCGCTGTTGGTGCAGCTGTTTGTAGTGTTCTACGGGATGCCCCGCGTCGGAATCGTTATAGACCCCTTCCCGGCGGCAGTCATCGTCTTCTCTCTTAACGAAGGAGCCTACTGCGCGGAAATCATCAGGGCGGCTCTGGAATCTGTGCCGCCAGGGCAGCTGGAGGCTGGATACTGCGTGGGCATGAGCTACTTGCAGACCATGAGGCGGATTATTCTGCCCCAGGCCATGCGCACCGCCTTTCCCTCCCTCTCCAACTCCCTGATCGCCATGGTAAAGGACACCTCCCTGGCCGCCAATATCACGGTAACGGAGATGTTCATGGTCACACAGCGCATTGTAGCCCGGACTTATGAGCCGCTGGCGCTGTATATTGAAGTGGGACTCATCTATCTTCTCTTCTCCACAGTGCTGACCAGGCTGCAAAACATGGGGGAAAAGAAGCTGAACATCTATGATAAGCAGGCGGTGTCATGATGCTGGAAATTGAGAGTGTCAGAAAATCTTTCGGTTCCCTGGAGGTGCTCAGAGGCGTCAGTCTCAGCGTGGAGCCAGGGGACGTGGTGGCGATTCTGGGTCCCAGCGGTTCGGGAAAAACCACGCTGCTGCGGTGCATCAACTTTCTGGAGTCCGCCGGAGACGGAACGATGCACTTTGATGGGGAGACCTTCCAGATGGCCCGCATGGCCAGGAAGGACATCGCCCGACTGAGAAAAAAGACCGCTTTTGTCTTCCAGGACTACAATTTGTTCCGCAATAAGACCGCTTTGCAAAATGTGACGGAGGGCCTCACCGCGGCGCGGCGGATTCCCAAAAAGCAGGCCGCTGAGCTGGCCGTGAGAGCCTTGGACAAGGTGGGTATGGCAGGACGGGAAAACCACTACCCCCACCAGCTCTCCGGCGGACAGCAGCAGCGGGTCGCTATCGCCCGGGCAATTGCCGCCAATCCGAAAATCATCTTTTTTGACGAACCCACCTCCGCCCTGGATCCGGAGCTGACAGGGGAAGTGCTGGCGGTGATGAGGCAGCTGGCGGAGGAGGGCATGACCATGCTGGTGGTCACTCATGAGATCGGCTTCGCCCGGACGGTGTCCAACAAGGCCGTCTTCATGGAAAATGGCGTGGTGGTGGAGGCGGGTCCCTCCCGGGAGTTCTTCCAGAATCCCAGAGAGGAGCGCTCCAAGGCGTTCTTGCAGACTATACGGCCCGCCGGACTGGCGGAGTAGTCCATTTTAACCCGAGGAGGAGGTTCTTGTGAACGATTGGTTTACCATTGACCAGATCGACAGCGATACATACGTCATCAGCGAATACCGGCACTGGGAAGAAACCCATTGCTATCTTCTGAACGGAACGGAGCGCAGCCTGCTGATTGACACAGGTCTCGGCATCTGCAATATCTGCGATGCGGTGGGCAAGCTGACGGATAAGCCCATTACCGCCGCAGCCACTCACATACACTGGGATCACATCGGCGGCCACCAGTACTTTCCTGATTTCTGCGCCCACGGAGAGGAGCTGGAGTGGCTGAGCGGCCGCTTTCCTCTGCCGCCGCAGGTGGTTCGGGATATGGTCGCAGACCGCTGCGACCTGCCGGAGGGGTTCGACGTAAGCGCTTATACCATGTTTCAGGGTGTTCCAGCCAGAGTACTGCAAGACGGAGATACTATTGATGCCGGCGGGCGGGTGATTGAAGTCCTGCATACCCCGGGGCACTCTCCGGGACATATGTGCTTCTGGGAGGCGGAGCGGGAGTACCTCTTTACCGGAGATCTGGTATACAAGGATACCCTGTTCGCCTACTATCCCTCTACAGATCCAGCCGCCTATCTGGCCTCCCTTGAAAAAATTGCAGCACTCCCTGCAAAAAGGATTTTTCCCGGCCACCACTCACTGGATATCGGACCTGAAATCGTAGCCCGAATGCGGGACGCCTTCCGGGACTTGCAGGCGAAAGGTCTGCTGCACCACGGGAGCGGGACATTTGAATATGGGGATTGGGCAGTGTGGCTATAAGTTTACCAACCTGTTATCAATGAATTTCAAATGATATACAAACAGTTGATGAAATGAATGCTATCATAGATAACGAGGGAAAAGCGTGGCAACATTTTGGCAACAGAAAAACAGCAAGCCACAGCAAATGATGTAATTGAAATAAAAAACGGTGTGAATTTGCACAAAACTTAAATAAATATAGTTAGCAATAGCAAAGAACGAGACGAAAAGGAGTTGTTTTATCATGAAACGAAATGTTTTTCTGTCCCTGCTGCTGGCAGGGCTGCTGGCCCTGGCGGGCTGCGGACAGAACGGCGGCAGTCAGGAAGAATCCGGCGATCTGCTCTCCCGGATCAAGGATCGGGGGGAACTTGTGGTGGCCATGGAGGGCACCTGGGCTCCTTGGACCTACCACGATGAGAGCGACGCGCTGGCCGGCTACGATGTGGAAGTGTCTGCGGCCATTGCGGAGAAGCTGGGTGTCTCGGTCCGCTTCGAGGAGGGGGAGTTCGACGGCCTGCTGGCCGGCCTGGAGGCCGGGCGGTACGACATCATGGTCAACGGCGTGGACATTGACGAGGAGCGGTCCCAGAAGTATGATTTCACTGTGCCCTATGCCTATAACCGTACTGCCGTCATTGTCAGAAGAGATGATGATGACATCGCCTCCCTGGAGGACCTGAGCGGCAAGCGCACCGCAAACACCATTACCAGCACTTACGCCAAACTGGCGGAGCAGTACGGCGCGGAGGTGACAGGCGTGGACGACCTGAACCAAACCTTTGAACTGCTGCTCTCCGGCCGCATTGACGCTACGCTCAACGCGGAGGTCAGCTATTACGATTATATGAAGGCCCACCCGGACGCGGATATCAGAATTGCCGTCCTGGCCCCGGACGCCACCCAAACTGCCATCCCTGTACCCAAGGGGGAGACCTCCCTGATTTCCGCCCTCAATGATGCTCTGGAGGAGCTCAGCGAGGACGGAACGCTCTCCGCTCTGTCGGAAAAGTATTTTGGTACGGATATCTCCCGCCCTTAATTTTTTTCTGATGATTTCTGGGAGTTTCCCACCTTAATGACCAAAAAGCAAACCCAGGCGGGGCTGTCAAGGATGGCGCTGAACGCGCCATGCACTTTACCTTGACGGCCCCGGCTGGATTTGCTGGCATCCCAAATGCGAATTTATATTATCGTTTATATTTCAAAGTCAGGAATTACTCTATATCTTTTCAGACCTTCCCGAAAAAAACACCTTAACTGCTACAGGAACTCTATATTTTGCTGCCTTCATACTGCCCAAAACAATAATACAGTCAACACTTACTCCAGTATCATACAATCCTTCAAATAAAAGACGATCTATCACATCATTCGCCAGATCTTCTTTTCTTATCTTTGATACCCACATACAATATTTCCACTCCGTATCTTTTGAAAGTTCATTTATGATTAGATAGGGGCACCACCACATTCAGAAAGTGGGCTTTATCGTGTCCGTTATCTGCTTCTTGTCTACATCCTGCCCCGTGGCTTGCTCTTGCGCTGTCCCACCCTGCGGAAGCTCCCTTGCCAAATCGGGGTGCTGAACGCCCTGGAATATAACTGCATTACACAGACTGGGGCCTGCTTCTTTTTCCATGGGCCTCTCGTCTTGGAGGTGGGTTGGCGCTCCACCCTGTTTCGGAAACAGGCGCTCTCGTATCGGTCAAAGAAAACCAATAATCCGAACCTCTCCCCTATCGGGATAAAGTTCGGATTACATTGGTTTGGTGCGCGAGGCGGGACTTGAACCCGCACGTCCGTATTGGACACTAGAACCTG
>OFFE01001625.1_pt1 | contig 15509 bp, 12 predicted proteins | sample 1521371 | NCBI WGS metagenome assembly OFFE01 (sample SAMEA3504131, study PRJEB24116) | mouse gut metagenome | biome: mouse gut; feature: mouse-associated habitat; material: faeces | place: Denmark | collected 2011 | reverse complement strand
AGAATACCCCCCCCGGGCTTTTTGTCAATAGGCCGCTTGTTTACTCAATCTTCTTTTAAAAGCCGGCGTATCGTTTTCCGGGCACTTTTGATGGACTCGCCCAGGGCCGCAATCGAGACACGCCCTATCTCCGCAATCTGAGCGAGTGTACTTTCATCAAATGCCGCCGTCATTATCCGCCAGGCCCTGGCGTTGGCCGTGGACAAAAGGCTCTTACAGCGAACCCGTTTGGGACCGTAAAAGCCCACACCAAAATGTTCCGCACCGTCAGGAAGAAGCCCGACGAAAGCCAGGTGTTCATGACGGACGAGCAGCCCCTGGTTGAAAAAAGGCATGGAACAGAAGATGCACCGGCAGCTCCCTGACGGGGCATGGAAAAGCTCCAGATACCACGTTGCGGAGCATACGAAGCCGGAAACCGGAATGTTGACCTTGTACAGGATGCAAGGAGGATTCTGGAAATGATACAGGAATGGAACGCCGGACACGGCTTTCCACAATTATTTCTATAACCGGGAAACGGATGCCCGGATACATGAGGATAATCTCATACGATTTACTCTCCCTTACTAAAGTATATACATATAGAAAAATACTACTAAGGGAAAGAAATTTTCATTTGAAATTTCTGCAGAATACAAACGGATTAAAAAAGCAACCCCTAACCGGATTGCTTTTATATTTATACTATTTACTAATTAAGTAGCCAATCCAAGTCAGCTTGAACCTCCTCTTCGGTAACAATTCCATTCTCAATAGCTTCCTCTGCTGACATTACCCCGTCTGAACCATAGATTGTAGTGCTATTGCCTGTCTCTTCGTCTGTAACCGAGCTTATTTCATTCACTACTCCGTCATTTACCGCCGCTTCAATGTCTACATTCCCAGACTCATCTGTGTAGTTGGCGAGTATACTTTCAGCATACCCCAGATATGCCCAATAGGTTCCGCACTTCGCTACTGAGATATACTGAAGACCCGGATCAATCATCGCTGCCCAGTGACCGGGACTCGCTTTCCATGCCGCATATATCTCTGCAACTGAACTGTACCCTTGCCCGATATTCTCTACATTGGCTCCCCCTCTTGATAATACATCGTGAGAGTAATTAGAAACAAGGTTCTTAGCACTTGTGAGGGCATTGGAATCTAATGTTCCATTAGCACTTACTGTGGACAATCCGAGCGCTTGCCTATCGGCATTCAGTAAGGCAACAAATTCGCTACTAAAAAGTTGGGCGTCAATAGCAGTGTCATCAGTCTTGGCGGCTGTTTCAGGATTAGTTGTCCCCTGATTAGAACTGGAACTCTGATTGCTTCTCGCTGTCTGAGTTGTTGCAGGTTTTTCAGCCACGATGTAACTATTACTTACGAATACTGTTTCACCATCCAGTTCAATCTGATACCAACCTGTCTCCTTACACTGTCCCGTCACGCTGACTTCTTGACCATATGTGAGCCTACCGACTTTTTCACCATCCGTTGACGGCTGGTTTCTTACATTTACCGCTGATTTGGTGTACATCGTACTTGACATTTCATTGATGGTGTAAGGAGAATCTGCTGTTTCTTCCCCTGTGGTTGTCCCGGACTGGTTTGCCTCGTCTGTCTGGTCTGCACTGCCGGACTGCCCGGTCTGCGTCACGCTGCCGCTTTCATCGGCATTCTCGTCAGAGGGTGCCTCCGCCCCGGTTTCAGGCTCCGCTGTGGGCTTTAGTGTTTCTTCTGACGATGGTTCTTTTGTGGGTTCCGCCGTTTCTTCCGGTTCGGATTCCATAGCGCCGGTTCCCTCCGCCCCTCTTTCCTGGCTGCTTTCTGCATCCGCCATGGCTTGAACCTTGCCGTCCCCCTCCATCCTGTTTCCGCAGCCAGCAAAAACACTGGCTGTCATTGCTGTGATTAGCAATGCCGTCACGATTTTCTTCTTCATGTCCGTCTCCTCCTCGTTGAGATTCTTTCTCCGGAAATCCGTTCAGGGATTTATCCACCTATAGAGTACCCTCCCCGGACTTTTTGTCAATAGGAATCTTGCCTGTTCCATACTTGCATTCTATCGTAATGCATTTTGCAATGTAATGCGTATTGCATACTATTTGTCCGGAATGCAATACAATCAAGCTGATAAAAGGAGGTATCGGACATGGCTTTTCAGATTAGACCCAACAAAAAAAGAGAGCGAGAACAAGACAATCCGTTTTCCGCTTTCCCTGATAGAGAGGATAGACGATGCAATCAAGGACAATGACGTCACATTCTCCGCCTTTGTCATCCAGGCATGTGAATACGCCCTTGATGATATGGAGCCGGAATCCCCTAAACCTTGATGCGGCTTCATGCCTGCTTATGGAAAGTCCGGCTGGGGCGTGCATGTCGGCAGCACAATCAATATGGCACTTGCCTATTGAAGCGTGTGTCCATAATAACAGATGGGCGGAAAAGCAGCGTGTCAAGGGGAACGTGGAATAAATTGGCGCTTCCCTTTAAGCGCCGCCCTTTTTATGCCGCGAAAGCGCCTTGATACGGCGGGAACTGGTGTCAGACAATGGGGATGGGGGGATTGATAAATGCACTTCGCAAGACCTACATCAGCGCACTGATAGACTCCGGTGAAATCAACATCGACAAAATCCGTGAGCTGGTGGGGCATGAAGACGAGCGCACGACTTTCCATAATTATTGCCATAACCGGGAAACGGATGCCCGGACACATGAGAATATCGAGCGTGCGCTTTCACGGGATAAAGTGTAATCAAATGTAATCAGAACACATGTACACAAAAACAGCGGAACCCCACATTTTATGGGATTCCGCTACATAAAAATAAGAGCGATAGACGGGACTCGAACCCGCGGTTTCCACCTTGGCAAGGTGGCGCTCTACCAACTGAGCCACTATCGCGTATTATGTATCTTCAGATACAAAGCAGGTGATGGGAATCGAACCCACGTATTCAGCTTGGAAGGCTGATGTTCTACCATTGAACCACACCTGCATTTCTGTAACATCACTTCGTTCATTTCTCTGTCACAACAATAAAGATTTTACACCAACATCTCCAATCTGTCAAGTGTCTGATGGAAATTTTTTTAATTTTTTCCACAGCATTTTTTCAGCATCTTTTGTAGCACTTTCAGCATTCTCCACAGCTGATTTATCGCCTGAACGGCAAGATTCCGATTCGGCCATCTCTTAACGGGAGCTTTTTACAAAGTGATATGAACTGAAAAGAAACGTTACCGCTTCCGTCTGTAATACTGCAGCAGCAGCCTGACCACCCTGCTGTAGCTGATCTTTCCGTCGGCTATGCCGTTCACTTTCAGGTTCGCATCGATGAACGCATCCGCTGCCTTGTTCACAATTTCTGTATTTATCAAAGCTTTCCCGTTGATGCGCTCCCATTCCTCTGCCGTGACAAATATATTATCTTCCCACACCTGCGCGTCCACAGCTACCGGCTGGACCACGGCTGCCGCCTCCTCATAAGCGGCGCGTTCCTCCTTCCAGGCCTTATACAGGTCATTATTCAGGTAAACCAGCACGCTCAGATAACCAGCATACCGAAAAAAGTCGTCTTCCGACTCCACACATGCCAGATACCCGATAAAATTGGCCTCATCCTCATAAATATAGCCCCGGAGATGAGCCAGTTCATGGCACATTGTCGCAGGGAAGTTCAGAATATGCATAACGTCATTGTAATTCGCCTCCATGGAAAACGGGAAATAATACCCCTGCATATACTGCTGGCACATAAAATCCGAAAAAAACATTGCCTTTGGACGTGGATAATAACCGTCCAGCTGCGGATATGTCTCCCCCAGCTGCCGCATCAGTTCCCTTGCCTTATCTTCCATATCCAGCGGCGTTCCGTCCTTTCCCACGCTGCCGGAATATTTTGCCATCCCGTCCTCGCCGCGCTCTATCTCCCCGGCAAGGCTGTTGCACTGCCCCGCCACCATATTATATACCTCAATCAATTCCACCAATGTGTATTCGCCGGTATCTTCTCCGAAATAATGCTCTGAAAAAGTCGATGCATGGTATAAAATAAAACAGTTCAGCGTCATAATCAGGCTGACAAACAGTATTGTCCATGCAAAAAAGCACCCGAAACTTCTGCTGAATCGCCTGAAGCTTCCGAAAGCCCTGCACGACGTCCTGCCCGTCTGCAGCGCTGAACTACTGCCCAGCCCCACACCTTCCCCGGCATCGGACGACTCCCTTACCGCTTTACCGCTCAATCCCACACCTTCCCCTGTATCGGCCGGCTCCCCCAATGCTTTGCCGGCCAGCCTGCCAGCGTACACTGCTTCCGGAATCCCGCGCACATGCCGCCTGGCACAGCAGTAAATCCGCCTCACACCTGCCTGCACTCCCACAACCGTCCACAGCACTCCCAGAAGCCCTGCCAGCACCGCCAGCACGATACCTGCCCCAAGCATCCATTCGCCTGCCGAAAATGGCAATAGCCCTGTTATGCGGCCATAGACATTTACCCAGACAGGAAAAATATGCGCAATATACCAGTCCGAAAAGCCCCTGCTGTTCCATGCGGCAATATTCAATACAGCCACAAGGATCATAATCCCCACATACACAGCCCTGCTTTTCCGTAAACGCCTTCTTTTCCCCATCCCTGCCCCCATCCTTTGTCTTCTCTGTCCCTCTCCGCAGAAACAGCGGCCTCCGTCTTCCTGAACATCCCGCTTTTACGCCATTCCACGCACATCCCTCCAAGCACCCGCAAACGGCTTTGGGACTGTGCATTCATCCACCATGTGTATCCCTGTCAGACAAAAAGATGAACACGCTTTCATGTCCATCTTTTCGTCTGAATCCTTATCTAAACTTTACTTAATCACAATCTCATCCCATGTGTCAGAGGGTACAATTGCAATATAGGTCTTACCCGTGTCAAGCTGGATCTCCTCCCCCGTCGTCTTGCTGTAATAAACGGTAGGCGATGTAGCCGACTTATTGTACCATGTTACCTCAATTGCTTTGCCGTTTACAATATAATATCCGTCGTTACCGCCGCCGTCAAGGATATTATAAACCAGGTATCCTTCCCCAAGCTCATTAAAATCACAGCTCTGTATCAGCAGATTCTTAAAGGTAAGCGGCGCATTATCATGCTGCGGGTCAAGATGAGCCTGCCCGTACTCGTAATAATCATATGTACCCGTCTCTTCATTGTACTTCAGTGTAGACTGGTTATGCTTAAACGGAATCAGCTGGATTTCATTACATGCAAACGCATTTCCCTGTTCGGCCAAATCAACATCCTTATCCGAAAATGTGTAATGAGGTCCCTCATAATACTCATTATATTCGGTGCTGTACTTCTTTTTCTTAAATCCGTCTTCCAAATCTCCGGCTACAATATACTCCCTGAATTCCTTCCGCTTGCCGTTGTCTATTTCGGTGAAATAGTCGTATCCGCTCAGATTTTCACAGTAAGGCTCTGATTTTACCAAATCCATGGCAAAATACGGGCCTCCGTCATGGCAAAGTACGGCATTCCATTCTCCCACAAGATAAACATTTGTAGACCTGGTGCTTCGTATGCTTCCGAATCTTTCGATCTTGCCCCAATCCTTTACAATCGCCATAAAACGTGTAATCCTGGCATTCTGCGTACTGTTCATCATCTCATACACAATGTCCGCTTCCGTCAGGCCGTAATGGGGAAGCGCCACACTTTCGTTGTCCACCATAACCGCAACGGGTCTCTGGTTCCGCAGCTCCTCGTCAATCCATTCATTGGTAAGCTCGCTGCGGTACATGCCTTCGCGATTCTCCTCCGGTTCCTGTTCCGGCTCTGTCTCCGATTCCTGTTCCGACTCTTCCGTCTCCAAAGGTACTTCCGTCGCCAAATCCACCGGCGTTATATCCACGATGGGGCTTGACGGTTCTTCCCCTTCCTTTCCGCATCCGGATAAAACGGCCATTGCCGCGATTATCATTACAAGTACTTTCTTTTTCATAGGCTCTTCCTCTCTTTTTCTTTTATGGAATGTTCTCTTGCCATTGTATCCCTATTTGCCCGGCTTTGTCCATAATTCTGTAAAATATTACAAAAAAATTAAGAATTATCCGCCGCCGGGCTTTCGTCCCCTGCCCATCGGCTTATTTTAGGCAGAAAACCCTGGCAATAGGCGCTCCTTCGCCGGAATGCCCCTCCGCGGAATGTCCTTCCAATACCACACGATATCCGCCGTTTTCCTTTGAGAAAGATATGACTTTTTCTCTGCCCATGGCAGTAATCTCATGAATATCCCCCTCATATGGAATCAGCACGGTGTCCTTCACCGGATCCGTTTCCTTTGCGAAGCACTCAATGGCATATACCGTATCACCCTTCCTGGTAAAGCCGATATTCTCTTTTTTGTAAGGCGCGCATACACGAGTGCCGTAAATTGCTTCGCCGTACACGCCAAGCCAGGCTCCCATTCCCTTCAATGTCCTGATTGCCCCCTCCGGAAGGCGCCCGTCAGGCTGGGGACCCACATTAATGGCAAGATTACCTCCCTTTACCACAATATCAACCAAAAGATTGATTACTTCCCTGGGCGACTTATATGTATCTTCATATTTAAACGAAAAGGATGTTCCCAGCGTGATGCAGCTTTCCCATGGAATGGAAAGCGGCTTCTCCGGCACGCATTGCTCCGGCGTCACATAGTTCTCATAAGGACCTCCTATTGTGCGGTCCGCACACAGCATTCCCGGCTGAACCTTCCGCACCTGCTCTATCACCTCTCCCAGGCGGATATCCTGTCCCGCCTGTTCGCACACCCAACCGGCGTCAAACCACATGGCATCCAGCTTTCCGTACCCCGTGGCAAGCTCCTTAATCTGATTATGGGTAAATGTCACAAACCGCTCCCACTCCTCCGGATTGTCGGCCGGACGGTAAGAAGGCCCCCTGCTCTTGAATTTCCCCTTCTCCGTGTCTTCCTTCCAGTAACTGTCCACATGCCAGTCCGCCTTGGAAAAATACGCCGCAATGCCGATCCCCCTCTTCCGGAAGGATTCGAAGAGATGGGCACAGATATCCGCATATTTGTGCGTGTGGAACGGACAGTCAGACGCCGTAATCTTATAGTCGGAATACTGTGTATCCCACATACAGAACCCATCGTGATGCTTCGTGGTGAAAAGCAGGTACCTCATTCCGGCTTCCTTCGCCAGGTCTGCCCACTTCTCAGGCTCAAAACGCAGGGGGTTAAAGGTCTTATTCAGCCCGAAGTACTCCTTCTTGAATGCTTCCCCCGTCACTTCCCAGTCAATGCCGTCCCTGGACCAGTCAGCGTCCGCATCGCTCAGCGCCCAGGATTCCACGATTCCCAGCTGGGAATAGGGTCCCCAGTGCATCATCAGTCCCAGCTTCTGGTCCTGGAACCATTCCAGCTTCCTGAGTACCCAGGGGTCCTGCGGCCAGACATAAGCATCTTCCCTGCTGTAATTGTGGACTCCGGCAACTACGGCTTCCTTCTCCTCCGAGGTCTGCTCATTCTCTGCAGCCGCTTCCGCCCCGACAGCCTCTCCACCCTTTGCAGCCGCTTCCGCCCCGACAGCCGCTTCTCCGCCGGCAGTCTCTCCGCCATCTACCGCTGCTTTTGCACAGGCAGTATCTTTCTCCTGCCCGCACACTCCTTTTTGCAAAATTTCTTCGCTCATTACCACATTTCTCCTTAATGTATCCGTTTTCATAAAACCTTTCCCCATCTTAGCATATATTTTCAAACTACTCAATATGAACCGGGAAATTGATAAATTTTCCTTTTCCCACTGCAACCCTTCTGCCAGTCGGTCCTGCACTGCCGGACACGGAAGGCTTTGCGGCCAATAACTACATTACCAAATCCCCCGTTTTACGGGGCCCGCGCGTATGCAGGCATCTTCGGGCACAAGGGACGGCTCCCGCGAAATCACGCCAGTCCCACTCCCTCCTGCAGCAGTTTTCCGCAGATCGCCGCCATCTCCTCCGGCACCGCCGGCTCAGGCTGGTTCAGCCAGGCTTCAATGACCCCCACACAGCCTGATATGGCAAAAGCCTCCACATAACGGTAGTCGCAGTCTCTGTACTTCGGCGCCAGCGCAATGTAAATCCGCTTCTCCACCACACTTTTCAGACGGTTTACAAAGGAAAAATCTCCGTGAGGCCCCGTCATGACACGCGCCAGGTCCCAGTTCCGCTCCAGAAAGCAAAATACCTCCCGAAGCACATCCCTGGGGGAATGTCCCGCGCTCCCCTCCTTCATTGTACGATCCAGGATCTCATTAAATTCCACAAACATCTCATCTTCTACCTGCGCCAGCAAATCATAGATGTCATTATAGTGCAGATAGAAAGTCCCCCTGTTGATATCAGCCAGTTCTGCCAATTCCTTCACGGAGATGTCCCTGATATCCTTCTTTTCCATCAATTGTATCAATCCCCGGGACAAAAGCGCCTTTGTCCTGCGGATTCTGCGGTCTGTTTTCTCTGCCATTCCTCTATTCCTGTTTTAAAAACCTTTCTCTGTAAATGCCATAATTTTTCCCGGGCACATGACGCGATAACTCTAAACATTTTATAAATTATGCACACAATACAGTTAATTTGTTCATAAATACACACACGCCGGAAAAGTGTGTCTTGTATTTTACCCTGTTTTTATTATAATTACTTTTCAGAAGAAAATCAACAGTTGTCCAGTAAATGACATTGGTTTTATATTTTTCAAACCGGCGTCCCAGTAGCTGCAGACAACACAGAAAGGCAGGGAATTTCTATGGAAAAGGAAAAGAAAGACGCCTCTTTTATGGTAAAACTGTCTACCCTGATTGTAGACAAACGGAAGGGGTTCTACCTGATATTCATCCTGTTGGTTTTGTACAGCATAGCCTCGATGAATAAGGTAAAGGTAAACAACGACTTAACCTCCTATCTGCCGGAGTCCACGGAAACAAGGCAGGGGCTTGACCTGATGGATACGCAGTTCCTTACATACGGTACTGCCCGGGTCATGGTATGCAATGTGACTTTCCGGGAAGCCGAAAGGATCGCGGAGGATATTGAGGAAATGCCGGGCGTAAGCATGCTGGATTTTGATAATACGGATGAGTATTACCACGACATGGAGGCACTCTTCAAGATTACCTTTGAAGGGGAATCGGGGGATGCAGCCTCTCTGGATTACTTAAACGGCGTGCTGGACAGCCTCTCCGGGTATGACGTCTACTACACTTCGGATATCGGGCAGGAGGAGCGAGACGCCGCGGACCTGGCCAACGACATGATCATCATACTTTTGTTGGCCGGTGTGGTCATTGTAGCGGTACTGTTGTTCACTTCCACCACTTATGCGGAAATTCCCGTCTTCTTAATGACCTTCATCGTCGCTGCCGTCTTAAATAAGGGAACCAACTACTGGTTCGGCACCATCAGCTTTGTCACCGACTCCATCGCCGTGGTGCTGCAGCTGGCGCTGGCTGTGGATTATGCCATTATCCTCTGCCACCGCTTTATGGAAGAGCATGAAGATAAGGACGCCCGCGACGCCGTGATTCAGGCTTTAAGCAAGGCCATACCTGAGATTTCCTCCAGTTCTCTGACCACGGTGTCCGGCATGGTAGCCATGATGTTCATGCAGTTTCGAATTGGCTATGATATGGGAATCGTGCTGGCAAAGGCAATCCTGCTGAGCCTGGTCTCGGTGTTTTTCCTGATGCCGGGCCTGCTGCTTACATTTGCCAATGCCATCGACAGGACCCATCACAAAAGTTTTGTGCCCAAAATAACTGCCGTAGGAAAATTCTGTGTACACACCAGATTCGTGATTCCGCCCCTTTTGGTCGCTGCGGTTATCATGAGCATGCTCCTTTCGGGCAAAGCGGACTATGTCTATGACGTAAACTCGCTGGAATCCAAGTCCATGAGCGAAAACAGATTTTCAGCGAGCATGGTCAACCGGACATTCGGCACAATCAATCAGCTGGCCGTCATGGTTCCCAACGGTGATTACGAGAAAGAAGCCTTGGTCCTGCGGGATCTTGCGGCATTGCCGGAAGTAAACTCCTGCATGGGCCTGGCAAATATCGAGGCCATGGACGGATATACCCTGACCCGGCAGCTCTCTCCCAGAGAATTCGCCGAACTGGTAGATCTGGATATCGAAGTTGCGAATCTTCTCTATTCCGCATATGCGGTATCCGACAGCAATTACGGCGCTGTCCTGAGCGGACTCGGCGATTACAGGGTTCCCCTGATTGACATGTTTCTCTTCATCTACGAGCAGAAGGAAAACGGAAACATCACGCTGGATGACGAATTGGAACAGACCCTGGCGGACGCCTACTCCCAAATCAGTATCGCCAAAAACCAGCTTCTGGGCGAAGACTACAGCCGCTTTGTGCTGGAACTCTCCGTGCCTGTGGAAGGGGATGAAACCTATGAAGCCCTGGAACGAATCCGCAGCACGGTTGCCAGGCATTACGATTACGACAGCATCTGCCTGGCAGGCAATTCCACCAGCAACAGAGATTTAAGCGATTCCTTCAGCACGGACAATACCATTATCACGGTGCTGACCGCCCTGTTTGTCATGGTTATCCTGCTGTTCACTTTCCAGTCCGCAGGGCTGCCTGTGCTGCTTGTGGTGACAATCCAGGGAAGTATCTGGATGAATTTCTCTCTGCCTTACCTCACCGGCGAAGTAGTATATTTCCTGGGCTACCTTGTGGTTTCGGCAATCCAGATGGGCGCCACAATAGACTACGCAATTGTAATCACAAGCCGGTATATGGAGCTGAAAGCTTACATGCCCATTAAAAAAGCCATCGTAGAGACACTCAACCAGGCTTTTCCCACCATCGTCACCAGCGGCTCCATGCTGGTAGCTGCCGGCTTTATTATCAGCAACGTATCCACCAATGCCGTTGTCGCCGCCATCGGCCTTGCCCTGGGAAGAGGCACCCTGACTTCCATCGCGCTGGTTCTGCTGGCCTTGCCGCAGACGCTCCTAATCGGCGACATTATCATACAAAAGACCGCCTTTACCTTGAAACGCGACTTCAATAAGCCGCTGCCCGCCGGGGGCAGAATCCGTATGTCCGGGCACATCAAGGGATATGTAAACGGTGTCGTTGACGGTGAATTTACAGGCGTCATTGACGGCGAGATGGGCGCAGTCGTCCGGGCAAAGGATACCGTGGAGGACCTGACACCGTATTATACCCTGCCTCTGCAGCCCGAAGCGGCTCCCCTGCCCCCGGATGATTTTCGCCCCGCCCCTTCGGAAGCCTCCGCGGTCAAACCCAGGCATCCGCACAGGAAGAAGAAACGGGCTACCAAAAAAACAGCACACAAGGAGGTACACGTCAATGAAGATGGGAAATAAGAAAGCATATTTTTACCTGTCCTTTGCCTTATCCGCGGCCCTGGCCATTGCGGACGCCCTCCCCGCCCGGGCGGCGGAATATCCCTACAGCCAATATATGTCCGGCGAAAATGCCCGGGATCTGCCCGAATCGGAAAACGGGTATACCCTGGTGTCCCTCTCCACCGAGGCGCAGCTTCTGCAGCTGGCACAGGACTGCCGGCTGGATTCCTGGTCCCGGGATAAATATATCCGCCTCGAGAATGATATTGCCCTTTCCGAAGACAACAATATAATCATCCCCTGCTTTGCCGGCATATTTGAAGGCAACGGACATACGATTTCCGGCCTGCAGATCACCGCCTCCGGCTCTGCACTGGGCCTTTTCCGCTATATCCAGAGCAGCGGCACCGTGCAAAACCTCACCGTTTCCGGCGATGTCCTTCCCGATGGAGACGGCAGCCGCTGCGGAATCCTGGCCGGCGCCAATTACGGACGTATCCTGAACTGCAGCGTAAACGGAAGGGTGAAAGGCTCCGAAGAAACCGGGGGTATCTGCGGTATCAATGAAGCTTCCGGAGAAATCCGCGGCAGCAGCTCCTCCGCGGCCGTAACCGGGGAACATTACACAGGCGGCATCTGCGGCATCAACAAAGGAACCCTGAATAATTGTACCAATACAGGCGCTGTCAACACCCACAGCACGAATGTGTCCTACAGCCTGGAGGATATCACCCTTGAAAACCTGCAGGATTTCAACAGTACGGAGAATATGGCCGCTCATACGGATACCGGGGGCATTACAGGCTACTCTGAAGGCAAAATATACTACTGCACCAATTCCGGCACGGTTGGCTATCAACATGTAGGCTACAACACAGGCGGCATTGCCGGACGGCTGCACCAGGGCTATATACAGAGCTGTACCAATACAGGCCATATACTGGGCAGGAAGGATGTGGGCGGCATAGCCGGCCAGATGGAACCTTTCCTGGAAATCCAGTACCTGAATGATAAACTGAGCGAAATCGACAGGGAAGCCGAACTCTTTTTTGACCTCCTGGAAGCGTCAAACGACGATTTGCGGCATTACAGCCAGGAAGCGTCCGGCCTTGCGGGCGAAATCAGCACGCACCTTACAAACGCTTCTTCCGCTGCCGGAAACCTGCTGGGAACCGGCAATGACCTGTGGTATCTCTTTAACCAGGAGCTGACCGGCATCAGCAGTGACTTAAGCCGGCTGAACCAGGAAATGGAAGATCTGGCAGCCAGCGACAGGGACAAAGCCGACTCTGATACGGATGAAAATCCCCCGGGAGGCGGGCAGGCGGAACCGCCTAATGAGCAGAATGAAAGCTCAGACGGAAATACTTCCTGGACGGCACCTGACATTGATATCGAAAGCTACATTGCCGCGCTGCGGAGGTTCGGCGACAGCGCAGGCAGCCACATTGCCAATATCACCGGTGCCGCCAACGACAGAAGCGGCGGCATCAACGATAATCTGAATACCCTGGACAGCGAGCTGCACACTGCAGACAGCAGGCTTCAGGAACTGACAGACGTGCTGGGACAGAGCGGCGACAATACCTCCTCCAACATAGATGCTCTCCTGAATCAGGCAAAGGCACTGCGAAACTCAATGAACGAGCTGCGGGACGAACTTTTCCGTTACGAAGGTATTTCCATTGAAGATGCCTCAGATGAAGCAGCCGGAAGCAGCCTGCCCGACGCAGAAAACTCATTTTACGATACCACCTCTTTCCAGCAGGGAAAAATCACCCTGTGCGTCAACAGCGGAGGTGTCGACGCCGACACCAATGTGGGCGGCATCGTGGGCCAGATTGCCACCGAATACGATTTTGACCCTGAGGATGACATAACCCTCACAGGCGCGGAAAGCTTCAATCTGGAGCAAACCGTGAAGGCAGTAGTCCGTGAGAGCCGCAACCAGGGCAATATCACCTGCAAAAAGGATTATGTGGGCGGCATTGTGGGAAAAGCCGATAACGGAGCCGTCATCTCCTGCGAATCTTACGGCTCTGTTTCCACCACCGGCGGAAGCTACGCAGGCGGCATTGCGGGCTATTCCGGTTACTGTGTCAGAAGCTGTTTCTTTATGGGTCCATTGTCCGGAAAAGACTACGTGGGCGGCATCGTGGGCAGCGGCAGCGACGTCTTTTACAGCTATGCCTATCCGGAAACGGAACACTCCGGCAACTATGTCGGTTCCATTGCCGGGCAGCTGAAAGAGGATGGTATGCTCTACGGCAATTATTATGTGCAGGGAAATATACCCGGCGTAGACTCCATCGGGTATGAAGACGGTGCAGCCCCCCTGGACTACGAGACATTCTGCAGCAGGGAAGAGGTTCCAGATGCCTTCCGGGAATTTACCGTTTGTTTCCAGGCAGACGGGACACGGCTTGCCGCCTTCCAATGCCGTTACGGGGAATCCCTGGACAAATCCCTGTTTCCGGATATACCGGAAAAGGAGGGCTGTTACGGCACCTGGCCTGATTTTGACTATGATTACATCACCGGGAACCAAGTCCTGGAAGCCCGGTACGAAAGGTGGATTTCCTCCCTGGCATCCAGCGAAACCTCACCGGAAGGCCGGCCCATGCTTCTGGTACAGGGCGAGTTCCTGCCGGAAAACCGACTGGTGACGGAAACGTTTTCTGAGGGCACCCGCCTTTCCGTTGCGGCTGTGGACACTGACGGAAACATAATCGGACAGTATGAAAAACCCGTGCAGGTACGCGCGCTTTACACGGATTCCGATACTTCTGCAGACAAAGCCGTGATAGAATTGTGGAACGGCGAAACATATATGCAGGTTCCCGCAAAAGTAATCGGAAACTATCTTGAATTTGAAATGGAACAACCCGGAATTTTTCGGATTACAGTGCCTCAGGACCATCAAAGCGGAATTGTCCTCATGACATGTGCCGGAATCGGTATTCTGCTTTTGTTGATTGTCCTGGTACGAAAGCTGCGAAAACGAAAGAAAAAATAAGAAGCGCATAAACCGGGCAGAACGAAAATCATATCTCCATGGCCGGAAACGGTGGGAATCCGTAAAGCGGGGCTGCAGCCAGCCCCGCTTTCCCGCCTAAGAATTGCCAAGCTCTGTATCCCGGATAATCGGCTCAATCTGGGACAGCATATTGTCCACATCCTCAAACATGGCGCTTTTGGTGGTCCCCAGGTTATTCGTCCTTTCAATATGCTTTACCACTTCCTGATACCGAACTTTCATCCCGTCAAAAAACTGGCAGATTACCTGCAGCGCCCTCTGGGAATCCTCGATTACATTGGAAATCTCCGCCTGCACGGAAGCCGCGCCCTCTGCCGCCTCCGTAATCTGCTGAAAAGATTCGGATGTGCTGTTTACTATGTCCACACCCTGCCCCAAAGTCTGTTGGGACACCTGTATGCTTTTATTGAGCTGTATGGCTCCGGCTTCCACATTCTGCACGCCTGTATCCACCTCGTCCGTAAGCTCCTTAATCTCCCTTGCCAGCTCCCTGACCTTCTCCGCCACCACGGCAAAGCCTTTTCCCTGCTCCCCTGCCCGCGCGGCTTCTATGGATGCGTTGATTGCAAGGATATTCGTCTCGTCGGCAATGGAACCTATCTTGCCCATACAGCGCTGTATCTCTTTCACCGCTGTCTGCAGCTGCTCAAAAGTACTCTCCATGGCACTGTAAGAGGCCTGTACCTGTGAAGAAGTCTCCTTCAAATCCTCTACCCTCTCCTGTGCCTCGGATACCGTCTGAGTAATGTCTTCCCGCACCTGCGCAAACTGTCCCGCCGCCTCGTTGATGCTGGAAAACGATTGCCCAAAATCCTGCAGCTGCTCCTGAAACTGATCCGTTTCACCCAGCACGCTGGAAAAGGAAACCTCCACCCTGCCCAGCTCGGACAAAGATTCCACTTCTTTTCTGGCAAGCTCTTTCAGATATTCCTTCAGGCTCCCCGCCACATGCAGAATCGGATAAAGACTTTTCTCATCATGCCATACCTGTCCCGGTTTCTTCCGGCCTTTTTTCGAAAAAAACATTATGTCCTCCATTCCAGTTCCATAACTTCTCGGAATCTTCAGCCCTTATTTCATGGGGCTTTCAGACCTCTGTCTC
>OFFE01001621.1_pt1 | contig 15522 bp, 14 predicted proteins | sample 1521371 | NCBI WGS metagenome assembly OFFE01 (sample SAMEA3504131, study PRJEB24116) | mouse gut metagenome | biome: mouse gut; feature: mouse-associated habitat; material: faeces | place: Denmark | collected 2011 | reverse complement strand
TGCCTCATCCCTCGATTCCATGTCCACGCGCCCGGCCTCGGCCACAGGTTCCTCTCCCTCGCCCACGCTCCCGGCCTCGGCCACAGGTTCCTCTCCCTCGCTCCTGGCTGCCCTCGCCCCCTTCACATAATAGTCCAGAAGCTCCCGGAAGGTAGCCTCGCCCTCGCCCACCATGATGCCCGCGACCTGCGGATACTCCCTCAATATGACATCCGCGTCATATGAGACCTCCGGGCCGCCCAGCCAGACTGCCGCGTCCGGCAGGAGCTTGGGCAGCTCTCCAAGCAGTTCCCGCACCAGCCGCCAGTTCCATATATAGCAGGAAAATCCCATGGCATCCGGCCTCCTGGCATAGATGTCCGCAAGGATCTCCGCCATGGGCTGGTTGATGGTATATTCCGCCAGCTCCACATGCCGCCGCAGTTTTTCTCCCGCACAGGCCCGCAGGCTGTAGACGGCGGGGTTGGAATGGATATATTTTGCGTTTATTGCCACCAGCAAAAATTTAAAGTCCACAGCGCACCTCTGCATTCTTCCATTCTGCCTTGTACATTTCGGCGATATCGGACGGCCCGCTCCACCAGAGCTTGGAGGACTCATCATATAGCAGCCTGCCTGTCCGGGAGGTGATGAAACAGGACAGCAGGTCTGTGGGGTCCAATCGCATTTCCTCCGCAAGCTCATCCACTACCATCGCGACCATCAAATCAATGGCATTTTTCTTTGTTTCCTCCGAAACTGTTTTCATTATCGCCATACCTGCTCACTCTCCACAAATGCAAGGCTGCGGAGCGCGCTGTCATCCGCCGATTTCTGCACCTTCCCGCATCCCCCTGCCTTTTAAATATGTCTCTACGTCTTCCAGTATGGCCTCATCGCCTTCCACATGGAACATGTCAAAACATTCCTCTATATAGCGCAAGGCATTATACTGTGTAAATAGTGCCGCTACCTTCTCCATTGGCTTATTCCATCTTTCAGAAGCCAGCCGCATGATTCTCGCCTGCATATATATGATCTGCTGCCTTTCGCTCATGACTGGTTTTCCGCCTCCGTTTTCAATCTGTTACCGCTTCTTTTATCTGTCAGTCTTTCCGCATCAGACCTTTCCTGTTCACAGCCCGAACCGCTCCACCAGCTTCTCCCACTCCGATTCCGGCACCTGCGGCATGGAGGCGAGCCCCATCTCCTTTGCCCGGGCTTCCATGGCCAGGATGGATTTGAAGAAATAGTTGACGCCCGTCACCAGGCTCTTCTTGGTCGCGCGGTTCAGGACCATGCCCATCTCGTCCACGCCGCTCTCCGTAAAGTCCTGCAGATAGGACTCCACGTCATAGGGGATGGACAGGAGCTCCGCCTCCCATTTTTCTGACATGCCTGTCAGAATGGCGAACTGCGCCCGCCGCCCCACGCCGTCTACGGCAAAGCCCAGGGAGCCCGGGTTGATGTAGGTCTTGCCGTACATCCTGTCGATCTCCTGATGGTGGCTGTGGCCCCCAAGCAGATAAGGATAGGCCAAAGCCTCCATGACCTTCTCCTTCAGGCCCGCCTCCTCATGGACATTGCCCCGCACCCGGCCAGGCGTGCCGTGGCAGAGGTACAGGGCAGGGCAGCCCTCCAGGCACAGCTCCCCCTCCGTGGGGAGCGATGCGAAAAAATCCAGGTCCGTCTCCGTCATGCGCTGCAGCGTATAGAACAGCGTGCCGTTGGCGGAGGAGGGCTTCCAGCCTTCCCTGTTGTCCTTATTGTTCAGCAGATAGTCCTCCCTGTTGCCCCGCAGCATCCAGCATTCATAGCGCCTGCGCATCTCGTACAGAAGCGCCATGGTGCGCTCCGGGTAGGGGCTGTCCGTCACATAGTCCCCCAGACAGATGATGCCCTCCACCGGGTGTCCGGCGATGTATTGCAGAAAGGCCTCCAGAGCCTTGTAGTTTCCATGGATGTCGCTGATCAGCGCGATTCTCTTCATAGCAATCTCCTTTATCCGATTCCGCGGATATCTATTTGGCAGGCTCATGCAGCGTGCCATCTGCGGAATCCCTTCCTGGCCTACGCTTTCCCACGGAGAGACTGCGCATGGCCCCTCGCAAATCCTGGCCCGGCCGGGCGGGGCAGCGCGGCGCGTCAGATGCCATCTGCGGAATCCCTTCCCGGCCTACGCTTTCCCACGAAGCCTGCGCATGGCCCCACACAGAATCCTGTCCCAGCCTTCCGGGGCAGCACGGCGCGTCAGGTGCCATTTGCGGAATCCCTTCCCGGCCTACGCTTTCTCACGGAGAGACTTCGCATATCCCCCGCAGAATCCTGTCCCGGCCGGACGGGGCAGCACGGCGCGTCAGGTGCCGTCTTCCCCCAAAATCTCCTCCGCAAGCTTCCTCGCCCCCGCATAGTAATAATCGAACACCTGGTCCCTGGCCCGGGATGCGTCCAGCAGGTCGCTCTCGATGAACTCGATGTACTCGTTCAGCACCGCCAGCCGGACGTCCGACAGATAACGCTCATGGGGAGGCTTATGCTCCAGCAGCTCATATGTCCTTTCCACGAACAGCCTCTTATGGGCCTGAGTCATATAAAAAGGGAATGTCCGCCTGTCCTCGGTGGCGTGGGCGATCATTCTGGCGATGTCCAGGGAATAGGGCATGATGCCGCCGAATGCCCAGTCCACCAGCGTCACCTTCCCGTCCCGGAAAATAGCGTTGAACTGCAGGAAGTCCCCATTGGAGAGCGTCCTTGGGCAGGTGAGCTGGCGCTCCAGGAAACGGTCATAGGCCTCCTTCAGGACCGGCTCCCCCTTCAGGCATTCCGCCCTTTTATTGATCCGCTTCCAGTAGCGCTCAAAACGGTCGTCCCGTTTCTTCCGAACGAACGCCGCCTCATCCTCCTGCCAGTAGCGGTTTGCGATACGGCTGATGCTCTCCGCGCAGGGAAGCGCCATGTCCGATGTGTAGTCCCGCAGGTCTGTCCCCGGCACATACTCGATCAGGATCCACCGCTTCCCGCCCCACCGGGCGCTGCCGAAATAATCCGGGGCCGGAAGCCCCTGGCCCTTCAGGAAACGCTCATACACGCCGATTTCCGCCTCATCGGATTTCTTCAGCACATAGCATTTCCCTTCTGTCGTTATCTTATATACGTTGTAGCGGTTGACCTCGCCCTCTCCGTCATCGCAGAATCGCTCTGCCAGAATGTCCGTATTTTCTGTCTCCGGGGCATCCGTGCTTTCTTCCGCGCGGCTTTCCGAATCCGTTTCCCGAATCTGCCCCAAGAGGAAGGCTGCCTCGTCCGCATCCGTGGCATCCGCCTTCCGAATCGGTTCACGGACATCCGAAGTCCGGCCATAGGCATCCTGAGTCGGACCGATCTCCCGAATCCGGCTCGAAACGGCTTCTCCGGCACCCGGTTCCAGAATCTCTCTTACCAGCCGCCCGAAGGGAATCTTCCCCGGCGCCACCTTCTCTGTATACAATCCCCGCATGGCACTCTCTCCTCCCAGTCCTCCACTCCCGTCAGGAACCGCCGCTTTTTTCAAATACCCCGTTGCTTGCAGCGGGGTATTTGATTGCACACTTTTTTGCTTCCCTCGTCCTGTCCTTGATTGAAATCTATTGTATCAGCATTCCTACATTTTATCAATGCTTTTCGGCACCCCGCCCGGGCGCGGCGTCTCCGTGCCGGATCCGGCAGACCTCAGACCACATGGGCCTCCTGGATCAGGATTGGCCCCCCGCTCTCTCTGGCGAGCTCCGTCAGCCTGGGCGTAAAGCCGCTCCTGCTGAATACGCCGTAGACAACCCCATAGCCGGGAAAGGCGCTGCGTATCTCCCGGGAGACGGCCACCTTCTCCTTCAGGGCAAAATACACAGGGGCGTCCACAGGCTTTTTATGGTACTTGCATTCCCCGGCGAATATCCTCCTGTTCCGATGGTCCACAGCCATGACGTCAATCTGGGTGTCGTTGTCATAGTCGTTGCTCCAGTAGGAGCCGATGCGGGAGGGCAGGAAATCCACCTCTCCCTTCCGGCAGAGGCTGGCAAAGATTTCTCTACAGATGTCCTCATAGGCAAATGCCGCGAATCGCTCCACGAAGTCCTTGTCCAGCTCGTCCAGGACAATCTGCCTGTTGTCCAGCTCCAGCTCCCCCTTATAGGGATAGACATAGCGGAACCAGAACCGCAGGAAGCCGTCGGCAATGAAATACAGTCCCTTCCTGGACTTTTCCGGATTCTTCTCCGTGACCGGCGTCTGCTTTTCGATGAACCCCAGATCCGCCAGGGTGGCCAGATAGGGCGTCAGCGCGGACGTCTCCTGCCCCAGCACGCCGGCCAGCTTCCCCAGCTTGTGGCTGCCGTCGGCGATGGCCTTGATGATGGAGAAATAATTCACCGCTGCCATGGACTCGCTCTTCAGCAGAAAGTAAGGTTCCTCATAGAGAAAGCCGTTCTTCGACAGGACCGTGTCCATGAGCTGCCTCCGCAGTCCCTGCCCATCCTGAAAGAATTCCAGATATTTGGGGACGCCGCCGGTGACGGAATACTGCTCCACCGCCTCCGAAAAGGTCAGATCCTGCGCCGCGTAAACCTCCGTAAAAGGCAGGGGCACCAGGCGGATCTGCGCCGTCCGCCGCCCATACAGGGGGCTGTCGTAGGAAAGGGCGTGCTTTTGCATCATGCCCATCAGGGAGCCGCAGAGGATCACCATGACTGCGCTGTCCTTCAGCAGCTCGTCCCATGCGTTCTGCAGGATGGAGGGGAATGCCGGGTTCGCCCTGACCAGGTAGGGAAATTCATCCAGCACCAGGACCTTCTTCTCCTTCGGCCTGTACTCGGCTATCACCTGGAACAGATCCAGCCAGTCGCCGAAGGCCGCCTTCTGCAGCAGACTGTTCCCGGTGGCCCGCGCTACCACGCCGGCCAGCCGCTTCATGCTCTGGCCCTCCAGCTCCTCCGTGGCGAGGAAATAAAAGGCCCTCTTCCCTTTCAGGAACTCCTTGATCAGTGTGGTCTTGCCCACCCTCCGCCGCCCGTAGATTACCACGAAGCTGCCGTCCCGGCTGTATTCCTCGTTCAGTTTCGCCAATTCGGCCTGTCTGCCTATGAATTGCATATCTCTACCTCCCTGGGCTCTATGGCCTACAGATTATGGTATTTAGATAATTTATTTTATGATAAACATATTTATATTATATCCCTTTGAGGCTCATTGTCAATATGGCTTACGCAAGATATGCTTTTATATACTCACGAGCGTTCAAATTTGCCAGCGATTCATGATGTCTGCCGCTCGTGAGTCGGGTTGCTTGGCAAGTTTTAGTGATCGTCAGTATAAATCAGCAAGGTGTAACGCCCCTCCTCAATCCATCAGGGCGTTACACCTTGCTCTATGTCTCCTGTTTATCCAGCTCCCGGTCTGCTTTTGGTCTGTGTCCGTGCTGCCGGATGTCATCCCTCTGTCAATCCGTTTTATGCCGTTCTTGATGACCTCTTTTGCCTTTTCCGTGTTGTCCGTCTCCAGCAGGGCCAGAATGGAATCCAGCAAAATACATAGCTCCGGATTTCCCATATCCTCACCTCTCTCTTAAGCGCTGTGTGCAAGTATCTGGTATTTCTGATTATAACATCACCTTAATGAAGCGTAAAGCCATACCGCATCAATCGTTGATTTCTGTACTGAAATTTGTTATAATGAGTCCCGGAGGACTACAATTACACCGCTAATATCCTCAGACCAAAGAAAGGAACCAAATGCACGACAGGGATAAAATATACTTCCACAATTTCCTCACAGGGATGCGCACAGGCAAAGACATCACCCTGGAGCAGCTAAGCCTGGGCCTGTGCACCCCGGCCATGCTCAGCCTCATAGAGGCGGACAAGCGGCAGCCGGACAAGCTGACCCGCGACCGCCTGACAGAGCGGCTGGGCTTCGAGAACGACGGCTTCGAGGACTTCCTGCAGCCGGACGAATATGAACAGTGGCAGAATCGGGACAGGCTGCTGCGGGCCGTGGACGCAGGGGACATACCGGAGGCGGAGCGGCTGTTGGGGCTGCTGGAACAGGAAACAAGTGAAGACAGCATTGTCTTTCTCCAGTTTGTCCTGACCATGCGGGCACAGCTGATGCAGTACAAAAAAGCCTCCCGGGAAGAGCTGCGGGAAGCCTTCGGGAGGGCCATGTCCCTCACCATGCCAGACGTCGCGTCCGGGACATGGACCGGGCGCCTCCTTGCCGCCCAGGAATGGAACCTGCTGCTGGAATACATCCGCCTGGGCGGGGACGCAGGGCCTGTCACGGGCACGGATCCTTCCGCCGCTTATACGGCCCGGGCACTGGAAAAGCTGCTGGACGCACTGCGCGGCTCCTCCATGGACAGCTACAGCTATGCCAAGGTGTACCCCAAGGCGGCGTATTTCCTGTGCCTGGAGCTCATGAAGGCTCCCCTGGACATCGCCCTCTGCCGCAGGATACTGCGGATATCCGCGCAAGCCCTGGAGACCCTGCGCTCCTGCCACCGGATGTATTGGCTCTACGAGCTGCTGGAGCTCATGGAGCGCGTCCTGGGCATCTTCGCAGGCTTCACTCAGCCCGGGCCAAAGGAACCCGCCCCGGTCTCCTTCGAACAGGTCTGGAATCAGCTCGGGGGAACCGCGGCAAAGCCCCAGTCTCCGGCGGGCGCTGCGGCGGGCGGCCCGGAACGTCCCGAAGCCTGGACGCTGCCGGAGGATCCTGAGAGCCTGGCGCTGCTGACCGCCCAGATCAGGGAATGGCGCATGCTCCTGGCAGAGCTATATCAGGCGTACGGCATACCGATGAACACGGAGAACTGCTGCTACCTGTACAGCCAGACCCAGAACTACCGCATCGGCGATGTAATCAGGAAGCGGCGAAAGATGCTGGGCCTGTCGGTGCGGGAGCTGTGCGAGGGCATCTGCAGCGAGAAGACCCTGAGAAGGCTGGAAAACAATAAAACGAGGAGCCAGCGGGCCGTCTGGAGCGAATTGTTCTGCCGACTGGGGCTGTCGCCGGAGTACCAGCGGGAAAGCGTCGTCACAGGGCAGCGAGATGTGCTTCTCCTGTATCGCGCATCGGGAGACGCATTGAACAATCACGACACCGAGGAGACCCAGAGGCTGTTGGAGCAACTGAAAGACCTGCTCCCCATGGACGTCCTAATCAACAGGCAGGAACTGGAGCGCAAGGACTGTCTGAACAAACTCCAGAAGAAAGAAATCACAGCCGAAGAATGCGTCATCAGGCTCAAAAAGGCGCTGCAGTACACTATTCCGCTGGAAAGCATCAAGATGGCGAAGGATGGACCTGACATCTATCTCACCTGCACAGAGTTGGGATGTATATACAATATCGCAATGAAATCCAGGGATGAAGCAGAAGAGTTCAATTTAGACCTGCTTCAGAGCGTCACCAGACAGTGCATCTTCGAAGACAGCATCCATACGTTCATCAACATGTACGAGCTGATTATGACCGGCGTGGCGAGCCGCCTGGGAGATGCTGGCGAATACGAAAAATCTACGGAAATCAGCGAAAAGGTAATGGAGGAATGCCTCTTGGCACATAGGATGGGCATGCTTCATGATTGCCTGTACAACAAACTTTGGAATCAAATAGAGGCTGCCAAAAAAGGGACTTCTGCAGTCCCGGCTATTCCAATTGACCGGGAGCTGCAGAAGTGCATCCAACTCGCAAGATTTTGTAAAGAAACATTTTATGAAGCCTTCTATATTCAACAAGCTACAGAATTGATTCATCCATAATTATACTTCTTTATTTTCTCCTTCCGGTTTATTGCTCAGCGGCTCACACCCATGCCCGCCCCCAGGTTCCTCCCCAGTTTCCACTGTGGGAGGTTCCAGCGGGTACGGATTCGGTATCGTCGGCCCGGATAGCGAAAGCAGCAGCAATAGCTTTTTTAGACCTGTTTTTCATATTGGTCATCCCCCTTTCAGTTGTCTTCGTCAGAAACGAGACTTGACTACAATTATAGCAATGTCGGCAATCGACAGCAAGGGACAGAGTTGTTAAAAAAGTTTGGGATTTTTTAACAACTCTGTCCCTTGTGGAATGGCCTTGAATCGTGCTATGCTATTCTTGCAACCAAAAACAATGTACGTTGGCCAACGAAACACCACAAGACACCAGGAGGAAATGAATATGAAGAAATCCCGTCATCTGGTAGCAGCCTTGGCTTTATCCTTAGGTATGATGTGTTCTATGAATCTGAGCGCATCCGCGAGAGAGTATGCGCTAATCATTCCAAGCCCTTATGCAGGCAGCTTGCAATCAACTGGTTTATGTCAAAAAACTACTAACGATACGCCTTATGTCAAGCCCCGCTATGTCACGATATCGACAAACTACTTTTTGTCTCCATTTTGTGAAAACAGGACTCAGGCAACCAATATAGTCACTACCAACGATACTTTTAAGCACAGCTTCACATGGCAGACCGGATACGGCGGGATCGGTGGATTATATTGCCTGTCCGCATACCCGAATGTATCTGGCGCATATCAAAAATACAATGTAGAAGGCACATGGTCGGAATGACCCGGGCAGGAAATCTAAGAACGAGGTTCAGGCTGACCAGCCTGAACCTCCTATAAAGGAGAACCCGATGAAAAGACACCTCCTATGCAGCATACTGGCAGCGTCCTTGCTGCTCTCCGGCTGCGGCATCGACAAGGATGCCGCCCCAAACTATGTCTTGGGAAAGATACACTTTCTCTACGACCGGGATGCCGTGGCGGAGCGGGAAGAGGCCTCCGTATACAGCGGAACATACTATCAGGCCCAGCTTGCACCTCTACAGGAGCATCTGCTACGGAATCAGGCATCCGAACCGGAGGGTAACGCCTTTGGCCGCGCTTTCTATATGGAAGACCCTGACAGCGGCACACTGGAGCATCTCATCATCTACGACATCGGCAGCGAAGCCGGCGTATACGGCGGCTTCACTTACGGCCTAATGCCACAGCAGGACAGGGCATCCGGCAAACAGAAAAGCTATCTGGATGTGGCAGCCCTCTGGCCGGGGCATCCCCCTACCACAGGACTGCTGCACGACTACGATACAACAGAAGACTTCTCCCGGCAGGCTGACCTGGACTTCCTGACCATGGATGAGGCGGCGGAGGCGTTCCAGGCCCTGGCGGCAGACTGCGGCCTGCCCGCTGTCCAGAGGGACGAGATATACGCCCTGGACGCAGATACCCTGCAGAAGCACAGCGACCTGTACGCGGAGTGCATGCGGGAGCAAAACGCCCTGGACGCGGCATCGGTCACATGGGAGAAAGAGGACGAGGCCTATCTCCTGCAGTTCGTCCAGGTGGTGGACGGCATACCGCTCATGGATCATATATGGTGCACCGACCTTGACTCCCGAAGTGCCGGTGTCCTGGAGACCACTGTATATGGGGTGCTGTCCCGGGATGGCCTGATATCCCTGAATATATACGGAACTGTCGCCCTGAATGAGGAGAAGGAGCGCCAGGCCCTCCTGTCCGCCCAGGAAGCGGAGGCGCTCTTCCTGGCGAAATACGATGATAGCACCAGGCTCTCCGACCTCTATGCGGAATCCCTGTCCCTTGAATATGTCATCCAGTTGGGCGGCGATGGCCTACTGCTGGTGCCCGCCTGGGTCTTCTGCCTTTCCCAGGAGGGCCCGGTCATGGATTCCGCTCCCGAAGAGTCCGTCGCCACAAAGGACTACGACCACTATGTAATCAATGCCGCCACTGGCGAAGAAATCACGTTGGGAATCCTCACAGACGTCCATGGAGATTCCCCGGAAATGGAGGCCCTTCCATGAAGAAAACCTTACATATCCTATGGTTGGACATGAAGCGCTCCCTCCTCTCCCTCCGCTTCCTGGCCAGCGTCCTGTGCGTGCCCTTCCTGATGCTGACCGCCATATGGGGCATGATGGAGGGCTCCTTCGTCTCCGCATGGTATCTGGCCCGCCTGTCCCTGGGCGGCAGTGGGATGGAGTGCATGATCCTGTGCACCCTCCCGGTCTTCGCCTTCGGGCTGAGCTATGCCTGGGAATGGGAGGAGAAGGCTGTGCGCTGCCAGGTCATCCGCGCGGGGACGGGCCGGTATGCCCTGTCCAAGACGCTGAACTGCGCCCTGTCCGGTTTCCTGACGGTGTTCCTGGGGATAGGGCTGTTCGTCCTGATCCTCCTGCCCGTCTGCCCTCCCCATCTGCCGGACGGGGGAGACGCGCCTCCCTATGAGGCTCTGATGGGCACGCACCTGGTTCCGGGATGGCTGCTGTACATGGCCCACCACGGCCTGTCCGGCTCCATCGTCTCCGTCTGCGCCCTGTGGTTCTCCACCCTGCTGCCCAACCGCTTCGCCGCGGCCGCAGCACCCTTCATCCTGTATTTCAGCATCCTGCGGCTAAACTTCCTGACCGGCCTTCCCGCCTGGATAAATCCCATCTACTGGATCAGCGGCGTCTGGGCGGAGGAGACCTGTCTGGAGACCATCGGCTATAAGCTCATCACCGCCCTTGTGCTGTGCGCCCTCTTCGGCATAGCCGCAAAATACCACATGGAGAGGAGGCTGCTTCATGAATGACATCAAATGCATCCTGCTATGCGCCTGGGTGAATTTCCGGAAATGGCGGGCGAACCCCCGGGTCTGCGTGCTGTTCCTGGTCACGGTCATCTTCCACTATTACACCTTCTCCTGCGGGCCCGCGGTCTGCAGATACCTGAACATGGAAATCGCCCCCTGGGTCTTTCCCTTCTTCCTGGGGCATCCCTCCATGTCCCTGTTCTACGGAGGCGCCGCGGTCCTGCTGTACAGCGATGCGCCCTTTACGGACAGCCATACGCCCTTCCTGCTGGCCAGGGCAGGCGGACGGAACTGGATACTGGGGCAGCTTGTGTACCTGGCCGCCTCCTCGCTGCTCTATACCCTGTTCCATGTGGCGGCATCGGTGGCGATGCTGCTCCCCTATGTAAGCTTCACCGCAGACTGGGGGCAGGCCATGCGGATTATGGCCAACAATGACGACATCTTCCTACGGGCTGCAGTAACGGGGGCCGGATTCCAGCCCTGGCCGGAACTGCTGGAGGCCATGTCGCCCCTGCAGGCCATGGGCTGGTCGATCCTGCTGTTCTGGCTGTGCTGCCTGTTCCTGGGTACAGTCGTCTTCTGCTTCAACCTGTGCGTCGGCGGCATGTGCGGCGTGGCGGCAGGTGCGTTCCTCACCGTGCTGGCCTATTTCGCCATCTATGTGGGACCCCTGAGCTTCGGCAACGCCATACGGTTCGTTAGCCCCGTCTACTGGTGCAGCCTGGGCCATACGGACTGGCTGGGCACGGGCTTCGCCCCCACGCCGGGCGGGGCGGTGACGGCATATCTGGCCATGGCGGCACTCCTGTCCCTGGTCTCCGTCATCATGTTCTGTAAAAGGGACTTCACAGCTCAGCCCGGCCGCTAAGCTATGGAGACGAACCATCAGCCTATCTATATGGCGATTCAATTTTGCACGCATAACGCTGAACACTGCCTAATGTAATCATGTGATGAAACCAGTCAGCGTTATGCAGTCTGGTTTCGCGGCAAGTGAAATCGTTAAGCAGTATAAACAGGAGAAACGGCCGGGCTGGCTGTAAGATGGCCGGCAGGAATGAACTGCCGTTTCTGTCAAGGAAGGAGCATCATGCACATGCAGGAAAAAGACAGCTCCCCCATCTGCATCCAGGTGGAGGATGTAACGAAGCGTTTTAAGGAAAATATCGGACTGGACCATGTCTCCATGGCCTTCCCGCGCAACCAGATACACGGCATCATCGGCAGAAACGGCTCCGGAAAGACCGTGCTGTTCAAATGCATCTGCGGCTTTATGAAACCGGATTCCGGGCGTATCCTGATAAACGGCGCGCCCGTAAAGCCCCTGGCCCCCCAGGACATAGGCATCATCATCGAGGATCCAGGGTTCATCTCCTCCATGAGCGGCTTCCGGAACCTCCAGCTCTTAGCCTCCATCAATCACAGAATATCGTCAGAAACCATACGGGAAGCCATGCGTACCGTAGGCCTGAATCCGGACAGCCGGAAGCATGTGGGCAAGTATTCCCTGGGGATGCGGCACAGGCTGGGCATCGCCCAGGCCATCATGGAGGAGCCGGAAATCCTCATCCTGGATGAGCCCATGAACGGGCTGGACAGACAGGGGGTCGTGGAGATACGGGAGCTTTTGCTGGAGTTGAAGGAGAAAGGGAGGACTATACCACTGTCTTCTCATTACGCGGAGGATATCGCGGTACTGTGCGATACGGTGCATGAAATGGATGGGGGGAGGGTGTTGGAGGGGTAGGATTACGGCTTTTTATTATTGTCAGAATCTTTTGCAGTAGGGCGCAGAGGCTCACCTGATGCGGCGCAGATGAAAAAGAAGCGCCGACCACCTCGAACGCGGACAAGGCACGAGATGTCAGCAGCACAAACCAGCAGGACGGGATTCCTGAGGTCTCCGCAGGCTTGAATCCTGGCGGGAAGGACAATTCCCTGGATGCCTATTCCGCGGCGGCGAACGCTCCGCTGCTGCTGGAAAGTCCGGCAGACGCCATAAGCGGAGGCGGGGAACGGGCTTTCCTGGGAGCCTCCAGGGCCTATCGCTTCAAAAAGCATCTCGGAACGCTTTGACCGTGAGGACCAGGTGTGGGACGTAGGGCCGGTGGCCGGCACGGACCATTATGCGACCTTCGATATGGAAGCGCTGGGTAATGGGACAGATTATCGGTACTTTCTGACGGAGAGGGATGAAACCGAAGGCACCTTGCTGTACGCGGATCAGGAGGGCTGTACCGCATTGGGCTGTCCGGAAAGAAGCCGGAGCTGCTCTACCGCTGGGCCGATTATGGAATCCTGACATCCTGGGTGCCCGCCATCCAGGCAGACGAAGAGGGGCAGATCGTCCTTATTTATGATGATAGCGAGAACTATAACTATCTTTGCCTGAAGCCCTAAATATCATGCCTTGATTTCCACGGACTCTAAGCTAACTTTTCCGTTTACGGTGGGGCATTTGACATCAATATAGAATGAGGGATGGCATGAAGATAATAAGAAGCCTTGCAGCTGCTTTCGGGAAAGCTGACAGAAGAAGCCATCTTCTTTTGTCAGGGATTACCGCTATAACAATCTCTGCATTGTTTGTAATAATGAGTCTGGCAAAAGGCAGGATTCTGGCCGAAGACATAAAGGACATCCGCAAAAACGGTTCCGCGGCAACAGCTGTTTTGCAGAGCGTATCTAAAGAGCAGTATCAACAGCTGGCAGATTTGAATTATATAAGCAATGTGGGCGTGGCTAAAGACTTTGGCCGCTGCTATGGAAACGGAAGAGCAAATTTCTTCATCTGCAGCGTAGTCGGAGAGGCCGATTTTCTGGAAATTTTTTCTCCCGCCTATGAAGATTTGACAGGAAATTATCCGCAAGCGGCAGATGAGGTGATGCTGTCACTGCATATATTGTCAGATCTCGGAATAGAAAAACCGGAAATCGGAATGGAAATCCCCTTACACATCATACGCAACGACTGGATTACAAGCGGAGCAGAGGATATACAGATGCAGTTCCGTCTGAGCGGTTATTACAGGGATTATGTATCCTCTTGGGAGAGGCAGCCCACCGGGTATTTTTCTAAAGCCTTGTTACGGGAACCAGAAAGCTCCTTGTTTCCTGGCAATGCGTTCATAGTTTCAGACAAGATATGGCTGGATGGAAATCAGATGGTAAATCGTCTATATCAGGATCTTGATATAAGGGCCGACCAAAATCTCTGGGTGGTAAATGTACGTGGTCAGAAAGCATTACAGAAGATAGCAGGGGGAGTCCTTGTCGCGTTCATTGAGATTTTGCTGATTGTCTTAAGTATGAATCTGCTTATTTATAATATTTTCTCCATTGGCATCAGTAATCATAAAAAACAATATGGTCTGTTAAAGGTGATAGGGGCGACCCCGAAACAGCTTAAACTTGTCTACTTCCTACAGGGCGCCAGGACAATATTGACAGGGAGCATCGCCGGAATCCTTTTGGGGAGCATCATTGTCCGGCTTGCTGTTCCCAGGCTGGTAACACAAATGGTCCTTGATGGGACCGGGAGTTCGAAGCATCTCCCAATATATTCATGGAGGCTGCTGGGACTGTCAGTTTGCCTGGGGGCATTGGGAGGCATTGCCGCTTTGATGCGCTGCATACAATGCATAATCAAATCATCGCCTGTAGAATGCCTTAGTCCCGAGGGTATATCCAGTGTCTCCATCCCAAAATACAAATCCTCAAAAAGATATGCCATCCGGGAAATGGCTTGGAGAAATTTATTCAGGAACCACAAGAAAGCTCTATTGTCAATAGGCTCTCTGTTTCTTGCCATCGAGATTTCCCTGCTGTCTATAGAAATAGCTGAAGGGTTGGATCAAACCCATAAAATCGAACAAGCCCGGGATTTTGAAATAGGCATCACAAAAGAAGCCGTGGCAGAATACATATATAATGGCGCAATCTATAATGAGACAATCGGGCACGAACTACTGCCCTTGGAACTGATAGATTCCATTTCTAGTTTGACCAAAGCTACAGATGAAGATATAATAAAATGTACCGGAAGCTATGGCGTTTTCAATCATCAGTCAGCAAGCATGGTGCCCAGGATCCATTCCTATCGGAACGATTATGACATCATGACAGAACTGACATTGCAAATAGCGCCCGATGAATGGGTCAATGAACTTGAAAAATATGCAGACCGCGAAAAAATAAATATAGATGTGGATACGTTTCGGGAAAAAAGGGGGTTTATTTTACTTCATAGCCATGAACTGTCACAAAAGCAGCAGCTAGAGACAGACAAAGTAATGGGAGAAGGACTCAGCGGAATACTCTTTGAAAACGGAGGAAAGGAATTTGATTTGATTTGCTGCGGATATCTCGATATAACGGAAAAAGGCTTCCCTGCAATAAATATGCCGTGGGAAGGAAGGAACCTGAACTATATCATAATCAGCAATAACACAGCAAAGCAGCTTGAAATCACTCCTTATATATATTCAATCGCCTTTAATACCAGCCAACAGGAGGAACCCAAGATAAAGAGAAAACTGCAAGGAATTTTGGCAGAATTCAATCAGGAAACCGAGAGTTATCCCCAATATTATCTGATTGCCAAATCGGATATTCTTGCTGAGGAACGAAGCTACATACTGGCAGTAAGGGTCGTAACGGGAATCTTTAACGGAGTGCTGGTGCTGTTCGCTGTTCTGGGTTATTGTAATATTGTCATTACAGGAATAATTGAGAGACAAGTGGAATTTGCCATAATGCGCAGTGTAGGGATGACGAGGAAACAATTAAAAGAAATGCTGATATGGGAAGGCATCTTTTACTGTTGTTGTATCACGGGATTGTCATTAAGTTTGGGGAATACAATTTTAATGGTGTTAGTCAATAAATATGTTGGTATTGCTTCACAGCACTACTAAGTTGTAG
>OFFE01001616.1_pt1 | contig 15537 bp, 14 predicted proteins | sample 1521371 | NCBI WGS metagenome assembly OFFE01 (sample SAMEA3504131, study PRJEB24116) | mouse gut metagenome | biome: mouse gut; feature: mouse-associated habitat; material: faeces | place: Denmark | collected 2011 | reverse complement strand
CCGTAAACATGCGGCGCAGCTCGCTGCCCAGCTCCGTACGGGTGGGGATGTTCTGCAGGTTGGGTTCGGTGGAACTCAGCCGCCCGGTGGCGGTAACGGTCATCTGAAAACTGGTGCGTACCCGGCCGTCGGGGGAAATGACCTTCAGCAGTCCGTCCACATAGGTGCTCTTGAGCTTGGCGTACTGCCGGTACTCCAGTACCTCTCCCACAATGGGGTGCGCTCCCCGGAGCTTGTCGAGGACCTCCGCGTTGGTGGAGTAGCCGGTTTTGGTCTTCTTATAAGCGGGCATGCCCAACTTTTCAAAGAGGACCTCTCCCAGCTGCTTCGGGGAGTTGATGTTGAATTTTCCGGCGTAGGAATATATTTTCTGCTCCAGCTCTCCCAGCGCGGCAGAGAGCGTCTCTCCAAAGCTTCTCAGGGCCCCCGCGTCCACCCGGAACCCCGCCGCCTCCATCTCCGCCAACACCCGGCACAGGGGCAGCTCCACATGGAAGTACAGCCAGTCCGCCCCCATCTCTCTGAGCTGGGGCAGCATGGCTTCATACAGCGCGTTCACGGCGGACAGATAGCTTAAAAAAGATGCCTCAGCCTGAGCGGCATCTCCCAGCAAGGAGAAGCCGTCCGGCTCCAGATACAGCGGTTTTGGCAATTCTTCCCGGAACCAGGAGGCGAACAGCCTTCCGATGTCGTAGTGCCCCGCCGTGGCATCCAGCAAATAGCCCGCCAAGGCAGTGTCGAAGCAGAATCCCTCTGCCGGGAGGTTGTTCTCCAGCAGGATACGGGTCAGATCCTTCACATCATGGGACACGATTTTGATATCCCCGGCGAACAGAGACGCCAGCAGCCGGTTCCAGTCGCCATTGTACCGGCTGAAATAGAACTCGCCCACCACAGCGGTATCCGGTCCGGTTCCACATTGGACCGCTACGGCGGACAGGTCCGGCAGAGCCAGCAGCGTTACATGTTCCGCCTTTCGGAAAATCTCCAGGAGTTTTTCCGCCTGCGCCATGTCCGCCGCCCGCTCGACGCGGACGGTAAAGTCTGCTTCCTCCGGCTTTTCCGCCTTTGGTTCCTCCTGCGCAGCGAGGCCCATCTTTTCAATCAGCTTGTTGAATTCCAGCCGCAGGAACACATGATACAGCTCCGGCCTGACCGGCCGGCGCAGATTCTCCGCAGGATCGAACGCAAGGGGCGCATCGGTGATGATCGTCGCCAGACGGCCGCTCATCCGGGCGCTCTCCTCCCCTTCGGCTAACTTCTTGATGGCGGCCGGTTTGGCCTCAATATCCGGCATGGCGGCATACAGCGCATCGATGGTCTGGTACTTCTGTACCAGCGCCATGGCGGTCTTCTCTCCCACTCCCTTCACGCCGGGGATATTGTCAGATGCGTCGCCCATGAGCGCCTTCAGGTCAATGATGTGAATGGGTTCAAAGCCATATGCCTCCTGAAAGCTCTCCGGGGTCATGTCTTTGGTGGTGGTCTGCCCCATGCGGGTGGATACCAGCTTCACCCTGGTGTGCTCTGTCACCAGCTGGAGACTGTCCTTATCCCCAGTGACCACCACGCACTCCCAACCGGAGGCCTCACATTTCCGGGAAATGGTTCCGATGAGATCGTCCGCCTCATATCCCGCCAGCTCGTAGCGGGGGATGTCCATCGCGTCCAGTACCTCCTTGAGCACCGGCATCTGCTGGGCCAGCTCCTCCGGCATACCCTTCCGCTGGGCCTTGTAACCCTCATATTCCAAGTGCCGGAAGGTGGGCTCCCGCCGGTCGAAGGTAACGCACAGAGCCTCCGGCTTCTCCTCATCCAGCAGCCGCTGGAGTGTCGTGACAAAGCCATAAACCGCGTTGGTATACAACCCGTCCCTGGTGGTCAGGGGCCGGACGCCGTAAAAGGATCTGTTGACGATGCTGTTTCCGTCAATGACCATCAGTTTCATATGGGCTCCTCCTGTATGTCCGATGTTTTCTATAGGAGAGTATACCACATTCTGGAAAGATTACAACTGTCAAACCTTGTCCCAAAGTCAAGGGGGCACTAATCATATGATTTGATTACTATGCACCTCTGAACGACATATGAATCTCCTGGTAGGGACAGTTCCGGCGGTCCTTCGGCGTGTTGCGGGCAGAAACGCATTCTGTCCTTACTCGCGGTTGTGTGCCGCAGCCACTTTTTTGACAGACAGAGGACTGGGTGCGGCCTACCGCGCCCAGTCCTCTCAGCCTGTCAGATAAATGAGAATTCCATATCTGCTGTCACCACTGCTTTTCAGCTGTTTTTTCCATCCTGCTTTACCCGCGTTCATTATACTATATGCAAAAACCAGCCCGCGCCTGTTTTTAAAAGCTATTCCGCTTTTTCCGGCGGCTTGCCGTCGGGTCTTATTCCGTGGATTCCGCACTTGACGTAGGCTTTTTTCCGAATGAAGAAAAAGAAGGCGATATGGACTGCTGCCGTGATGGTCCAGCTGACCGGATAGGATGAATACAATACCTCCGGCGTATGGTATACCTGAAAAATAGTGGCGACCCATATCAGCCGGGTACCGCATGCGCCCACCATGGACACAATCATGGGGACCACGGAGTACCCCAATCCCCGCAGCGCGCCCACCATTACGTCCATCACGCCGCACAGGCAGTACAGGCTGCACACGTATTTCAGACGCAGCATGGCTTGGGCGATGACGTCCTCTTCCCCGGGAGCGTAGATGGACGCCAGCGGATGACCAAAGAAGACCGCAAGATTTCCCAGCACCAGACCAAAGACCATAGAATACATCTGGCAGAGCAGCAGAGAGCGATCCACCCGGCGGCACTCCCCCGCGCCGTAGTTCTGGCTGGTGAACGTGAGATCCGTCTGATAAAAGGAATTCATGGACACGTAAACGAAGCCCTCAATGTTGGCGGAAGCGGAAGACCCGGCAATAATGGCCGTGGACCCGAAGGAGTTGATAGAGGACTGAATCACCACATTGGACAGAGAAAATACGATACCCTGGAACCCGGCGGGAAGGCCCACCTGCAAAATCCGCCGGACCACCCGTTTTTCCAAGCGCAGCTTCCTGAGCTCCAGCCGCAGGGGCCCCTGGTCCCTCATCAGGCATCCCACCACCAGCAGAGCGGACACTGCCTGAGAGATGATGGTGGCCAGAGCCACACCTGCCACGCTCATCTGGAAGACAATCACGAACAGAAGATTCAGCGCCACGTTGGTCACGCCGGCAATAGCAAGATAATACAGCGGCCGCCGGGTGTCCCCCTGGGCTCTCAGGATGGCTGCCCCAAAGTTGTAGAGCATGTTCACCGGCATTCCGCAGAAGTAGATTCGCAGGTAGATAGTGGCGAGGTCAATCACGTCCGGCGCAGAGGAGGTCCAGATCAGCAGCTGCCGGGCCAGCCCCACTCCCAGCAGCGTCAGAATCACACCGCTGAGCAGAGAGATGGCGATAGCGGTGTGAACGCTGCCGCTCACATCCTCCTCCCGGCCTGCTCCCAGGTCCCGGGCCACCACCACGTTGGTACCCACGGAGAACCCCACAAACAGGTTCACCAGCAGGTTGATCAGCGCACTGGTGGAGCCCACGGCAGCCAGCGCCTCCTTGCCGGCGCAGCGCCCTACCACCACCACGTCGGCGGCGTTAAACAGCAGCTGCAGCAGGCTGGACAGCATCAGCGGCAGAGCGAACAGCAGAATCTTTCCTGCCAGAGGGCCGTGAATCATGTCAATCTGATACCCGGCCTTTTTCTGTCTATCCATCCAGGTTCCCCTCTCTCCCATAAACTCCGCCCAAGAGGGCAGTAAGCATGTTATATCACATATTTCTAAAAAGAACAATCGTGAAATCAGAAAAAACAGAGTGAAAATTTGCCGTTTTTTTTCACGTTGTTGGGCAAAACGCAGGGATTTCCTCCCACAAGTTTTGGCGTGCAATTTTGGATTTTCTTCTCGCCCATAGTACATTTCAAAAATTTTTCAGAAACCTTGTGATTTCCTCTTGACAAACCGTACATACTGCATATACTGTTTATATACAGATGAACAGAGGTGCATGCATGGACATCATCATCAGCAATTCCAGTGGGCAGCCCATTTACGAGCAGATCTGCCGCCAACTCAAAGGAGCTGTCGCTTCAGGAAAGCTCCGCCCCGGCGACCCTTTGCCCTCTATCCGCAATCTGGCCCGGGATCTGCGCATCAGCGTCATTACCACCAAACGGGCCTACGAGGAGCTGGAGCGCGACGGCTTCATCCAAACCGTGGCCGGAAAGGGCAGCTTCGTGGCTCAGCAGAACCTGGAGCTGGCAAGGGAGAGTAATCTGCGGGAAATCGAACAGCATTTACAGGCGGCACTGGAGTTGGCAAGGCAGATTGCGCTGCCGACGGAGGAGCTGCACAATATACTTACCGTATTAAGCGAGGAGGACTAAACAAAATGGAGAGCAATGCCATTGAAATCCGGGGCCTGACCAAGAGGTACAAGGACTTCTCCCTGGACAATCTGGATCTCAGACTGCCCTATGGCTGTGTGCTGGGACTGGTGGGAGAGAACGGCGCAGGGAAAAGCACCACCATCCGCCTGATTATGGACGCACTGGAGCGGGACGGAGGAACCGTCTCCGTGATGGGAACCGACAACAAAAGCAAGGAATTTCTGAGTCTGAAGGAGGAGATCGGCGTGGTGCTGGACGAGACCTTCGTGCCGGAGGTCATCAATGCCAAGCAGATGGGGAAGATCATGGCGGGCACCTATAAAAACTGGGATCAGGCGGCCTACGATGGCTGGATCAGGCGGTTCGAGCTGCCGCTGGACAAGAAGTTCAAGGACTACTCCCGGGGCATGACCATGAAGCTGGGTATTGCGGCGGCCCTGAGTCACCACCCCAGGCTGCTGCTGCTGGACGAGGCCACCGGCGGGCTGGATCCCATGGTCCGGGAGGAACTGCTGGAGGTATTTGCGGACTTCGCCGCCCAGGAAGGCCACGCGGTTCTGCTCTCCAGCCACATTGTCAGCGACCTGGAGCGTATCTGCGACTATATCGCTTTCCTCCATAAGGGGAAGCTGATGCTGTGCGAGGAGAAGGACGTGCTGCTGGATAAATACGGCATTCTGAAATGCTCCAGGGAACAGCTGTCCAACATTCCCGGGAAGGCCGTCCACGGCAAGAGGGTGGGAACCTACGGCGTGGAGGCCTTGGTGGAGCGGGCGTACATGCCCCGGGACGCGGTAGTGGACCGGGCGAGTCTGGAGGATATCATCCTGTATATGGTGAAGGGAGAACAGAAATGATCGGGCTTTTGAAAAAGGATCTCTATGTGGCGGACAAATCCGGACGGCTGCTGCTGGTACTTGCATTGATATTCAGTATGATGCCCTCGATGGGGGCCTTCGGCAGTACCTATGCCATGATGATGGCAGTAATGATGCCGCTGAGTTCCATTGCCTATGACGAGCGATGCAAGTGGGACCGCTACGCCGCCATGCTGCCCTATCGGGTGGGCCAGCTGGTGTGGAGCAAATATCTGCTGTCCTATCTCTACACCTTGTTGGGCGGAGGTATTATCGTGCTGGGAGCATTCCTCCGGGGCATGACTACGGGGGCGGCGGATTGGAAGGAGACGGCGGAGATGAGCACCATGCTGGCGGTCGTCATGCTGTTCATTACGGCGCTGGGCCTGCCGATGCTCTATCGGTTCGGGTCCGAAAAAGGGCGGCTTGCGATGATCCTGTGCATGGGCGCCGGCGTTGGTACGGCCATGGGACTGATGGGTATTTTCGGAGAGCTTCCCAAACTGCCGGAACTTCCTGTGCCCGCGGCAGCCGCCGGGGTCGCCGTTCTGGCGGTGGGATTGACCTGGCTGTCTTTCCGTCTGAGCGTTCATTTCTACATGAGGCGGCAAAACGGGGCGTACAACTGATCCGAAAAGGAGGGGCGGCTATGCTGGCAATGCTGCGGAAAGACTTCTATGTCATGCGGAAATATTCGGCTGCGCTTATTAGCACCTGGGGTGTGATGATCGTGGTATTTAACCGGATACTCAGGACAGATACCAGATTCCTGTACTATCTCACACCTGTGCTGAGCACCACGATTGCGCTCAACGCCATCAGCACCGACCATGAGTGCCGCTGGGATCGTTTCGCTACCATGACGCCCCTGCGGCCCTGGCAGCTGGTGTTGGAAAAATATTGTTTCGCTTACGGCACGCTGGCTTTGCTGACGGGCTTGAGCGCTCTTGCGTCTTGGACATCCGTCTCTGGCAGGGAGGGGCCGGATATATGGCTGGTGTTTACGATGGTATCGCTGTTCCTTACGATGGCTCTGCCTCTGATTTACCGATTTGGACGGCAGAAGAGTTCCTTTATACTGCTGGCCTTCTGGGGTCTTGTCGCGGCGGCGATTTTAGGTGCAGCATATTTCCGGTACAATCCCATCAGGCTCGTCTCCAACTGGCTGGAGGATGTTCCGGTCCTGCTGCTGGCGGCGGGAACCGCAGCAGTCCTTTTGGTGCTGAACACCGGGTCCGTTTTTCTCTCTATCCGTCTCTGCGCCCGCCGCCAGCGGGGCTGGTACCAGTAAAGCCATTGGGTAGAAACACAAGGGAAATCCACGAAATTCCCTGTATTTTTGGAGAAACTGAAAAACTTTTATATCCCATATTGACATAAAAATTTCATCATGCTACCATAAAGCGTCGCTTGGGTGTCCGTTCTTACGGATCAGAGCGGCGCTTTTTTAACCAATCCCGCCGGGTCAAGCTCCGGCGGCGCAGCACAGCGGGGAAGCGGAACCCTGGAAAGGAATCGAAAGAGAGTGGAAGAAAAAGATTTGCAGCCAAAAGAGAACAAAATGGGCGTACTGCCCATCAACCGCCTGCTGCTGAGCATGTCGGTCCCCATCATGCTCAGTATGCTGGTTCAGGCCCTTTACAACGTTGTGGACAGCGTTTTCGTCTCCCGGGTCAGCGAGAATGCCCTGAACGCAGTCAGTCTGGCCTTCCCGGTGCAGAACCTGATGATCGCGGTGTCCACCGGTACCGGCGTAGGCATCAACGCCCTGCTCAGCAGAAGTCTGGGCGAGAAGCGGTTTGACCGCGCCAATCTTACCGCCTCCAACGGCGTGTTTCTGGGGATTTGCAGCGCGGCGGTCTTTGCGGTGCTGGGGGTATTGTTCTCCCGGACCTTTTTCCTGGTCCAGACCGATGTGGCGGAGATTGTGGAGGGCGGCGCGGCCTACATCCAGATATGTACGGTCTGTTCTTTCGGCCTTTTTGTCGCCATCAGCATTGAGCGCCTTCTCCAGGCCACCGGTAAGAGCGTATACAGCATGATAACCCAAATGGCCGGGGCGGTCGTCAACATTATTTTTGACCCCATTTTTATCTTTACCTTTAACATGGGCGTGGTAGGCGCGGCCTGGGCCACGGTGCTGGGTCAGATTGTAGGTGCGGCTCTGGGCCTCTATTTCAACGCGAAGAAGAACACGGAGATCACGCTGACCTTCAAGGGCTTCCGTCCCAACTGGCACATCATCCGCCGCATTTACTCCGTAGGCGTACCATCCATCATTATGGCGTCCATCGGCTCTGTGATGACCTTCGGCCTCAACAAGATTCTCATTGCCTTCACCACCACTGCCACCGCCGTTTTCGGGGTGTACTTCAAGCTCCAGAGCTTTGTTTTCATGCCGGTATTCGGTCTGAACAACGGCATGGTGCCAATTGTGGCCTACAACTTCGGCGCCAGAAAACCGGACCGGATGGTCAAGGCGGTCAAGCTGGGCGCGATCTACGCCACCGCCATCATGGCCGCCGGCGCGGCCGTCTTCCTGCTGATCCCCCATCTGCTCTTGGGCCTGTTTGACGCCTCGGAATACATGCTGGAGATCGGCGTCCCCGCCCTGCGGACCATCTGCCTCAGCTTTTTGCTGGCAGGCTTCGGCATCGTCGCCTCGTCCTTCTTCCAGTCCCTGGGCCACGGGGTACTGAGCCTCATTATCTCCCTGGTCCGGCAGCTGATCGTACTGCTGCCCGCAGCGTGGCTGCTGAGCCTCTCCGGACAGCTGGATCTTGTCTGGTGGGCCTTCCCCATCGCGGAAATATTCTCCGCGGCCCTGAGCGTGCTGTTTTTGATCTACGCCTACCGGAAAGAAGTCAAGCCCATGCTGGCAGAATAAACGCCCCATATCAAAAAGCGGCCCGATGAGAACATCGGGCCGCCTCTCTTTTCAAAAAATGCTTACTCTTCCTCGCGGTCATGCTCGTGGCCATGTTCGTGGCCGCAGCACCCCTCCTCGCAGCTGTCACAGGGATGCTCATAGGGCACGCCTTTGCGCTTGTAATAGTCGGCGATGGCAGCCTTGACCGCCTGCTCGGCAAGCACAGAGCAGTGAATTTTCACAGCAGGCAGGCCGTCGAGGGACTCCACCACCGCCTGATTGGTCAGCTTCAGCGCCTCGGAGAGCGGTTTTCCCTTGATCATATCGGTGGCGATGGAACTGGTGGCAATAGCGGAAGCACAGCCGAAGGTCTGGAATTTTACATCCTCGATGATTTCATCGTCATTGATTTTCAGGTACATTCTCATGATGTCGCCGCACTTGGCGTTGCCTACCTCGCCGACGCCATTGGCGTCGTCCATGGTGCCCACGTTGTGGGGATGGGCGAAATGCTCCATTACTTTTTCGCTGTATTCCATAGCCATGGTCATTTTTTCCTTTCCGATTTGAGATGGATTTTTCACTTGCCGCGCGGAGCGCGGCAAAAGGTTTATTTTTCCGAGCCTTCCCTGGGACCCTTTACCGGTAAGGATCCGGCATTTTCTCCAGCATATGCATCCATACCGGACTCATCTGTCTGAGCGTCCTTACCACCTCCGGCACCTGTTGGAGGATATACTCCACTTCCTCCATGGTGTTATACTCGCAAAGGCTCAGCCGCAGGGATCCGTGAGCAATCTCATGCGGAAGTCCCAGCGCCAGCAGCACATGGCTGGGGTCCAGCGACCCGCTGGTGCACGCGCTGCCGGAACTTGCGCAGATTCCCGCCAGATCCAGCCGCAACAGCAGGCTTTCCCCCTCAATTCCCTCAAAACAGAAGCTGACAATCCCCGGCGCCTTGTGGTCCGCGCTTCCATTGCAGAAGGAATAGGGGATTTTGCTGAGTCCCTCTGTCAGCCTCTCCCGCATGGCGGACACTTTCGCCATGTTCTCCTCCATGTGGGCGCAGCTCTCTGTCAGTGCCGCCGCCATAGCCAGAATAGCGGGGATGGCCTCAGTGCCACCCCTTCTGCCTCTCTCCTGAGCTCCGCCCTCAATGAAGTTCTTCAGCCGGATGGATTTCTTGCAGTACAGCGCCCCTACGCCTTTGGGCGCGTGGAACTTGTGGCCGGAGAGAGAGAGCATGTCAATGTTGTCCGCCGCCACGTCCACCGGCACGTGGCCCACCGCCTGCACAGCGTCGGTGTGGAACAGAATTCCTCTCTCCCGGCAGACCGCGCCAATTTCCTGAATGGGCTGGATCGTGCCGATCTCATTGTTGACATACATCACTGTTACCAGGCAGGTATCCTCCCGGATGGCGGCCTTCAGCTCCTCCAGACGCACCACTCCGTCCTTATGGACCGGCAGATACGTCACATCAAATCCCTGCTTTTCCAGCTTCTTCAGGGTGTGGAGCACCGCGTGATGCTCAATGGCGTCGGAAATAATATGCTTTTTTCCCTGTTCCGCTCCCATTCGAGCACCCTCGGTGATAGCCCAGTTGTCAGCCTCGGTGCCGCAGCCGGTGAAATAGATTTCCCTGGCTTCGGCGTTCAGGCACCTGGCGATGGCCTCTCGTGCGCCCATCAGCGCAAAATTGGCCTCCCGTCCCTTCTGATGGAGAGAGCTGGGGTTGCCGTAGAGCTCTCCCAGAGCGGGAAGCATGGCCTCCTCCGCCGTTTTGCTCATTGCGGTGGTGGCCGCGTTGTCAGCGTAAACGAACATGGCTCGCAAACCTTCTTTCTTTTGCCCGCCGGAAACTCCGGCGTGAAATGTACCAGTATCCTATAGGAAAATAGGAATTATTAACGTCCTGCGATACGGCGCGGAAACCACGGCGATGCTCAGCAGTTTCCCTTCCGGGCCGCAGAGGAGGCGCACCGGGCATCCAGCCGCCTCTGCTTATCTACCAGATCCGCCAGAGTGACATGATCCACCACGTTGCTGATAGCCTGATCCACCTGCTCCCACAGATCCAGGGTCACGCAGGCTTTGCACCGGGCGCACTGGTTGACCTCGTCGTCCAGGCAGGACACCGGGGACAGGCTTCCTTCCACTGTCCGCAGAATCAACCCCACGGTGCAGTCCTCCGGACTCTTCACCAGCCGGTAGCCTCCCTTGGCGCCTCTTACGCTGCGCACCAGACCGGAGCGGACCAGCACCGGGATAATCTGCTCCAGATATTTTTCGCTGATTCCCCGGCTCCCGGCCACGCTTTTCACCGACAGGTTCACCCCCTCGTCCTGCATGGCCAGCTCCAGCATCAGATGCAGGGCATAGCGGCTTTTCACGGAGATCTTCACAGCGTCACCATCCTCTCGTATTTCCTATCTTAGTATAGGATTTATTTCTTGTCAAGCGGCATATGCAACAAATTCTGGCCGTCTGGGTTGGATACTCTGCATAGTCTGCCCTGGTTTGGCTGTGGTATGCCAAAAAACGCGGCCATCACGCCTGTCCTCCGGACGCGTCATAGTTTGACAGGAACCGGCGCGTCTATTTCCAGACTTTCCGGCGTTGCCAGACAGTCGTAGGCATACACCGAAACCCCTGCCGCCGCCGCTGCCCGAAGGGCCGCTCCGAAAGCCGGATGGGTTGCATCGTTGGGTCGGAAAACGGAGGGACCTTTCATTTGAATAACGAAAAAGACCGCCCCGCGAAAGCCCTGTTCCACCGCGCGGCGGAGTCCGTTGAGATGCTTCACCCCCCGCTCCGTGGGCGCGTCGGGAAAGCGGACCTCACCGTCTTCCTCCAGAGTGACGCCCTTGACCTCTACAAAATACGCTCCGGCAGGGTCCTCCAGAAGAAAGTCGAACCGGGAATCTCCCCAGGTAAACTCCGGACGGACCGCCGTCAGTCCGGGAAGAAACCGTCCCGCCGCCGCCCACTCGCCGAAGACCTTGTTGGGGGCCTGGGCATCCATGTTGATGAGCAGTCCGCCTTTCTCGACGGCAACCAGATCATACCGGGTTTTCCGGGCCGGGTTGTCCGAACGCTCCAGATAGACCGTTGCGCCGGGGAGGAGCAGCTCCCGGCACCGGCCGGTATTTTTGACATGGCAGACTTCTGTTTGGCCGTTTAAATCCACATGGGCGATAAAGCGGTTTGGCCGGGAGAGAAAGCGGGCTTTTTCTATGGCGCGGTACTGCATGGAGCCACCTCTATCTGACAGGAAATTGTGGGGCGGTTCTCCCGCCCGGGTTTCACCCCGCCATCATACCATAGCGGTACGAAAAAGAAAACCCCGGAAATCCTCCGAAAACTTGTCGGAAATATGCAGGGAAAGGTATTGAAATTTTCTGGAATCTTTGTTATACTGAAGACAATTTCGCGCACGTGGAAATTGTTATGATTTTCACGAGGAAAGGGCGCGGCCCGCTCCGGCGGTCCCGCCACAACGTTTGAGAAGGAGGAACCACCTGATGCCTGCTGAAGTGTCTATCCCGTTTGTTATCCTCATGGGTATTGGGACCGTCTTCTTCGGCTTGATCTGCATTATTCTGCTCAGCATGGCTATGAGCGCCATTTGCAGGTCAATGGGAGACAAGACGCCCGCGCCCGCTGCGGCCGCGCCGGCCTCTCCCGCTCCGCAAGCTGACGTGATCCCTAACCGCCAGGCCATGATCGCCGCCATCGCCGTCGCTGTCGCGGAAGAGATGGGGACCGATCCCGCCGGAATCCGCATCCTGTCCGTCAAAAAACTTTAATTGAAGAAGAGAGGAAAAGAGCTATGAAAAAGTACAAAGTAAACGTGAACGGCACCGTCTATGAAGTCACCGTTGAGGCCATGGACGGCGCCGCCCCTGTTGCCGCTGCGCCTGCTGCGGCTGCTCCCGCCCCCGCTCCTGCGGCTCCCGCCGGCGGCGAGAAGGTTTCCGCCCCCATGCCCGGTACCATTCTGGACGTGCGTGTGAGCAACGGCGCGGCCGTGAAGAAGGGCGACATCCTCTTTATTCTGGAAGCCATGAAGATGGAGAACGAGATCATGGCTCCCTGCGACGGTACGATCGCATCCGTCAGCGTCACCAAGGGCGCGGCGGTGGATTCCGGCGCTCTGCTGTGTGTGATCGGCTAAGGCCGGCCACAGGGAGGAATACTAAATGGACGCTATCATGAATTTTATTCAGGCGACCGGCTTCTATCAGATTGCCACCGGCAACTGGAAGGTACTGATCATGATGTTCATTGCCTTCGCGCTGCTGTATCTGGCGATTGTGAAGAAGTTTGAGCCGCTGCTGTTGCTGCCGATTGCTTTCGGTATGCTGATTACCAACCTGCCCGGCGCGGAGATGTACCATGAGATTCTCTTTGCCGGAGGCCATGTCAACTGGGAAATCTTCGGCGGAACGCCCATTTCCGCTGAATTTATGGCGCACCTGGAGGAGCTGGGCGTGTCCGAGGCTGTGCGGGGCACAGTATCGGTGGGACAATCCATCTCCGTGGGGTTGATTGACGTGCTGTATCTGGGTGTCAAGCTGGGCATTTACCCCTGTCTGATCTTTATGGGCGTGGGCGCGGGCACTGACTTCGGTCCCCTGATCGCCAATCCCAAGACCCTGCTTCTGGGCGCCGCCGCCCAGCTGGGCATCTTCATGACCTACGCGGGCTGCCGCATCTCCACCCTGTTCGACGCGGCTGAGGCCAGTTCCATCGGCATTATCGGCGGCGCAGACGGCCCCACGGCCATCTTTGTCACCAGCCGTCTGGCTCCTCACCTGTTGGGGCCCATCGCCGTAGCGGCTTACAGCTACATGGCCCTGGTGCCGGTGATTCAGCCCCCCATCATGCGGGCGCTGACCACTGCGGAGGAGAGAAAGATCGTCATGCGTCCTCTCCGTCAGGTGTCCAAGCGGGAAAAGATCCTGTTCCCCATTGTGGTTACTGTGTTTGTCGCGCTGCTGGTGCCCTCCGCCGGTCCTCTGATCGCCTGCCTGATGCTGGGCAACCTGTTTAAGGAGTCCGGCGTGGTGGAGCGTCTGAACAAGACCGCTCAGAATGAACTGATGAACATTGTCACCATCTTCCTGGGCATCTCTGTGGGCGCTACAGCTACCGCTACCACCTTCCTGTCCCTCCAGACCATTGCCATTATGCTCATGGGTGTGGTGGCCTTCGGGTTCGGTACTGCCGGCGGCGTACTGCTGGCCAAGTTCATGAACCTGTTCCTCAAGGAGAAGATCAATCCCCTCATCGGCTCCGCCGGTGTGTCCGCCGTACCTATGGCGGCCCGGGTTTCTCAGGTGGAAGGCCAGAAGGCCAATCCCGCCAACTTCCTGCTCATGCATGCAATGGGCCCCAACGTGGCAGGCGTCATTGGTTCCGCCATCGCCGCCGGTGTTTTGATGGCTCTGTTCGGTTAATGGTTCTTTCTGCCGCTGTGCGGCGCGTGGCGAATCGTTTCTTTTCAGGAGCCTGGGGGTTTCTCGCCCCCGGACTCCCGCCTGCTTTTGCTCTGCGGCAAAAGCAGGCAAAAACACGCGGACCACATGGTTCTGGATTCCTTGAATTGCGGGGGAGTTTCATATCGAGACTGACTTCTCTGTGGTCAGCGCTATGGGCCGCTTCCGGTTTATGTCTTGGCGCACAGTTCTGTCGATGGCACTTTTCCCGCGCAGGAAAAGTACACCCCGCCCCGGAAGGGGCGGAAAATCCTCCGCCGCCGTGGAATGGCGGCATAAGAAAGGAGCTCTGTGAATGGCAACAATGGAATTTCTGTCTAAGAAACCCCTCTTAATTACTGATACCATCCTCCGCGATGCCCACCAGTCTCAGGCGGCTACCCGCATGACCATCGAGGACATGCTCCCCGCCTGCGAGATTCTGGACTCCATCGGGTATTACTCCCTGGAGTGCTGGGGCGGAGCCACATTCGACGTGTGCATGCGCTTCCTCAACGAGGACCCCTGGGAGCGGCTGCGCACTCTCCGCAAGCATCTGCCCAACACCAAGCTGCAAATGCTCTTCCGCGGCCAGAACATCCTCGGTTACAAGCACTATGCCGACGACGTGGTAGACGCTTTCTGCCGCAAGTCCATTGAAAACGGCATTGACATCATCCGCATTTTCGACGCGCTCAACGACGTGCGCAACCTGGAGCAGGCCATCAAGTCCACCAAGAAATACGGCGGCACTGTGGAGGCCACTCTGTCCTACACCATCTCCCCCATCCACAGCGAAGACTACTTCGTAAAGATGGCCAAGGAGCTGGAGCAGATGGGTGCGGATACCCTGTGCATCAAGGATATGGCCAACCTGCTGCTGCCCATGGATGCCTACTCCCTGGTCAAGCGCCTGAAGGAAAGTGTGAAGATGCCCATCCACCTTCACACTCACAATACTACCGGTACCGGCGACATGGTTTACCTGATGGCCGCCTATGCCGGCGTGGACATTGTGGACACCGCCTTGAGTCCCCTGGCCAACGGCACCGCCCAGCCCTCCACCGAGTCCCTGGTGGCCACTCTTCAGGGTACGGTCCGGGATACTAAGCTTGATCTGAACAAGATGAGCGACGCTGCCGTCCACTTCCGGAAAGTGGCTCAGCGGCTGAAGGACGCTGGTTCCCTGGACCCCAAGGTACTGAATGTAGACACCAACACCCTGCTCTATCAGGTGCCCGGCGGCATGCTTTCCAACCTCATCAGCCAGCTCAAGCAGGCCGGTAAGGAGGACAAGTATTATGACGTGCTGGCGGAAATCCCCCGGGTCCGCGAGGACTACGGCTATCCTCCGCTGGTAACTCCCTCTTCCCAGATTGTCGGTACCCAGGCCGTGATGAACATTATCATGGGCGAGCGCTACAAGACCTTCACTAAGGAGTCCCGGGCCGTCCTGAAGGGCGAGTACGGCGCACTGCCCGGCAAGGTCAATGAGGCTGTCCGGGCCAAAGCCGGCATCAAGCCTGAAGAGGTCATTACCTGCCGTCCGGCAGATCAGCTGGAGCCCGAACTGGAGAAGTACAAGGCCGAGTTCAAGGATCTGGCCAAGAGCGAGGAGGACGTGCTCAGTCTGGCGCTGTTCCCCCAGGTTGCTCCCAAGTTCCTGGCCTGGAGAGACGGTCCGCACGATGAGCCTGCTCCTGCTCCCGCCCCTGCCGCCAAGCCCGCCGCCTCCAATGGCGTGCGCGAGCTGTATGTGGATGATAAGAGCCTTTGATGGATTGAATAGAGAGAGGACCGCCCATGGGCGGTCCTCTCTGCGTGTCAAAAAAGTGGCTACGCCACTTTTTTGAGGAAAGGGATCGGGCCGAGTTCGGCCCGCAAAG
>OFFE01001611.1_pt1 | contig 15566 bp, 23 predicted proteins | sample 1521371 | NCBI WGS metagenome assembly OFFE01 (sample SAMEA3504131, study PRJEB24116) | mouse gut metagenome | biome: mouse gut; feature: mouse-associated habitat; material: faeces | place: Denmark | collected 2011 | reverse complement strand
GTGCAGAAAGGAATATTATGGAAAATTGGATAAAGACCAACCGGGAGGCTTTGGGTCTTACACGGGCGGAGCTTGCCAAAGCCGTTGGGGCTGGTGCGTCTACTGTGGCAACATGGGAGCAGGGGCGGAGGCCCCCATCTCCTGAGTTGTGGAGCCGTCTGGCGGCGTTCTACCGTGGGCACGGGCTGGAGGCCCCGGACCCGCCCAAACGGCTTGAGGTGGTCCGCACGGACCGGGAAATGAGTAAGCTGGAGCTCAAGCGCCGGGAGTGCGGCCTGACCCGTGAAGAAGTGGCTAAAGCTGTCGGGGCGAACAACAAAACGGTGGTGAGTGCCTGGGAAAACGGCTCACACAAACCGGCGGAGCGCTTTATTCCCCGCCTGGCGGCTTTGTTCCGTTGCACGCCGGAGGAAATCGGCTTTTCATACCGGGAGGACGGCATAAGGAATGGCATGATCGTGGAGGAACGAAATGCTCTTGTGTCGGAATACATAGACCGTTTGACAAGGTATGTTTTTCGGGTGAACAAGATGAAGTTTTTAGCCTGCTGCGCTTGCCTTGAAGATATGAGGCAGGAAATGGCCCTTGCACTTATTGAGGCCGCAAACCGCTATGACGCAAAGCGTGGAGATTTTGGGAGCTACGCAATAAAGTGGATGGAAAAAGAGGCCAGAACGGCAGCAAGCAGGGAATACGCAAGGGGAATTGTTCACCCGGAGGATGGTTTTAACGGCTTTATTTCTCTTGACAAATTCTTTGATGAATATGGAAGTGATAAAACCGGGGTTTTTGGGTATCATCTGGACCATTACTTTTTTGATGATTGATTACATAGCAGGGGGAGCCGGATAGCTCCCCCTGCTGGCCTTTGTTGACGTTTGGCACCCGCTAATATTAGCTTATAGGACCGTTCCCAACATCATTTTACAGGTGGGTAACGTGGGCGGACAACAGCCCGCCTTGGCCTCCTTTGTAAGTAGGGCATGAGGGCCCTGGGCTTTTCTCCTTTTTCACCGGGGCCCTCCCGTCCGAAAGGTCCAGGCCTGGCCCTCCAGCTTGACACAATACGGGGGCCATAAATACACGAAAAGGAGATTTTAACCATGGAAATCAAAATCAAGGAAAACATCGAGAACGCCGTCAAGCGGCACCGGCTCATCAATGAGAAGCTCTTGAAAGAAACCACGGAGCTGGTGACGGACCCCGCCATTGTCACCCAGTTGCTGAAACGGCACAGCCCGGAGATGGCCGCCAAGCACCTGCAAGAGCAAATCAACGGCATGGTGCTCCAGGCCAATGACCTGGACAAGATGTATAACGCCGAGGTGAAAAAGCACATCTCCGAGGCCAAGCTGGCCGCCGTGCCGGAGGCCGTGCGGATGTTCACCAAACCGGCGGACTACCAGCAGCAAATCAGCAACGCCCTGGCTTTCCTCTCTCTGGAGGGGGACAGCCTGACGGACCAGGCCGCCTTTGCCATCCTCAAGCCGTTTTTCAACGACTGGGAGCAGATGCACCTTTTCGAGCGGGCGGTGCTCCAGCAGATGCACCTGGAAAACGAGTACACGACCCGCTCCGCTTTCCCCACGGCGCTGGGCGCTGTGCTGGACAAGGCGGACACCTATACCGCCCTGTTTGGGGAGGCGGAGATGCTGGCCGAGCGGCTTTTCATCCGCAAGAAAGAGCACACTTCCGCCTGTGGTATCGGTGAGTTCCCCGTCTATGGCGGTTATGGCCTGGACAGCTATGAGGAGGTGGCCGCCGAGGAGCGCATCGTGGAGCTGGCGGGGCTCATTGAAACCCTGGGCAGCGACAAGGCCTTTGTCTATGACAGCGCCAGCTTTAAGTATGGCCAGATTTACCAGGCCCGTCACCAAATCGGCTCTGTGAGCCCCGCCGATACTGACGCCGGTTTTGTGTGGCTGTGATGAAGTGGGGACGCTGTGAATACCGGCAGCTCATCAAGCTCCGGGACAACCTGGCCAAGCTCCAAAGCACTGACCTGGATAAGTTTTGCCGGGATACGTCCAAGGAGCTGGCGGCCCGCCTGCTGTCCCTTGTGATACCGGCCACCCCCGTGGGCAACTATAAAACAGAGGTCAAGGTGACGGCCAAGCGGGACAGCAAGCACCACAAAAAGGGCGATGTCTACACCAAGCGGGTCAATCGCTCCGGCAAAATGGGCGGCACCCTGCGCCGGGGCTGGACGGCCCGGATGGAGCAGGAGGCCGCCGGTGGACAAGGCCATCCAACGGCAGACCAGGCGAAAGCATACGCTGAGGCCCTGCCCATTTCCAAGCAGGGCAGCACATACGTTGTGGAGGTCATCAACCCGGTCCATTATGCCAGCTATGTGGAGTTTGGGCACCGCACGCCTGGCGGCGGCTGGGTCGAGGGAAAATACTTTCTCACCATATCGGAGCAGCAACTGAGGGGACAGGCTCCGGCCATCATTGAGGACAAGCTGAAAAAGCTGTTAAGGGGGGCTTTCAATGTCTGAGCTGAACAGAAATATTGAGGTCATTATCCCCGGCAAGCTGGCCGCTGTCAAGTTCTCATACATCCCCTTTATCCCGGAAATCGAATACACCCCGGACCCGGACCAACCGGCCTATACAGAGGCTTGCCGTATCACGGATGGCGGGGTGTTCCTGCTGAATAAGGACCTCCCCGGCTATGAGCTTTTGAAAGGCATTGTGCGGAAAGTCATCCGCATCCCGCTCCACCGGCTCAATCGGGAGCGGGCAAAGCTGGCCAATAAGAAAGCCAAGACCCCCTATGAGGATTTATACGGCCTGTGCCTGGAGGCGGAGTTGGAGCGGCGGGACAAGGCGAAAAGAGGTGTGCGCTGATGGCTACAATCAAATCTCAAATGGCCCTGGACGATGGTATGAGCAGGGTGCTGTCCAAAATCGTCAACGGCCTCAATACCACCCTGGACGCCTTTGAGCAGGTCCAGCGGGCCTCTGGCTCCGCCTTTGACGTGGCCAACATTGAGGCGGCACGGGCAGGGCTGGCGGAGGCCGGGGCGGAGGTCAAGGCCATGGAGGAATATTTTCGGCAGGCGGCGGAACAGGAGGAGCGGCTGAACAATGGCGTCAATCAAGGCGCATCCGCTATGGATGGGCTGTTGAGCAAGGCCGCCTCCCTTGCCGCCACCTACATGAGCATATCCGCCCTCAAGGGCTTTGCTACCGGCTCCATGGAGGCCGCTGACACCCAAATTGGGGCCCAGGTGCAGCTCCGCACGGTGCTGGACAATATGGGCGCTACAGACGTTTACGCCGGTATGGTGGACAATATCACCGGCACGGCCCTGGAGAGCACCTTGACCCTCAACACCGCTGAGGCGGAGGGTAACTATGGCGCTTTCGCCGCCGGTATCATCGGCAATCCGCTGGAGCTCCAGGTGGACAACTCCAACGCTATAAGCGCCTATGACGCCATCACCCAAAGGGCGGCGGACATCCAGAGCCGGGGGATGTTTGGGGATGAGGCCATGATTGCGGGGGCGGCGGAGCTGGCCACCTATTTCTCCGATACTGAGGCCATTCTGTCCATGATGGACACACTCACCAACTACGCCGCCGGTATGTCCAATGGGCAGGCGGTGGACGCATCCGCCATGGTAGACTATGCCACCAACCTGGGCAAAATCATGTCCGGCTCCTTTGACGCCATGACCAAAAAAGGCTTTGAGTTTTCGGACGCTCAAAAGGCCATCATTGAGGGCACCGCAACAGAGCAACAAATCATTGCGGGGCTGGGGGCGGAATACCTCAGCTTGAGCTCCGATATGCAGGCCGCCGCCGTCATCCAGAGCGTCATTAACGAGGGCTGGTCCGGGATGTATGAGGCCATGAGCGGCACGCCCACGGGGCTCATCACTCAGCTCAACAACGCCCTGGGGGACATCCAGGAAAATGTGGGGGCCGGTATTTATCCGGCGGTTCTGGACCTTGTGCAGACGGTACAGAACAACCTCCCGCAAATCAACGCCGCCGCTATGGGCCTGGCCACGGTGCTGGGCTTTGGCATCACATTGCTCACAAATTTGGTGGGCGGGGCTGTGGCGTTTGGCTCCGCTGTGTCCGACAACTGGAGCTGGATAGAGCCCATTGTCTGGGGGGTGGTGGCGGCCCTGGGAGCTTATGGCGCTGTGCTGTTGGCGGTCAACGGGGCCCAGATGGTCCACAATGCCCTGGAGGCCGTTTCCAACGGATTGAAAACCGTGGCCGCCGCCCACTCTGCTATAAAGGCCGGGGCCTCACTTGCGGAGGCAGCGGCAACAAACACTGCCACGGGCGCACAAATCGGCCTCAACGCCGCCCTGCTGGCCTGTCCCATCACTTGGGTGGTGATTGGCGTTATTGCCCTTATCGCCGCTGTGGTGGGCGTCATCCGATACCTTGACGTTTTCGGCGCAAAGAGTACATCCGTTTTCGGCACATTTATGGGCGTGCTTAATGTTGTCTGGCAATTCATTTGCAACGTGGGCGCTGGCATCGCTGCTGTATTTTTCGCCTGTTGCTCCAATGTTGAAACGGCTTTCCACAATACCATTGCCAATGTGCAGGGCTGGTGGTATGGCCTCTTGTCCACCGCTTTGACGGTGGTGGAGGGTATCTGCGCCGCCCTTAACAAACTGCCCTTTGTGGAGTTCGACTACTCCGGCATCAGCGCCCAGGCGGATGAGTTTGCCGCCAAATCCGCCGAGGCCTATGGCAGCGTCAAGGAATATGAGAGCATCGGGGACGCATGGGGGAGCGCCTGGTCCGATAACTGGGCGGCGGACGCTTTCCAAGCGGGAGCGGCCTGGGGCGATGGCATAGCGGACAAGGTGGGCGGATTTTTTGACAGCATGGGTTACACCCCCGGCAGCATGGATGACCTCATGGAAAAGTATGGCGGGGCATATCCTCCCGGCAGCATGGACGGCCTGGGCGGTGATGTGTCCGATATTGCGGGTAACACCGGCAGTATGGCCAAGTCCCTGGAGGTGAGCGGTGAGGAGCTGGAATACCTGCGGGACATTGCGGAGCGTGACGCCATCAACCGTTTCACCACGGCGGAGGTCAAGATCGACCTCACAGGGATGACCAACAAAATTGAGGGCACCACGGATATTGACGGGGTTATCCGGGAGCTCACGGACGGCTTTACTGAGGCCCTGGTCACCGCCGCTGAGGGGGTGCACGCCTAAACCGCTACGCCGTCTATCGTGGCCGCTCAAGCCCTTAAAGCTGGTCCACTAAATTCCCTGCAAACCCTTATGGCTCAAGGGGTGAGGGTGTACCCCTCCCCCTGGGCCGCATATTTCCAGGGCGATAAATCGGAGGTGATTACCATGCCCGGAAAGAAACGCTTGCGCTTGAGCAGTTCCAGGGACATCCGGCAATCGCTCAACCGTATCGCCAATATGCTGCTGAATGGTGAGCTTGACCCCAAGACGGCCAACGCCATCATGTATGCTTGCAGTATCAGCCTTAACGCCATCCGGGTGGATGAGCAGCAAACCAAGCTGGATGAGTTGGAGCGACTGGTGGAGGAGGTGCGTAAGAAGTGAATAGCTTTGACCGGCGAATTGCCCGCATCCGTGAGAGGATAGGGCCGGACATCCCCCCGGTGGTGCTGATCTGGGAAAACGGGGACCGCCGCTCTGTGACGTTCCTGGAGGCCGTGGAGGCCATCAGCAACACCCCCGGCATCGTGGAGGCTGAGGCGGATGACCCTACCGCCCAGTCCCTCCTCAATGCCATGCTCTCCAGCGGGCAGGACCTCTCTGGGCTGATAGCTGAGGAATAGCCCCAGCGTCCATTTTGAGGCACCCTGGCGGGCTCTTAGCGGCAAGGGTATGAAAGTATGCGGGGCCACGCTAAAGGGCGTGATTTTTCCAGTGGAAAAAGGAGGCTTGCACCATGACAAATGAGGAGCTTGTGGCGTTGATACAGGCTGGGGAGCGGGACCGGCTCCCGGAGCTGTGGGAACAGGTGGAGCGCTTTGTGGCCAGCCGGGCTAACCGGCTCCTTATCGCCATAGGCCCGGATAAAGCGGCCCTTGCCGGGGTGGAGTTTGGGGACCTCTACAATAGCGGCTATTTTGCTCTTGTGGCCGCCGCTGACAGCTACAAGCCGGAGGCAGGGGCGCTCTTTATCACCTGGTTTGCGCTGCGCCTTAAATCCGCTTTTGCTGAGGTTTGCGGCTGGCGTACTTCAAAGCGGGACCCGCTGAACAGCGCCAAAAGCATGGACGCACGGCTCAAAGAGGATGATGAGGGTAGCGGTGCTTTCGGGGACTTCATCCCAGACCCCAGAGCGGCCCAAGCCCTCCAGGATGTGGAGGAGAAGCTATACCAGGAACAGCTCCACGCAGCCCTTGAGCGGGCCTTGGGGACGCTTGAGGCCGATGAGGAGGCCGTCATAAGGGCCAGATACTACCAGGGCCGCACGCCTGAGGAAACAGGCCCCCAAGCCCGTAAGTTGGAAAGCCATGCCTTTGTAAAACTGCGCCGTCCCCAGGTCAGGAGGGAGCTGGAGCAGTTTATTGAACAGCGTACCCCGTACTATTTGCGGGTGGGCGTTCAGACGTTCCAGAATACCGGGGAGAGCGCCGTGGAGCGGATTTTTTTCAAGCGTGAGCAAATGCGGGAAAAGGGGTGTATGGCATGACAGAGCGGGAGCTGGCCCAGTTGCCTCTCCTGAGCCGGGAAATTGAACAGGTCCAGGCACGGCTCCAGGGCCCTGATTTGGACCCGGCGGCATACTGCCAGAGCGTGCGCCGTGTCGTGGCGGAGCATCGGGCCTGGATGGAGGAGCTGCTGGAGCAGCGCATAGCGGAGCGGGACCGGCTGGAGGGATACATAGCGGCTATTGAAGATGAGCAGACCCGGCTTGTCTTTGCATATCGCTTTGCCGCCAGTATGCCTTGGAAAGCTGTGGCCGCCCGTCTGGGTGGGAGCCTCACGGCGGCGGAGTGCTCCAAGATTGCGGGCAGGCACTTAGAACAGGAGAGCGCATAAGCGCCCTCCTGTTTCTTCTTTTACCCACCCAGTTTGCCTTTATGCCGTCCAAATAGCGTGTCATAATTGGCGCTGAGGAGTGAGCTTATTATGGAACTTGGAGCGATATACGCCACAAAAGGGGTGGCAGAGTGCGCCAGCAGAAACCCGGCATTTATGGTGGAGTTGTCCATCATTCTCGCCAGGTATTGCTTTGGTGACTGGGGTGAACTATGCAAAGAGGATTGGGTGCAAAATGACCACGCTCTGCTTGCCGGTGAGAGGATACTGGGCAGCTATGACACCTGTGCCGGGCGGGTGTGGATAATAACGGAGTGGGACAGGAGCGCCACCACTTTCCTTTTCCCGCATGAATACTAAATTGCAGGCCAGCGGTGCGTGAGGCCCGGACAATGGCCTCATGGTTACCATCACCGATTATGCCATTAAGTATGACCCTCAAAAGGATGTTTATTGTGTTGTGTGCAGGGAAACCCTCTTTTGCCCCCTATGTGGTGGAAAGTTATCTGGATATGACACCCGCCGCCGCCACATTGTAGACTATGCCGGAAATACATACTGGCTCCTGTTACATCGTTACAGATGCTTAAAATGCAAAAAGCTCCATGTAGCAGCTCCCTCATTTATCATGCCCAAAAAGCACTATGAGGCTACCGTGATTGTGGAGGCCAAGGCCGGAAAAGTGGACTTTTGCCCGGCTGACAACTCCACAATACGGCGATGGAGGAGGTGATAATCTTTGAAAAAATATTTGCCCATGCTGGGCGCTGGGGCCCTGTCTGTGTTCCTTTTGCTGGGCGGGATGTTTCTGGGCACTCGGATAAATCCACGGCCCGGCGGCGTGCCCCAGGAGGCCTCTGAGGCCCACAGCGCTGGCATGGAGTATGCGGTGGGTGGTGTTGGCTCCATAGCAATCCCTGGATATGACAAGCTCACGTTTCAAGCCGGAGCGCTCACGCAGTATGTGCCTCTTGAAAATCCCAGTGAGAATGAGTGCTATTTTGTCATCTCCATTGTGCTCCCGGATGGAACAGAGATTTACAAGTCCGGGATGGTGGCCCCAGGGGCCATCATTAATTGTTTGCGCCTCCGGGCTGTTCCCGTGGCCGGTGTCTATGAAAACACCATACTCAAGTATTCCTGCTGGAATGTTGGCGATGATGGGGAACTGTCAGAGGTCAACGGAGCCAATACACTTTTTACTTTGGAGGTCATACCATGAAAAAGAAAATCAGCCTGTTTCTGAGCCTGGCCGTTGTCATGCTCTGCCTATTCCCGCAAACCGCCCTGGCGGCCAATGAAACCACCGGCAGCACAAATATTGTTCTGGAATATCCACAACCCAGCACCGGGAATGATGAGCCGTCCCACTCTTACAAGGTCAATATACCGGCCAACTTTGCAATCACAAACAGCAATACCAGCTTTCAAATCACTGCATCTGAAATGAGCATCCCGGCAGATAAAGAGCTGATTGTGCGCATCAACGGTGCTGAAACTTTTGAGAATGACGGCAGCTTTTACCTCTTTCTAAACGGTGACAAGTCGAGTGAGAATTGGGTGCTGTGCAACATATTCCGAATTAAAGGGGCCATTTCAAGTGCGGCCCTTGGGCAGCGCCCTGTTATTGCATCATTCAGATCGGGGGAGCTCTCCCCCCATGATTGGGACAGCATCCAATTTGATGCTGCGGCTCCTTATGGGGATGCGTCTTTTCAATCCGGGACCTATACCGGGACTGTCTATTATACCATTGGCCTGGAATAATCCATCATACTGAAACCCGCCGCTCCCAGCAAAGGGGAGCGGCTTTTTTGTTGCTCAAAATCTTCCGCTTATTTCCCCTTGCTTTCCCACGTTTGCCTGTTTTCACTGTAATACACGCATTTTCACACAATGCAGTTTTCGCTTAATTTACGAACAAAAATATATATTTTCTATGCTTTTCGCAGTAAAAAGGTGGCTAAATGTATGATTTTCATGCACTCCGTTGTGTCCACCAATCTGGAAAACCTCAACCTCCTCACCGCCCTCAAGTACACGGACAAGGAGGGCGTGACCCGTGACCTGACCCTCTACACCTGGAACGGCAAGCTGGTCATCGTGGATGACGGGATGCCCACCGAGCAGGCGGAGGACGGCTCCACCGTTTACACCAGCTATGTGCTGGGTGAGGGCACCATCAACTATGAGGACATCGGTGCCAAGGTGCCCTATGAGATGGCCCGTGACCCCAAGACCAACGGCGGCCAGGATACGCTTTACACCCGCCAGCGCAAGGTCTTTGCCCCCTTTGGCCTCTCCTACGAAAAGGCCAAGCAGGCCAGCCTCTCCCCCACGGATGATGAGCTGGCGGACGGGACCAACTGGGACCTGGTGCACTCCGGCGAGGCTACGGAGGCGGAGCGGTCCTACGTCAACGATAAGGTCATCGCCATCGCCCGCATCAAGTCCAAGGGGTAAGCCGTGGACGTGTATGAGGCTGTGGTGTCCCGGCTGGCCATGCTGGGGTATCAGGTCACCGAACAGGACAAGCCCGCCATCGACCACCTGACCAGCAAGTGCCGGGTGGCGCTCCTGGCCAGCATCCACCACAAGGACGTGCCGGACGGCCTCATCTACACGCTGGTGGACATGGTGGCGGGCTCATTCCTGCAAGACAAGCTGAACGCCGGGGGGCTGGAAATTGAGGGCCTGGACTTTTCCACCGCCGTTAAGAGCATCACGGAGGGGGACGTGTCCGCCACCTTTGCCGGGGCCAGTGACGGCGTTTCCAGCCCGGAGGGGCGCTTTTTGGCCGCCCTGGACGGCATGGTCCACCCATCGGAGAAAATCCTGGGGGCTTTTCGGAGGTTGAAATGGTGACGCTTGAACGCTACAAGGCAGCGGTCCAGCGCCTTTGGACCGGCAAGGCCACCGTCACCGTGCGGGAGGGTGTGCTGAATGAGGCCAATGGCCGCACGGAGCCCGTTGAGCGGGTGCTTGTGGAGGGGGGGGCCTGCCGCATCTCCCACAAGACTGTCACCGCCACGGAGCCCTCTGAGGAGGCCGCCAAGACAGTCCAAACCGTTACGCTCTACATTGACCCCTCCGTGGACATCCCGGAGGGGTCAAAAATCACCGTGACACAGAACAAGGTCACCCGTGACTATGAGCGGAGCGGCACCCCGGCGGTCTACACCGTCCACCAGGAGGTGCCGCTTGAGCTGTGGGAGGGGTGGGCCTAATGGCCAGATGGGGCAACTGCGATTATAGGCAGCTCCAAAAGCTCCGGGAAAACCTGGACCGGCTCCAAAGCGCTGACCTGGAGAAATTCTGCGGGGACGTGTCCAAAGTGCTGGCGGCCCGCCTGCTGGCCCTGGTAATACCCCGGACCCCCGTGGGCAACTACAAGACAGAGGTCAAAGTGACGGCCAAGCGGGACGGCAAGCACCACAAAAAGGGCAATGTCTACACCAAACGCATCAACCGCACCGGCAAAATGGGCGGCACCCTGCGCCGGGGCTGGACGGCCCGGACGGAGCAGGAGGCCGCCAGTCGTGGTGGGGACAGCAACGCCGAAACCTACGCCCAGGCCCTGCCCATCAAAAAGCAGGGCAGCAACTACTTGGTGGAAGTCATCAACCCCGTCCATTATGCCAGCTATGTGGAGTTTGGCCACCGCACGCCCGGCGGCAAGGGCTGGGTGGCCGGGCAGTATTTCCTCACCCTGTCAGAGCAGGACTTGAGGGCGCTGGCCCCGGCGCTCATTGAGAAAAAGCTGGAGGCGCTTTTGCGGGAGGTGTTCCGTGTCTGAAATCAGTTTTAACAGCATTTTTGACGGCGTGAGCCTTGCGGTCCACGCCGCTTTTCCTGCCCCCATGCAGGTCCACGGCGGTGAGGTCAAGCAGGGCGTCAAGCCTGGTGACTTCAACATCACGATGCCTGCCGCCAGCCATGCCCAGGAGGTGGGGCCCCGCTACCGGCGGAGCCCTACGCTGGACGTGATTTATTATCCCAAGCGGGACAATGCAGAGTGCTACACTGTGGCGGACCGGCTCACGGCGGTCCTGGGGAGCATCACCACCCCGGAGGGGGACGTGGTGCACGCCACAAGCTGCGAGTGGACCGTCACCGGCGGGGTGCTCCATGTGCTTGTCACCTATGACCATTTTGTCCGTGTTCCCCAGGAGCACATCATGATGGAAACCCTAAAAATCGAACAGGAGGGATGACCCTATGGCGAAAAATGAAACTGCGGCGGCTCCGGCCAAGACCGTGCCGGAGGCCGTCTACACCAGGGAGCAGGTCATGAGCTCCCAGCGCTATGCCAACCGGCGGGACCTGGTGAGCGTCCTGCTGGAGAGCGGCAAGACCTACACCTTGGCTGAGGTGGATGCACTCATCGACAAATTCATGAAAGGAGCGGTGAAATAATGGCACTGGGAGGCGGCACCTGGCTGGTCCAGAACAAGGTCCTGCCGGGCAGCTATATCAACTTTTCCAGCGTTGCAAAGGCCTCCGCCACGCTGTCCGACCGTGGATATGCGGCGGCCCCCTTTGTCCTGAGCTGGGGCCCGGAAAATGAGGTTTTCGCTGTTACCTCCGGGGAATTTCAGAAAAACAGCAAGGCCATTTTCGGCTACTCCTACGACCACCCCAAGATGCTGGCCCTGCGGGAGATTTTCCTGCACGCCACCACCGTCTACTGCTACCGGCTGGGGCTGGGAGCCAAAAAGGCGGCCTGTGCGCTGGCCACCGCCAAGTACCCCGGCATCCGGGGCAATGACCTCTCCATTGTCATTGCGGTCAACGTGGATGACCCGGACGCCTTTGACGTTGGCACCTATCTGGACGGCATCCAGGTGGACCTCCAGACCGTGACCACGGCGGAGGAGCTGACCGGCAATGACTATGTGGACTTCAAAAAGGACCTCACCCTGGAGGCCACGGCGGGGGCTCCCCTGACCGGCGGGGAGGACGTGGCGAACATCACCGGGGACAGCCACCAGGCATTTTTGGACAAGATTGAGGCCTATGCCTTTAACGCCATGTGCTGCCCGGCGGCTGACCCCATCATCGTCAAGCTCTACGCCGCCTACTGCCAGCGGGTCCGGGATGAGGTGGGTGCAAAATTCCAGCTCATTGCGTGGAAACCCTCCACGGTGGACTATGAGGGCGTCATCGGCGTGTGGAACAGCGCCACCCACCCCTCCATGGACGTGGATGAGCACGCCGTGGTCTACTGGGCCACCGGGGCCCACGCTGGTGTGGCCGTCAACAAGTCCCTGACCAATGCCAAGTATGACGGGGAGCTCACCCTGAACACGGACTATAAGCAGGCGGAGCTCACGGCGGCCCTCAAGGCGGGCAAATTCATGTTCCACAACGTCAATGGCCTCACCCGTGTCCTGGAGGACATCAACACCCTGCTGACCCTCTCCGATACCAAGGGGGAGGTTTTCCAGAGCAATCAGACCATGCGGGTGTGTGACCAAATCGCCAATGACGTGGCGGTGCTGTTCAATGAGCGCTACCTGGGCACCGTGCCCAATGATGCCTCTGGGCGGTCCGCCCTGTGGGGTGACATCACCCACTACATCAAGCAGCTTGAGGACATCCGGGCGGTGGAGAACTTCGACCCGGACACCGTGAGCTGTGAGCAGGGTGACAAGAAAAAGGCCGTGCTGGTCACCGTCAACGGCCTCAACATCATCAACGCCATGGCCCAGCTCTACATGAGCGTGATTATCCAGTAAAGGAGGAGAAATAAATGCCTGACGGAGCTATGATGAACGCAAAGGACGCCGTAAGCGCCCACCGTGCGGAGTGCTTTGTCACGATTGACGGCAGACGCTACTCCATGCTGATGGCCAAGGACTTTGAGGGCAAGGCCCAGGTCAACACCAAAGAGGTCCCCCGGCTGGGCAATATCGTCATCGGCCACAAGGCTGACACGGTGGTCCTGGCCTTTTCCATGACCATCTACAAGTGCACGGAGATTTTCGATGACGTGATTGAGCAGTTTATCCGCACCGGCGTGATGCCCACTTTCACCATCCAGACCTCCAACGATGACCAGGCCAGCAGCGTGGGCCGGAGCACGAAAATCTATAATGATTGCGTGCTGGACGGGGACGTGCTGCTGTCCATGTTCAACGCTGAGGGCGACTTTATCGAACAGTCCATTGAGGGCTTTTGCGATAGCTTTAGCCGTCCTGAGAAATACACCAACCCGTCCTATATGTGATAGGGCGGCATGACTACAAGGAGGAAAAACACCATGAGTAAGAGCCTGTCCGCATTTATGCGCCCCAACGTGGCGGAAATCAAAAACGCCAGTTTTGCCCCCTCCCCCCGCTTTGTGGGGGAGGACGGCAAGCCGGTGGAGTGGGAAATCCGCTGCATCTCCGCCGATGAGTATGCCAAAATCCGCTCCTCCTGCATCCGGCAGGTCCCCGTGATTGGCAAAAAGGGCCAGTACACCCAGCAGCTTGACACCTATGCTTTCCAGGCCAAGGTGGCGGCGGCGTGCACCGTGTTCCCGGACCTCAAGGACGCCGCCCTCCAGGATAGCTGGGGCGTGACCAAGCCGGAGGACCTGGTGGGCGCTATGCTCATCGGCGGTGAGTTTGATGACTACATCACGGCGGTCTTTGAGACAAACGGCTTTAAGGCTGAGGATGAGCTGGTGGACGAGGCAAAAAACTGATTTTGGACGGTGACCCGGAGGCCAACTTTGCCCATTTCTGTCTGCAAAAGTTTGGCTGGGAACCGTCCAAATTCATGAACTTGCCTGTGAAAGAGCGGGCCTTTGTCATTGCCTCCATCAAGACCCGCATTGAGGCCGAAAAGAAAAAAGAGGCGGAGCTGAAAGCAAAGGCCCGCAAGAAGGGAAAACGGTGACAGTATGGAAGTACGCATTTACGGAACGCCCAAAGAGCTGGCCGCTCTTGTGCAGGGGCTACGGCCAAGAATTGTATCTATGGCGGAGTGGGCTGAGGAAATGGCCCAAAAGTATGATATCTTCAATCAGGCAGATGCTGGAGAGCCGGACAGCAACGCTCCATCTTCTGAATGATTGAGCGAAGCGTCTTTTTCTCACCGGGGCCACCGCTGACACCGGCGGACTTGGCAATTTCCTGCTCTTTCAGCCGTTTTTTGCACTCCCCATAGATATAAATAACTTCAACCTGGGAAAATCCAAAATCCATTGTAATCACCTCCTGCTGAGAGCATACCATATTTTCGGCGGGAGGCGCAAGTGAAGCCATAACATCTTTTAGGCTCGACACTTGACAACGTGAACTATATTAGCCTAAAATGGTAGTATCACCACCAAGGAGGTATGCCATTATGGGGCTGCTGAAACCAAAATTAGACCCCGCAATAAAAGCAAAAAAGGAAAGGCCGGGTGTTCGAGCGTTTGTATCTGTGGATTGTATAGCTGGGATTCTTGGTTCCTCCAACCCTCTTTGCCAAATCTACTATCTTGATGACCGCATTGAGGTTGACACCCCGGATACCGAATATTCCATCTCCATGGAGCGGGTGAGGGATGTCTCAATTCAACGAGAGTTTTACAAGAAATCCAAAGTCACCAGCAGCATGGGCGGGGCGTTTGTTGGGGCGCTGATTGCGGGGCCAACCGGCGCTGTAATCGGCGGCAGGCCAAAGGTCAAGCAGACAGTACACAGCGCGTCTTTTTTGGTGATAGAGTACACTGGAACGGACGGCGCTTTGGAGCAAATGGTTTTTGACGCCACCTACACCCCCAAATGCAAAGACATGGCCACGATATTCCACCAGCAACACCCAATAGCAGCACAAGCTAAAAAACAGATAACCTTATGAGCGTGCCACCCTCCCCGTTGCGGGAGGGTGGCCTTTTAGTGCCCCGGAGGTGAGAACTTGGCAACAATCAAATCCCAAATGGTGCTTAATGATGGAATGAGCTCTATTTTGAAAAAAATCACCCATGTTTTAGACTTTACCATCCATTCTTTTGAAGATATGAAACGGGCATCCGGGGAGGCCTTTGACCCGGCCATTTTCCAGGCTACCTATGCGGAAATTGGCCAAATCAACGAGCAAATGGACAAGATGGAACGCTACTATATCAAGGCGGCGCAAAATCAGGACCGTTTCAACAAAGGACTGCTCACCGGCACAGGCCACGCAACCGGCCTGACCAATCAAATTGGGAAAATAGCCGCTGCCGCCGGGGCGGCTTTTGGCGTGAAACAGCTCTTTAGTCTTTCCGACCAAATGACAAGCAACACGGCCCGGCTCAACCTCATTGTGGACGATGGCGGCAGCGTGGAGGCTCTGGAGGCTAAAATCATGGCCTCCGCTCAGCGCTCCCGTGCGGCCTATCTGGACACCGCCAGCGCCATTGCCAGCATGGGAGCCAACGCCGGGGCAGCCTTTTCCGGCAATGATGAACTTATCGCCTTTATGGAGCAGGTCAACAAGCAATTTGTCATTGGCGGAGCCAGCGCCCAGGGGCAAAGTGCCGCCATGCTTCAGCTCACCCAGGCCATGGCCGCTGGTGCCCTGCGGGGTGAGG
>OFFE01001610.1_pt1 | contig 15583 bp, 13 predicted proteins | sample 1521371 | NCBI WGS metagenome assembly OFFE01 (sample SAMEA3504131, study PRJEB24116) | mouse gut metagenome | biome: mouse gut; feature: mouse-associated habitat; material: faeces | place: Denmark | collected 2011 | reverse complement strand
GTCAGTACCTTTGTCTGCGAAAAGGAAACACAGATGGATATGCTGCTGCTGACAAATCCGGGCGGCGGTAAAAAGACTACATTTGCCAAAATTGCCGCGGCTGCTTTCTTTGTGGACAGCGTGGCCATATGGTTTTCTGTCGTGGATTATATCGGCTTTGCGTATTCCTTCGGAACCACAGAAGGAGGGAATCTTCCGCTGTACGCCGTCAGCAATTTCAGCACGGCTGCGGTAAACTGCAATTTACGCCAATATGCCATTCTGTCCGCTGCGGTAAGGGCAGTGGGCGTATGGACGATGAGCATGGTGTTCCTGTTGATTTCCATGTTTTGGCGCAATGCCCTCGTCCCGTTCGTAGCTGATTTTGGAGCCGCCCTGTGCCTCATTATTACAGGTGCGTCCCAGAGCTATTTGAGCCATACCTGGCTCAAAATCATAAACCCCTATTCGCTGCTTGCCAACCGCGTATTATTCAGCAAAACGGAGTTTATTGGTCTTGCAGGATATCCCATACAGAGCTTCCTGGCAGCAATTGTTTTTGCCATAACCCTGGGGTTGGTATCCATAATGGCAATGCTGCTGCTCTCTAAAAGGAACTCTTATATTTTCTGCTGGACGGTAAAGTCGCGAAGGCGCACGAGAGGAACTTTCATGAGTGCCCTTTCGAATGATAGTTCCTCTCATTAAATGTGCGACGAAGTGACTTTACCCTTTAGTGCTGTCGCGCAGCGACTTGAAATAGGAGGATAAAATGTCCGGATTTATGTACGAATTAAAAAAGATTTTGCTCTGCCAAAGAGGGCTGTTCTACATCGCCCTTGTCCTGCTGCTTGGCATGATCTGGCTCTGTGCGTCAGACAGCCCTGCAGACAGTGCAATGGAGCAGTATAAGGATGAATACCAATGGTATCTGGAAAAGGTCAAGGGATACTGCAACGAGGAATCCGTCCTTTGTCTGGAGCAGGAGGCGGGGCGGATTGCGGAAGCGAAGGAGAAACAGAGCGCCCTTCTGGAGAACTACTATGACGGGAAAATCAGTGAAAGCGAATATAAAAAAGAGAGCCGGGAAATAGAAAAGATTCTGGAACATCAAAATGGATTTGAGGTCATCTATCAGCAATATCTCTATGTCTGCGAAAACACAGAAAACCGCTGTTTTCTCCAGACAAACGGATGGACGGGGCTTCTTGGCCAAGGGACGCTTAACTTCATTCTGTTCCTGGGCATTCTGCTTTTGGCTACGCCTGTTTTCTGTTCCGAGTATAGCTGCCAGATGGACGCCCTGCTCCTGACTTCAAGGGAGGGGCGGAAAAGTGCTCTGTATAAACTGCTCATTCTGATTGGGGCTGTCCTTTTCCTGTCGCTTGGCATCTCGCTTATGGAATACGGATTTTACAGGTTCAAATACGGACTGCCGGATGGGGATTATCCGATTCAGAGCATTCGTTACTTTGCAGACAGCAGCAAGGATATATCGCTGCTGCAGGGATATGCCGCTATAGGGCTGCTGCGGATGTTCGGCGGCGTGTTCCTTGCGCTGCTTCTGCTGTTTATTTCTGTTCTGGCAAAAAAGTATGCGGTAACCCTGCTTACGGGTGCGGTGTCAGTGATCCTTCCCTATATAGGCTTATCGAAAACCAGTATTTACCGTCTGCCATTGCCCTTGCCATTTCTGCTTGGAACAGATTTTTTCGCAGGGAATATCGTCCTCCGCGATGCCCTGAAAGGGGATGAAAAAATTGTTTTTGCGGAGGTTGATACGGTTACGCTTTTGGCCCTGCTCTCGGTATCCGTACTTTTGTGTACTTTGGCTGCTGTCTGGATTTTGCGGTGCAATTCCAACAGATGGCTGATGAAATCAGGACGAAAAAAGCGCGGGACTCTGGCTGTCATCCTTGGCCTGGCACTGGCAGTGACGGGATGTGCAGGCCGTGAAAAAACGGGAACTGTCGTCTATAATTCCTCGGCAGTCTATGACTGTATGGGATACGAAATCATACGGGATGCAGCGACTTTTGACTATTTTCTGAGAGATGCTTCCACGAAAGAAACCTATCCTTTAGCGCGTTCCCCTGTGTTTGGGGTATTTTCTGAGGACGAAGAAATACGGGCCTGCTATGTATGCCCGCCGTATCTGTATTACACCACATCGGTTATGGAAAGCCATGTGAACCGCGTGGGAAACTATAACACCAATATGACAAAAGTGTCAGTTGTGGAGCTGAATCTGGATACCTTTGAGGAAAAAACGATTTTCGAGCAAATTACAGATTCCCGGCGCTCCCTTCTGGGCATTGACTATGAAACGGGTGACAAATGGCAGTTCCTGGACTTTCACTACGCTTTTTTCTTAAACGATGAAAGCATCTTTTTCCTCGGCAACGATGGCCTGACGCAGGCAAACCGGTTCACCGGAAAAACGGTAAAGCTTGACATTCCTGTAAAGGTCTTAACGAGATATTCTGTTTCCGAAGGTGAAGCTTACACGTATGAAGATATCGTTGCCTATGATTTCTGTGGATGAGCAGTCGATCTATTATGTTTCCAGGACCGACGGCGGACGCCTGTATTCCTGCGGCAAGGACGGGAATCACAAAGAAATGATCAGCGATAAACCTGCCATGGCAGTTACCTGTGATGCCGGTCATATTTATGTATTGGCAAGAGAAAGTGGGGAGGAAATCGTACTCCCAAAGAGCCGTTGAGCCATCTGATACCGATACCGTAATCCATTGTGCGGATGGCCAGATGGCTCTTTTTGACAGGAGCCTCCAGCAAAATAGAGGATATACTGCAGACCGCCAGGATTTACAGTGGTGTCTTCGGGAAAGCACTTGGCTGGCGGTCTGCAGTCGGGTTGCACTGCAAATTTAACCGGTGCGCAGTATAATTTACAAATTGGTTACATCAATATGGCCCCGTTTATGGCAGAATAGAGATGGAGGGCGGATTATGGATGCAAAGATTTTGGTAATAGAAGATGAAGAAGCCATCAACGATGTGATATGCATGAGCCTGCGGGCCACGGGATATGAGGTATCCTCTTTTCCGGACGGCGACGAGGCCAGCGCCTGGCTGGAGGAGCGGCATGATTACGACTGCGCTGTAGTAGATGTGATGCTGCCCGGAAAAGACGGCTTTGCGCTGCTGCCGGAGCTGGTGAAGCATGATATCCCGGTTATCTTCCTGACGGCCAGAGGGGAGCTACAGGATAGGGTGCGGGGGCTGACGGGAGGGGCGGAGGACTATATGGTGAAGCCTTTTGGCTTGTCTCACTGCAAGGGAAACGCTCATGCTGACCGTGGAACAGCCCGTGGAAATGGAGTTGGAGACAGGCATGATTCCGGGCGTCCTGTATGCCGCCGACACCCTGGAGCTCCCTGTAAAAGCCCTGAACCTGAGCCGTACCAGCGTATACAATGTGCGCATCCTCTTGTCCGCCCCTGGCCTTTTTCCCGTAAATAATGTATTCATCGGAAATATGGAGGCCGGAACCGAGGGCACCGGCACGATGAGCGTCTACATAGGGAACCGGACAATGGAGGCGGCAGGCAGCGGCACATCCACAGACAGCCAGGAGAAATACGGAAAGACAGACGGGACGATCACATTGCAGTACCAGGACGCAGACGGCCGGACATATACCCTGCAGCAGGAATTCCGGACCGAAATCAAAAAGCCCCGGCTGATGCCCTCGGAGACAAAGACACCGGAAGAAGGGAGTCCCTGGTGGATTTCCGCCTCTGCGGTGATGATTGCGGCGCTGGCGGCCCTGAGCTTGCTGCTCCTGTCCCGACTGCGCAGAAAAAACGTCCTCCTGGAAGAGGCCAGGAAAATGGTGGAGGAAAAACAGACCGGACATTGAGACAGCCCGGTTCCCTGTACATGACAATATTGCAAGTTTTTTGCCTTGTTGTCTCCGCGTGGGATTTGTGGTACAATGAGGAATCAGGACAGGGAAAATCTGTCGCGAACAGGGGGGAGTTCCATGAGAAGAGCCGCGAAAAATACCGTATTCACCCTATTGCTTCTATTTTTATGTGCTGCCACCGCGCTTTTTGCCTATCTGTATTTCTTCCAGCCCGGGGAGAGGGACCTTTCCGGGGAGTGGGATGCCGAGCTGGACATGGGCAGCCGGGCCGCTGTCATGGCCCTCGACTGGCTGCAGGACATAGAGGGCGTCTCCGTCTCTCTGGAGGAGGTGGAATCCTACATGCAGGGGTTGACCATTCGGGTCAATCTGACCTTTCAGGAGACTGCCCGCTCGGAGGGAACTTTCCGGTGCGGCATCCTGCCGGAAAGCTATGAGGCCTGCAGCCAGGCGGCCTATGAGGCGTTTGCCCTGGCATTCCAGTCGCTTCTGGCCGAGAGGCTGCGAATGGCCGGATACACGGGCGGCACGGACGGGGAAAGCATCGAGGCCCTGGTGAACGAGACATTCGGCATGTCCACCGTGGCCTACCTGACGACCTGCGGCCCGGCCCTGCTGCCCTCCCTGGAGGAGCTGCAGGCGCAGTATGACGGCAGCGGCACCTATACAGCCCTGGAGGGCGTCCTGACCAGGCAGTTCGAGGCAGGCGGGCCCGGGGCTGTCCGGGCAGAGCGCTATATCCGGAAAGGGCCGAACCTGATTCTGTCCGGGGAGGCGCAGGATGCGTCGGGTGCCGTTCCACTGGACCGGGTCCAGGGACATTATCCCGTGGTATATACATTGCGCCAGGCCGAAAACAGGTGACGGGCAACCGATTTCAGCGCCAGGCCCGGTTTCAGGCGAAGGCGGCTGCCGGGGCGTGGCCTCCGGGGAGAGAAAGGAGTCAAGATGAAAACAATCCTGCAGAAAATAAGCGTCCTATTGCTGTGCGCGATTCTGGTATGTTCCGTCCTGCCGTCCAGGGCAGTGGCAGGCTACCAGATTCCCGGAGCCTGCCAGGTGCAGACGGAAGCCGGCACCGCTGCGGTAAAGACCCTGGACTGCGACTACGACAACAATACCTATCTGTCCCTGCGGGATACGGCCATGGCACTGAACGGCACGGAAAAGTCCTTCTCTTTGGATGTGGCGTCAAATGCCGTCTCCCTGAACCTGGGAGAGGCCTACGCGCCTTTGGGAGGGGAGAACGCCCCCTGGGGAGAGGAGGAGCTCCCGGATGCCTCCCTGCGGAGGAATGAATTTACGCTAAACGGGGAGAAAGTGTTCTACTATACCATAATCATGATGCTGCCCGCAGGCTATTATGACTGTTTCATGATGGCCGCGGACCTGGCCATGATTCTGGATGCGGATGTCACGGCCCCCGGCGCGGGAGTCCTGCAGATCGATACCCTGGAGCCCTTCCGGGTCTCGCCGGAAGCTCTGGAACAGGCCGGTTATTTCTACGGGGTCAACAGCGTGCTGGCGGGAGACGCCACCACCGGGGAAATCTATTACCAGTATCAGGCCGATGCCCCGTACCCAATCGCCAGTACCTCCAAGCTGATGACCTGCCTGATGGCCATGGAGGCCATCTCGGCGGGACAGCTTGCATCGGAGCAGTCCGTCACCATCTCCCAGGCCGCCCAGATGCTGGCGGAATCCTCGGACGGTGTGATCCCGCTGAAGGCAGGGGAGCAGATTACCGTGCAGGAGCTGCTGACAGGCGCCCTGCTGCCCTCCAGCAATGAGTGCGCCCTGTGCCTGGCGGAGGCCATCGCGGGCTCGGAGGAGAACTTCGTGGGGATGATGAACCAGAGGGCGCTGGAGCTGGGGCTTGTCCAGGCGATGTTCTACAACAGCCACGGTCTGCCCTCCTACACGGAGGATCCGGTTCCCGCAAAGCGTCAGAACCGCATGAGCGCCCAGGACATGTTCCGGCTGGTGTCGTATATGCTGAAGGTCTATCCCCAGATTACGGACATCACATCCCAGCGTACCGCCGTGCTGGAATCTCTGGGCCTGGAGGTGCGCAACAGCAATCCGCTCCTGCGCAACATCCCCCAGGTCACCGGCCTGAAGACCGGAACCACCAACAAGGCCGGAGCCTGCCTGGTCACATCCCTGGCCGCGGATGACGGGACAGAAGAACACGACCTTGTAGTCGTCGTCCTGGGGGCGGAGGATTCCATCGAGAGAGGCCGGGTCTCCGGTCTGCTGGCCAAGTACGCCCTGCAGGCTTTCCGCACAGGGGCGGGAGGGCAGGAGGACGCGCCCGGGGCAACGCCTGGAAGCCTGCCCGTGCATGCGGAGGCGGCAGTGGACCGGATCCTCAGGACTGCGGGGAGGCGCTGAGCGCAATCTCCTGTGGCCGTCAATTGTCAAATGCTGTCAAATGAACGCCGGGAATGGTATGGAATACAAAATGTCTCCGACAGCCTATATTGGGTTAGAATTCGACAGACTTTATGCTTTTATTCCCGCGAGCAATGAGCCAAGCGGCCGTGCCTGCACGGCCAGTTGGCGAATGCCGCGAGGGTCAAATACCCCGCTGCTCTGCAGCGTTGCAAGCTTGATACCCCGTTGCTTGCAGCGGGGTATTTGATTATGTGATGGTTTTCAAAAGTGGGTGGCTTTCGCCCGGCAGGTGTGGTAGAATAAATCTGTGAAGCCAACGGGCTTTCATGGGTACTGTCTTAGGATTTACGGAGGGAACGGAGGTGCAGTCAGCATGGAGAGAAAGAAAAAGCTTCCTATAGGAATCGAATTCTTTAAGGATTTCAGGAGGGATAATTTTTACTATGTAGACAAGACAGGCTTTATCCGCGACCTGGTGGATATGCGGGGGCTGGTAAACCTGTTCACAAGGCCCAGACGGTTCGGGAAGAGTCTGAATATGGATATGCTGAAGACATTTTTCGAAATCGGGACAGACCCGTCCTGCTTCGAGGGCCTGGAGATTTCCCGGGAGAGGGCAATCTGCGAAGAGCATATGGGGAAGTACCCGGTCATCTCCATCACGCTGAAGGGGGTGGAGGGGAGGAGCTTCCAGACGGCGTATGATATGCTCGGAATCGTGGTCAGTACAGAGGCCAGGAGATTCAAGTCACTTTTGGACAGCGATAGGCTAATGCCGTATGAGAAAGAGAAGCTGTACCAAATGATGAAAGGGGACTTTGGGAGTGAGGCCGAGCTCCAGGACAGCCTGCGCCTTTTGACGGAACTGCTTTCCGAGCATTATGGAAAACAGGTGATTGTCCTGATTGACGAGTACGATGTGCCCCTGGACAAGGCGTATCAGATGGGCTACTATCAGGAGATGGTCAGCCTGATTCGCGCGCTTTTCAGCCAGACGCTTAAGACGAATTCCAATCTGTATTTTGCGGTTATAACCGGATGTCTGCGGATTGCGAAGGAGAGTATTTTTACAGGGCTGAACAATTTTAAAGTCAGGACGATTTCCGATACCGACTTTGCAGAGTATTTCGGATTCACAGATAAGGAAGTCCGGGATATGCTGTCTTACTATGGTGTTGAAGATTCCTTTGATGAGATAAAGGAATGGTATGACGGATATCATTTTGGGGATGCGGATATATATTGTCCATGGGATGTGCTTAACCAGTGTGATAAGCTCCGGGCATGGGCTGACGCGCCGATGGAAGCCCACTGGGAAAACAGCAGCAGCAACGCAATCGTGAAGGATATCATTGCAACAGCCACAGAGACCACAAAGCATCAGATAGAGGCCCTGATTTCCGGGGAAGCGGTGGAGAAGGTGCTGATTCCGGAACTGACCTACACAGACTTAGAGAGCGAGGACGAGGAGACGCGCCAGACCTATCTGTGGAGCGTGCTCTTCGCCACCGGCTATCTGACCGATGCGGGGAAGCCCGAGGGGCAGCTCCACAAGCTGGTGATTCCCAACAGAGAGGTGAAACGGATTTACGAAAACCGAATCCTCTCCTGGTTCAGGGTGAAGACCGTAAGCGACACCGCCAGATGGAGGAAATTCTGCGAATCCGTGAAAACAGGCGATGCCGCGGAACTGCAGAATCTACTGAACGGCTTCCTGGCGGACTCCATCAGCATCCGCGATACCTTTGTGAAAAAGCAGATGAAAGAGAACTTCTACCACGGCATGATATTGGGCCTGCTGCGGGCCGAGGGCAGTTGGAGCGTCATGTCCAACGCGGAGTCCGGCGTGGGTTACACGGATATCCGGCTGGAAATCCCATTGACAAAGACCGGCTGCATCATAGAAGTAAAATACGCCGAGGACGGAAAATATGCTCAGGCCTGCGCCCAGGCCATGGAACAGATAGAAGAGGGCGGATACGCGGAAACCCTCAGACAGGACGGCATGCGGACAATCCATAAATACGGGATTGCGTGTTATAAAAAGAGCTGTGAGGCAGCATATGCCATGGAAAGCGTTCCGCGGGACAGGGAATCCGGAAGCCTGATTCTTCAGGCATCTGACAATAGACATTCAATGATACAAGGAGGCAGAAAATGAAGGAACTGTTAACTATGGTAAAGGAGCTGAGCTTCGTCCGGACAGGCGGAAGCGAGGAGGAGAAGCGGGCCGGGGAGCTGATCATGGAAGAAGTAGGCCGGGCCGCCCGGGAGGCAGGCCGGGAGGACATCCGGGGAGAGTACATGCCTTTCCGGATACCTGACGCGAAGGTGGCGAAATGCGCCGTCCAGGCGGCGGGCCGGGAGATTCCCTGCGTGCCCTTCCTGCGCTCCGGCAACATCGACAGGGAGTGCGAGCTGGTGTATCTGGACAGCGCTTCCGAAATCGACTTCGCCGGGATTGGGAGCCTGGAGGGCAAGGCGGTGCTGCTGAACGGTCTGGGGGACGAGGAGGTCTACAAGAGGCTGGTGGAGCACAAGGCATCGGCGTTCCTGACGCTCCAGGGGAAATATTACCTTACGGGAGAGGCGGTTTCCCTGTATCCCAGGCGGCTGCGGGAGCATTTCACCAGGAACGGGGCTATCCCCGGCTTCGCCATCCCCTCGGCGGAGGCGCTGCGGCTGATCCAGGAGGAGGTAAAGATGGTGCACCTGACCCTGGAGCAGGAGGACACGGAACCGGAGAGCAGGAACATCACGGCCGTCATCCCGGGGACAGACCTGAAGGAGGAGAGCATCGTTCTCACGGCCCACTATGATTCCGTCCCAGTGGGAACCGGCGCATGGGACAATGCCACCGGCACTGTGGCCCTTCTGGCGATTTTCCGGCATTTCGCGGCACATCCTGCCCGGAGGACATTGCGGTTCGTCTGGTGCGGCAGCGAGGAGCTGGGGCTTTTGGGCTCCAAGGCCTATGTGGAACAGCATGAGGATCTGCTGGAGAAGATTGGCTTCTGCTTCAATTTCGACATGTGCGGCACCGCCCTGGGGGCCAACAAAATCTGCGTCACGGGAGAGAAGGAGCTGACCACGTTCATGGAGCAGTACTGCAAGCTGGCAGGATATTCCGCGGTGATCGGCACGGGAGTCCACTCCAGCGACTCCGCCCCCTTCTGCGACAAGGATATCCCGGCCCTGGGGCTGAGCCGGGAGAGCTCCACGGCGGAGATACATACCATCCACGACCTGCTGCCCACCCTCAGCGAGAAGGCCATGGAGAAGAACGTGGCCTTCGCAATCCGGATCATCGGGGACGTAGGCAACGCGGCGGTGCTTCCCGTGAAGAAGGGGATGTCGGAGGACACCAGGAAAGAGCTGGACAAGTACTTCCACCGGGAGGAAAAGAAAGCCGATAAAAAGGACGATAAAAAGGAATCATGACCACAAAAGAAACGAGGTGGGGACGGCTGACGAGGCTGCCCCCACCTCAAAACATCTAGGGCGGAAGCGGAAAAGCTTCCATGCGGCATCCTACAGCATCCAAAAAACATTTTACGGCAGATGCATTGTCTTGCCGCCCTGGACAGGCTATAATGGAATATCTGCCTGAAAACGGCAGCCGGGAGGTGGCGCATTGATCCGTATCGCAATCTGTGATGATGAAAAATACATGTCCGACCAGATACAGGAGCTGGCCTGCGCATTTTTTGGCAGGAGAAACAGGGAGACCGCCATCCGCCGGTTTTCCTGCGGCCGGGAGCTGCTGGAATACGACGGGCAGATAGACATCCTGTTTTTGGATATCCAAATGAAGGGCATGGACGGCATGGAGACGGCGAAGAGGCTCCGGGCGGGGAAGTTCCGGGGCTTCCTGATCTTCATCACGGTACTGCGGGAGATGGTGTTCCAGTCCTTCGAGGTGCAGGCCTACGACTACCTGGTCAAGCCCATTGAGGAAGCCAGGTTCGAGAAGACCATGGAGCGCCTGCTTGCGTCCATGTGCAGCGCCGGCGGGTCCAGCCTACTGGTGCAGAAGGGATATGAGAGCCGCATCATCCAAAAGGAGGACATCGTCTTCTGTGAGATCATAGACCGGAAGATTTACCTGAACCTGGCCTCCGGCGAGGTGGTGGACTATTATGAGCGGATCGAGAACCTGGAGACGAAGCTGGACAGCCGTTTTTTCCGGTGCCACAGAAGCTTCCTGATCAATCTGGGGCATCTAAGGGGCTATAAGAATGGGACGGCGTATATGGACAACGGCAGGGAAATTCCCGTATCACGGCTGCGTGGTAAAGAGTTCTCCAGCGTGATCCTGGAGTATATGAAGGATATGTGAGAACCTGCCAGGGGGGAGGAAAATGGCTGACTATCTGGATTTTTTCAATGTATATGTCATGGGAGGCGTGGAGCTGCTTTTCCAGTTCTGCTTTCTTGCAAGGATTCTGAAAAGGAAGGTAAGGCTCCCTTTTCTCTTCCTGTTCGCGGTGTGCGGGGCCTTCGTCACCCAGATTGCCTCATATGCCATAATCCTGGGATTCGTGATGCTTGTGCTCCTGCTCATGGCAGGCGGGATGCTGCTCTGCCACGCGGATTTCAAGTCCTCCCTTTTGTATGCGGCGCTGGTGACCGAAATCATGCTGCTCTGCTATGGAATCATGAAGCATCTGTCCAGCATTTTGCTCCCTTTGGTGCCTGTGGACCTCCAGGCCGGGACGGGCATTATGTTCATGCTGGCCACGGAGATTCTGTCGCTGCTATTGACCGGAATCTGCTATTCCCTTGTCTGCCGGTACTTTTCCGGGGAGGCCCTTTGCACCGCGGAGCAGATGCAGTATATGTACCTTGTCTTCATCCCGATTCTGATGATATTCGTCATGAGCGAGTATATCAATGCCCTTGAATTTGACATCATAATGATGGAGGGCGCTCCCTCGGAATATCTGTTCAGCCACGGGCAGCTTCTCGTCATGCATCTCCTGGGGCTGGCCAGCCTGTTCTGTATCCTGTTCACCTATAAGAAGCTGCAGCAGAGCTTCCGGCTCAGCACGGAAATCTCCCTGCTGGAGCAGGAGGAGCACTCCCTGAACCAGTATGTGGAGGAGGCGAAGGCCCATTATGAAAGGACAAAGTCCTTCCGCCATGACATCAGGAACCACATCGCTGTGATGAAAAGGCTGCTGCAGAACGGGAACCTGGAACAGGCGGTGAACTATATGGAGGACATGGACGACATGGCGGAGAAGATGTCGTTCCCCTGCAGCACCAATAACCCGGTGGCGGACATCCTGGTGGGGAGCAAGCTGGGCCTGGCGGGGAGCATGGGGATCCGGGTGGGCTGTTCCCTGCTCCTGCCCTATCCCTGCGGCCTGCGGGACATCGATATCTGCATCATCCTGTCCAATGCCCTGGACAACGCAATCCACGCGTGCAAAAGCCTGGCCGCCGACGCGGAGCGGTATATCCACGTGTCAGGGCGCATCCAGGGGGATTTCCTGATGATGGAGGTCGAGAACAGCTTCCACGGGAAGGGCATGGTGAAGCCGGGGACAGGGCTGTCGAACGTGAAAGCGGTAGCGGAGAAATACGGCGGGGCCATGAGCGTGGAGACCCGGGGGGATGTGTTCGTCCTCCATGTGCTGCTGATTATCCCACGGCATCTGGAGGGCATTTCACGGCAGATGGACGGATGAAACAGCCCCGATTCCCCACATTATATATTTATTTCCCAATACCCGGATTTATCGGAGCCGACTCTTTTAAGCACACCTTTTTCTTTCAGCCTCTTCATTCGGCCGAAGACAGCCTTTCTCCCGATATGCAATCTGGCGGCAAGCTCCTGATAGGTGTAGGCAGGATTCTCGGAGAGTAGTTCGAGTATTTGCTGTTCTTTCTCTGTGAAAGTTACAGTTCCATTTACAGTTCCGTTTACAGTTCCATTTACAGTTCCGTTTTTGGAAGGCCCATATACAACTCTGTCTTCCGGGGCAATGAATTTGATCATAACGGAATTACCAGTGATATCATATTCGGGCAGCGGTACATGGTCTTCCCTGCAGGCCTGACAGATTTTTTCAATTCCACGTCCCCAGCTTTCGATAAAACCAGCAAGATAATACACATGGGCAATATTGGGATTGAAGGGTTCTGAAGAGTGCTTCTCCATGAGTTTTTTAATGGTCCAGCTCTCAGGGAGGCGGCCGCAATTGGCGATATAAAGACGATCGTCATATACGCTCACCTGAATAGGAATGCCGCGGGCGTAGTCCTTGTGGCATAAGGAGTTCAATAGTGCCTCACGAAGTGCTGCATCTGGTACAAAATAGCGTTCAATCCGCTGCATGCCCTCATATGTGATTTTCGCTTTCATATATTTCAGATGGACAGTCTCAATGATTCGGTCGATCTGGTCGAGAAGGGAGCCGTGAATCTCATCCTGATAGCGAAGCTCGGAATCGCTTTCAAAATAACCAATCTTCGTAAACGCTCCAAGCTGCCAGGTCTCTGGGTCATTTGCAAAAAGGAGCATGGCGGCGTTGGTCAGGTATCCGTTATTCATCAGATGCAGTTTTTTCATCAGTACTTCTTTCGGCTCATCCAATGCGCTCTCTTCGATGCGCCCCTTTTTAGCGGCCCATTTTTTAAAGCGATTTATGACATCATCATCCACATCTTTGAGGGTAAAGGCAGGAAGCGGAAGATTGTCCCAGGTCGCTCCCTGTTTGCGCAGTAGAAAGCTTTCCAGTTCCAAGCCAGTCAGCCTTTGATTGGTGCTGCCGCTACGGTAATAATATATGCCCTTGTAAGATATGGCAATGGGATAAGGGCGTACAGAAATCGAAATATACTCTTTATCTCCTTCGGAAATCAAATCAATTGGTACAACAATCCCCATGGCATCACGAATTTTGTTTGGCAGATCTTCAAGGAGCTTACCGGCATTCGAAAGTCCTGCGGTTTCGCCTTTGTCGTTCTTGCCAATATAAAGCGTACCGCCTTGCGCATTTGCAAAACCACAAATCCATGCAAGGTACTCATCTTTCCAAATCTCTTTCCATTCTATATTTTGTTTCTCGGGCATCCGCAGCTTCCTCGCATTTCTTGATATATTTTCCGTTCATAATTCGTGCATCAGCGGGTTTAGGGTCGTTTCCGCCTATCCATATTTGTCCGGCCCGTTTCTTTCGCTATACCTATTATATTCATAACGGGGACTAATATCAAGGAGATGGTGAAAATTTCACGCAGCATCCCACGGCATCCAGAGGGCATTTCACGGCAAATGGATTAAGCCCAGGCTTCTTTTGACCGAAAAAGGAAAAGGCAGCTTGTGAAAGGCTATGTCTTGTCAAAGACTTTCAGGTGGGAGAGAAGATGATGAACAAGAAAAAATGGATTCAGATGGCATCGATTTATTCGGTCATCTATACGGCGATAACGCTGCTGAACAGTGTCCTGTATCTTAGCAATGGCGTTTATGAAGACCCCAGCGGCAACTGGCATGAATTGGACAGGGCCATCATTCTCCTGATTGGAATCGCGGCATTTGAATTGTGTACGAACCTGACCGTGAAACCGTTGATTCTCAGGTATGTAGCCGCGTATGTTCCCTCCCAGCTCCTGGCCTTCGCCTATGTGTGGTTCAGCGGACTGAGGGAGCCCCTGGCGAAGACGGCGTACCGGGACATCTGGATTAACTTTACCTGCCTTTTTCTGCTGCTGTGCATTGTGAATACCGTAGTTGATATCTGTAGGAAGAAAAGGCGGCAAAAGGAAGGTGAAAAGCAATGATGGAATCTGTCGGGAAATTTCTTCCGATTTTTGTGGGCCTGCTTCTTATACTGCGCGGCCTGCTCTGGGTGACGGACGGAAAGAAGGGGAATAAGAGGAGCCTTTCTCTGGGGCTGGCTGCCATTGTGGTAGGAATCATCATGTTCATAACGGTGCTTTTTGAGTCTCTGTAGATTAGGAGAAAGATTCCTGGGATAAGGATCCAAGAATCCGGGAGCGAAAGGAGGGCAAAATGAGCAAATATAGCGCTCTGTGGGAATATGTGCAGAAAAACGGAAGCCAGGCCTTGAAGCTGACCTTTGAGGAGATAAAGGATATCGCAGGGATACCCATAGACCATTCTTTCCTGAAATACAAGAAAGAGCTTACGGAATATGGCTATCAGGTCGGGAAGATATCCATGAAGGAACAGACAGTGCTTTTTACCAAGATGGACTGACAAGGACAGAAGCCAGGCGGGAATGAGCGGCTGGAGAGGAGAGTTCAGAATGAACGATTTATACTGCTTAACGATTTCACTTGCCGTGAAACCAGACTGCATAACGCTGACTGGTTCATTCGCATGATTACATTAGGCAGCATTCAGCGTTATGCAGTATAAAAGAATTAGGGAAACTGATGAAGGAGCATCCCATCATCATAGTCGTCACGCTGGCGGCCATGGCCGTAGGCGCGGTTCTGGGAGCCGTCGCGTTCTATCAGGGATGGCTGGGCTGAACCTACGGAGGAGATACACTATGGAACTAATAAGACTCACACAGGAAAACCTTGAGAAGGAGCACATCTGCTGCGCCATCTCCAATAACAAGGACATCCAGGTCATGTCCAAGAAGAACTGGCTGAAGGACAGAATTGACGAAGGGCTTGTCTTCCTGAAAGCCAATGTCCGGGGAAAATGCTTTATCGAGTACATACCCGCGGAATACGCCTGGGCCCCCGTGGAGGCGGAGGGCTATATGTACATCGACTGCCTCTGGGTATCCGGGCAGCTGAAGGGACATGGATACTCGAACCTCCTGCTGGAGGCCTGCATGGAGGACAGCAGAGCGAAAGGGAAAAAGGGGCTTGTGATTCTGTCCTCCAAAAAGAAGATGGGATTCCTCTCCGACCTCGGGTACATGGCATATAAGGGCTTTCAGACGGCGGATGCCGCGGAGCCCTATTTCGAGCTGATGTATCTGCCTTTTGCGGAGGGCGCAGAGCCGCCCCGCTTCCGGGACACAGTGCGCAGGCATGGGGACATGCCGAAGGGCTTCGTGCTGTATTATACGAACCAATGCCCCTTTACGGCAAAATATGTGCCCAAGCTGGAGGAGATGGCAAAGGCCCGGAACGCGGTCTTTCAGTCCGTCCATATCCGGACCAGAGAGGACGCCCAGAACGCGCCCTCGGCGTTTACCACCTTTTCCCTTTTCCATGACGGTCAGCTTGTGACCCATGAAATCCTGTCGGAGAAGAAATTCGACAAAATCTTAGCGGACAAAGGGCTGTGAAGCAGAAATTGGATATATACTATATCGGCGG
>OFFE01001600.1_pt1 | contig 15662 bp, 18 predicted proteins | sample 1521371 | NCBI WGS metagenome assembly OFFE01 (sample SAMEA3504131, study PRJEB24116) | mouse gut metagenome | biome: mouse gut; feature: mouse-associated habitat; material: faeces | place: Denmark | collected 2011 | reverse complement strand
GGGTGGGAGCGAAAGCGACCACCCGCTTTTATCCTGCACATTTTTCGACCCCCCGGTTCACCTGCACAGTTTGGGGACGCCGGTTTTGCCTCCTCCGCCACACAGCCGCGCAGGGCGGCGTGTCAGTTGGGAGGGGCAGGGATGCCGCTCCGTCGGACCGGACGACACACAGGGGCCTTGCTGTGGCGCACAGCGGGGGAACAAGAGCGAGGGCCGTTCCGCGTCGGGAACGGCCCTTGATGTAATCCGTTACACCGTCAGCTGCACCCCACCCTGAACGGGTTCCTGCTTCTGGCGCAGTTCCAGCCACAGCGGGTTGTACTCCACTATGGTCTGATTGCAGTCGGCGTCAAAGGTGAGACACGCAGCCATCGCAGGGCAGCGGAAGAAGATGCTGTACAACGCCAGGGCCATCTCAGAGTCATTGCTCACCAGGAGATCCTTCGCGCCTGTTTGGGAGTCCAGCGCCATGTCTGTGGTGAGCGAGAGCAGAGCCTTTGTGACGGAGATCTGCCGGTCATGGGCGTACTGCTGTGCAGACCGCATAGCAGTATCAGGATCGAACGCGCCGAAGTGCAGAGTGTGGAAGTACCGGCTGTGCCCGCCCTCTGTCACAACGCAGAGGGCCAGCGGGCTGAGTTCCTCCATATTCCGTGGGCAGTGGAAGCACATGAGCATTCCCAGGTCTGCCATCTTAGCGATGTCCTGAAGTGTGCTGCCGTTCTCCAGATACACAGCCGCTGCCACCATTTCACCAGGCAGAGCCGCCGAACCGTGTCGGATGATCTCGTAGGCTCCCTGCGCCGTTGCGGGAGAGAAGTGCCGGGAGATAAAACTCATGCTGTAGAGCAGTTCCTGCACTCCGCTGCAGACGTCTTCCTGGCCCAGCTCCTGCCCGAACGCAAAGAGGGCGGAGGTAGTTTCCGGATCAGGCTGCGGTATCAATGCGTTGATCTGCCGCTCAAAATCTTCTTTCGTCATTGGGCATCCTCCTTTCTGTCTGAGAGGGGCGCTCCTGCTATGAGCGCCCCTCTGCTGTTGGTGTGTGGTTTGGAGATCAGAGCGAGAGCGTCTGATCCATCTGCACCGTATTTTCCTGAGTCTCCTCTACAGTTGTGGACACCAGCTGTGGATCAAGATACCGGATCACGATCCCCTGGTAGTCATAGCCGACTTTGCGCAACAGCTTATCCGTCAGGTTTCTCAGCAGTGCCTCTGTATCGAATTTGCTTTCCCAGTACAGCCCTTCGTCTATTTTCAGCGGCGCGGCCATCCCTTCCGGCGTCTTTGCCAGCAGGGGACGAAAGTTTCCGAACACCCGGCCTCTGAGTTCCAGCATCCATCTGTGGCGTCTGGGATCGCTGTTGCAGTCCTGGAGGATAGCGGTCACAGCTTTCTTCCAGCTCGGCGTGTTCACCTCGGCTCCATCCGGCAGAATCAGTGACACAGGTTTTTTGCCCTTGAATGCTGACGGCATTGCCGCCAAGGTGAGGACGCGCTCATCCTCCTTCAGCTCGGACCCGCCTTCCTCCAGTACACGGCTGGCCAGCGCATCAAATTTGCTGTCGATCAGCTGATGGCACTCCCTGCGGATACTCTCGATCTCAGCCAGCACAGCAATCTGCTCTTTTGTCATTCAGCACATCCTTCCCAGCTTTTTCAGCTGATCCTGATCTCCGACAACTCACGTTCCGCAGGCGTCTTCTCAATCCAATCCAACAGGTTTTGGCACTCCGCCAGCTCATTGGCCAGCTTGAACATCGCCGTGCGCTGCTCCTGGCTGTCCATCTGGACCGCGGATTCGAAGAGATCCCACACGTTGTCCAGTGTTTCCATCCCGGTGGCGTTCATGGGCAGTTCCCCTTGCGGTAGGACGTGGGGGACATCCTCGCCGGTAGCAATCCTGCGGAGGGCATCCCGCTCTTTCTGGATGAGGCTGAGGTTTTCCGATGTGACCTCGGCAGGAAGGTTCCACGTCTTGCCGATCAGGGTGACAGCCTGCTCGAAGTGGGCCACGCTGATGTCCTCCGTACTGGAGGCGACGCTGACACTCTCGCCGTAGATGACCAGCAGGGCGATGGCCTCCTTGGTGATCCTTACCTGAAATTCTTTTGCTCTATCAGTTGTCATATTGTTTCTTCCTCCTGTTTTATTTTGTGCCGCCGTTGGCGGCTGACAACACAATGGCACATCTGCATCGGGAAAGCTATTCATCAAAGCCAACGAAAAATCGGGCTGTCAGATTGACAAAGACGCAGAAAATCCATGTTACATCGTGGGCTGGGTGGGCGGCTCCATCTCCTCCGCCATCAGCTGGGCACTGTAGTCTTTCAATGTCTGCCCGGTCTGCTCCTGGCAGTAGGCATCCATCTTGCGCAGCAGGACTTCCTTCTCCGCAGCGTTGAGCGTATAAGAAAGAGACTCCTCTCTGCCGTCCGCCCGGTGCAGGTCGATCTCCAACTCATTACACACCTGCCCAGCTGCACAGTCATAGTTGGCGTAGGCGTTCAGGGTGTCGTCGTTCTCTCTGGTGCAGACGTGCGTGCCGAACACTTCGTCCACGTTGAAGCCGACTTCCATGTAGAAATTCAGTAGGCCATTTACCTCATTGATCTCCTCTGCAAAAGATATTTCCCTTGTGGAGAGGTGACCCGCTGATGTAATCTCTCTACCATCCAGCTTGTTCAGGAGAATTTCGTATCGTCTGTCTGAGCAAAGGTATCCCTTGCGGAAGGCATGGTAGGCGGCGACGGAGATGTCGCCCATAGCGAAGGTCTTCCAACCGTCCATGATGTTAACGGCGGAGAACTCCCGCTTGTCGAAATCGAGTTCGAACGCACCGGTGACTTTGCCGGTGTTCTTCATGCGAAGGAGCACCATCCGGTCGAACTCCTCGGGGGTGATAGCTTCCCGTTTGGGAAACAGCTCCGAAAAAGAATCGACGCCCATTCCCGGTTCCTGTCGCAGGTAACGCCGCAGGGTCCAAGCGGTATGCAGCAGTTCGTAACTCTGACTCAGCCGGAAACACTCATCCCGGCCATTTTCCGTTACACGGAACACAGAATATTTCTGACTGGCGGCTATGGCTTGCTCCCTTTGTTGTTCCTCCTCATGAATCTCTCCGGTGATCTTTTCGTAAATCGGTGTGGGAAGCAGGTTGACAAGGTCACCCAGATACTCGTTCAGTTTGTCCTCCAACTTTTCCACTTCCAACTGCTGAGACAGAGCCTGATACCATCGCTCATCCAGCCAGAGTGTAATTTCTCTACTGCTCATGGTGTACCTCCTCATGGGTGGCGGTTGGTTTAGGCGCAGCTGGCTTGGGCTGGCTGGGCCGGGCCGGACGCTTGGGCCGTGCGGGAGCGGACTTGGCGTCCAGATACTCCCGCAGCGGTTCCGGTACCGTCTGCTCATAGAGCAGACGCAGAGCTTCGGCCATCTTCTTCTGCACGGTGCTGTTCTCCTTTTTCAGGTAGAACGCCAACGCCTCCAGCTTCTCACTGTCAAAGGACAGCTTGATCTCGTTATTTTCCATTTCATCATCCTCCTACACGGTGTGTCCCATTTGGAACGGAGCAGTCACATCCAGACTCTCCGCAGGGGCGGCGGCTATGGTCATCTGGTAGGGACCGCCCAGCCAACGGACACCGCGCTCATCGAGAAACCTGTCCCCGATCCGGTTCATGATCTCCAGGTCAAAGTTGGAGGCGTCCACTGTCCCCAGTGCGGCGTGGAGACCTCGTCCGGCGTAGACAGTGCAGAGGGCGGGCCACTCCGCCATCTCCGGATATTTTCGGATCGCCTCCTGGTACACAGTCGTTTTCTTGACCGCATCCTCATCTGTAACGGAGCCGGAGACAAAACCGCTGGCCCAGTACGGTCCGGCATCGCCGCCCAGAACGATGCGGGTGAATCGGATGGGCATCTGCGCGGTCATTCGTACCAGCACCCGGTCTGTCTCATCATAGGTGCAATCAAGCCCGTTGTCCTTCCCGTTCCACCAGTGGGGGTGGAGGGACATATCTTCCAGCAGTTCCCGCACCACATTGACCTGGCGGCGGCGGTCATCCCTGGTGGCCTCCAGTGTGGCGACGAAGCGCCGCAGTTCCCGGATGGTGTCCTTCTGTATCTGCTGTGTGGCCGGAACGGTAAAATGGCAGCCGCGGGCCTGCTCCAGCTCAAGGTCGAACTGCTCCATCAGTTTTGGGTCGGGCGTCAGCCCATCCAGCCTCGCCATACCTTGGAGAATGGCGTCCGTCCAGAGCCGGCGTTGTTCCTGCCAGGCAGGAGCGTCCTCCAGCTGGTGGCGTTCACAACCATTCTGCCGCTCGACGGCATAGGCGGTGAGACCCATGGCAACACGGTGAATATCAAATCGGTCCATAGCGCCCCCCTATCCCATGGTGGGGCCCATGGCCTGCTCCGCCTCCATAAAAGCGTCGTGGGCTTCGTTGAACCTCACCAGCTCCTCCGGGGCTACGCCGGTGAGTACGATCTCTGTTCCCTCCGGGGTATCGCAGATCTCGGACACACGGGCACTCAGCAGGGCGGCGTGATTCTCCTGCCCGGCGTCGGTCAGCTCGCACAGATTTTCCACCAGCACAGACTGCTCCGCTTCCTCATGGCACAGGAACATCAGCCCGCTTCCTTTCAGAAGGGGGAGCAGATCCTTCAGGAGAAGCTCAGGCGCTTTATTCTCCTTGAGCTGCCGGCAGTATTCCGGGTGGTACTCCACCTCGATGCAGCCGTCGTGCATATCCACCGCCGCGACCTCGGGGCGCTGCTTCAGCGCGGCTCTGAGCATAGAGTCCATTCCATTGCCTTCCCGGACGGTCAGACCCAGATGCTCCTCCAGATCCTCGAAATAGACACACCAGCTTCCACTGGTGGTGCTCTCTGTCCCCCACCGGATAATAAAATCTGCCGCCCGATCCATCTGCGCGTTGACGATGTCCCGCATTCCGGGGATGTAGGATGCAAGACGGGGATAGTTATACTGCTCTGCGTCAATGAGTACCCCGTCATTGCTGTCCTGACCCAGCGCCAGCAGGCAATGGATCACACCATTTCTGCTGAACATACAGTCCAGGTTCTCCCGTATAAACGGATGATCCGCCAAGGGGATGATTTTCAGCCGGCAAAAATCATCATGGGACAGCTCTACCACCTTTTCAATCTGGCAGTCATCCATCTGAAAATTACCCGGCTTTTCCACAAAATTTGCTTTGAATTTCATAGCACATTTCCTCCTCTGCGTTTATGGCAAATAACTGCGTGGATTAACGAGGGAGCTGTTGACCCTCACCTCCAGGTGCAGATGAGAGCCAGTGGAGTTGCCGGTGGAACCTACCAGACCGATTACTTGTCCCACGTTCACGACATCCCCCACCTTGACCAGCCGCTCCGACTGATGGGCATAGGCAGTGGTCATTCCGTTTCCGTGGTCAATGACGGTATAGTTGCCATAGGAGCTGGTTCGACAGCTTTTGGTCACTGTACCTGAGAGTGCAGCACGGATGGGAGTGCCCGTCGCGGCAGACATATCCAGCCCGGAGTGCAGTTCCCATCCATGATAGGGACAGGTTCGCCAACCATACTCAGATGTGACCATGCTTTGCCATCTGGCTCCAAGAGGGGAACAGAAGCCGTCCACGCTTAGAACAGGTTCTCCGATGTCGCCGGACCAAGCCCCTCCGGTGCCGTTCCCACCCCAGCCATATTTGATCAGGGAGTAGACGCTGTTAGCATTGGCTTTCTGTTCTGTGGTGGGCATCACGCCCATAACTGAGGCAATATTCTGCCAGATGGTTCCAAGGTCCTCGATGGGTATAGCGGCAACATAGGCCTCCTCTGTCTCCACCGGCGGATCGCTCCCCTCTACAGGAACCATGCGGGTACGATCTTCCCAGGTAACAAAGCAGTCCACAAAGGCCTGGGCGTCCCCGTGATGTTCGGCGCCGAAGTACAGAGCATAAAAAATAGCCTTGACACGAATATTGTTCAGGCTGATTCCTTCCTCCATATTCTCTTGAATAGCGGCGATGGCAGTATCCAGCTGAGCAAAGCTGGTGCGCATGGTCTCGACGTACTGACGGTACTCCTCCGGGATATCCGCTGGGATAGCAACGGTATCGTAAAAGCACAGTTCCACAGTGGTGATATTGTGTTCAGCGGAGCCGGAGCCCAGAGAGCATAAAAAGGCGATGAGCAGGATGAGAGGAGATAGGATTGCCACCAGCGCCCAGCCCACCGCTTTCCGCGCCTTTTCATCAGTCAGGATGATGGCGGCGGCTCTCGCTATCAGAGCAGGATTAGCCAAGGGTCATCCCTCCGTTCTCCTGGGCAGGTGTCTGATCCATTGCTGCCCGCATCTCAGACCAGTGGTCCTCCAATGCTTGGAGCGTCTCCGCATGACCGGCGCAGGGCCGTGTCTGCGCCCACTGCCGATACTGCTCGAAGTCCATGCCGCTGTCCAGCAGCAGCTTACACACCTCCACCGCATCATTTTGGACACAGACATGGAGCGCACTGTAGTCGTTGGCATCCACCCACATCCGCTTTTCCAGAAGTTCTTCCGCGATCCAGCTGTCATGGCCCTCATAGGTCAGCATGTGCAGCGTCCTTGCTGAGCTGCCGCCTCCAGAGATTCCTTTCTCCACCAGTTCGGATAATGTGCGAAAGTCTTTATCCGCAGCGAATTGCTCCAGGAGATGGGACGGCGCGGCAGCGATCTGCCCCTCATCGCACCACTTGATAATCTCCCTGGCAATGAAGCGGTGGTCTGAGTGGGCGTAGGAGGCCATCTCCCCATAGAAGGACGGTTCCAGCTGCGGCACACTGGCCTGGGCCCGTGCTATCATAAACAGCACTTTATCCGGGTCGTTGATGTTGATGGCTCTTTTGCAGGCGTTACAGTATGCCTCGTGGTCGATATTGCATCTGTCCTGCATCAGCAGTTCAGTCATCTTCCGTCCCACGGCTCCCGGACGGCCAGCCGCCTCTACCAGCAGGGGTTCCTCCTGCTGATATGGAACCTTGGCGGCGTACTTCCTGAAGGATTCCAGTTCGCCGTCCTGGATCGCCAGCACCGCTTTGTCAAAATCACTCATCCGCAGGGGACGCATCCCCACCGTGTTGACATACTCCGTGATGCTCCCGGTCATACGGCGCAGGAGCTGTTCGGTCTGAGACATGGCCTGCTCCTGCCGTTCCCGCTGCTCCACCAGCGCCTCGATGATCACCTTCTGCTCTTGCTGGCTCAGATGTACGACCGCTCCTCCAGTGTCCTCCTCCACACCTCCAATCTGCATGTGCCGGGCGTGGGTGGCGTGGTCGCCATGGAACGCCTTGGTGATAGCAGAGGAGATGAGGAACATCCTGTCCAGATCGTTGCCGTTTTCACCCAGCGTCTTACCGGTAATAAAGCTTTTCGTGATGGGCTTCCCGTCCTCATACCATTTGAGGTACACGTCCAGATACACACCCTCGCAGCCACCGTAGTCAGTGGTGCAGAAGATGTCGGCGTCCCTGGGAATCTCCCGGCCATCTTCCCAATGGCTGTCCATGAGGAAATACTCGTCAGGCAGGTATCCCATACTCTCCAGCCGGTGCTTCAGCTCCTCGAATACCTCCTGTGCCATGGGCTGGCCAACGTACTCCAGCTTGCGGGGGTCCGTCTCTGAGGGCTTCCAACGCTCCAGTTCAATTACATTCATATTCTCTGTTCTCCTAATAATCTTCTAACATCATTTGGTCTGTATCAATTGGGATTTCCTGTGCCCGATCCCCCAGCCACCATTCAAACCACTCCTGGCCGCTGGCATACTCATTGACTCTGCCCTCCTGCTCCCGAAGCCGGATCACCTTGTCAAAAATTCGTATCCACTGTGCCTGAAATTTGGGCCAGCGTTCAAACTCCAGGCGCCGTGCTGCTTCTTTTGCCAAAGGGCACCCAATGCAGCCCAATCGCTGAAAACCTTCCTGATATAAACAACACTGTTCCAGCCCTGCCTCATGGGAATAGTCCCAAATATAGTTGTCTGGCCAGTAGGCCAAAGGGTTGAGCCGCTTCTCGGACTTGGTGTAGCAATTCTCAAAAATCCTCCGGCTTTCATGGTTTTCGCATCTCATGATGATCCCGTTGTTATTCCTCCCATGGGCAGCGATTTCCAGTTCATCCCGGCTTTTGGCACGGCGGACACTCTCATATTTCCGAACACCTAAAGACAAAATGGCGCTGCCATACTCTGCAGTGCGGTATTCTTTTAGGTGAGCACAGCACCAGCGCATTTGACGCAGAGGTGGAAACTTCTTTTCAATCATGAGCTGCCACATAGATTTGTCGTACATAATATCGTAAGTGGTCAGGCCCATATCCCGATATTCTTGAAAGTTCCGGCGCTGGAAATATACCAGCTCAGGCGGATCGATACCGGTGATATTATGGATATAAAAGTGCCGTACACCCGCTCTGCGCATCAGGTGGCCAAGCACGCGGCTGTCCTTCCCCTCGCTGGTGCAGACGCAGTATCCCCTGGGATCATTCCTCAGAGCCAATGGTTCAAACTCCCGGATCATTCGTATAGCTTCATCGTCAGGTTGTCCTCGAAGTGTGGGCTGTTCCGGACGCTGGAACGATAATTCAAGTTGATATTCCATAGATTGTCATTTTCCTCCTGTAAAATATTAAAACCCCGACTTGTCCAGTCGGGGCGGGGTATGATAGAATTGGGATAGGAAAGGGGGGAAAGCTGTGAAAGAGAAAATGTACATCGCGGCGGATCTGAAAAGTTTTTACGCCTCGGTCGAGTGTATCGAGCGCGGCCTTGACCCTCTGACCACCAACCTTGTGGTAGCGGATCTGAGCCGGACAGAGAAAACGATCTGTCTGGCGGTTACTCCCAGCCTGAAGGCGTGGGGCATCTCCGGCCGGGCACGGCTGTTCGAGGTGGTGCAGAAGGTTAAGGAGGTCAACACCCGGCGGCTGCGTTCCGCACCGGGACGGCAGTTTACCGGCTCCTCCTCCGATGATACCGCTCTGAAAACGGACCCTGGCCTAGAGCTGGACTATATCGTAGCCCCGCCCCGGATGGCCCATTATATTGACTGGAGCACAAGGGTCTACGGCGTTTATCTGAAATACGTCGCCCCAGAAGACATTATCTCATACTCAATTGATGAGGTGTTCATGGATGTGACCAACTACCTGGACACCTATAAGCTCAATGCCCGTGAGCTGGCTCGGAAAATACTGCTGGATGTGCTGGAAACCACCGGCATCACGGCCACAGCGGGCATTGGTCCCAATTTATATCTCTGCAAGGTGGCCATGGATATTATGGCCAAGCATATCCGGCCCGACACCAACGGTGTCCGCATTGCCAAGCTGACAGAGATGTCTTACCGCCGTCTGCTGTGGGAACACCGCCCCCTCACCGACTTCTGGCGGGTGGGTCCTGGATATGCCAGAAAGCTGGAGTGGTGTGGCCTGTACACTATGGGGGACATTGCCAGATGTTCTTTGGAAAATGAAGAACTGCTTTATAAGTTGTTTGGTGTGAACGCCGAATTATTGATTGATCACGCCTGGGGCTGGGAGCCGTGTACTATTGCGGACGTCAAAGCATATCAGCCAGAGTCAAAAAGCACCGGCTCCGGTCAGGTCCTCCCGCGTCCCTACAATTATGATGAGTCCCGGCTGGTGGTGAAGGAAATGGCGGACCAGCTGGCGCTGGACCTGGTGGACAAGGGTCTGGTCACCGACCAGCTGGTACTCACGGTGGGGTATGACCGGGATAATCTGAGTGATCCAAAGCGCAGAAAAGCCTATCAGGGAGAGGTCACCACAGACCGCTATGGCCGGGCAGTTCCGAAACATGCCCATGGTACCGCCAATCTGGAGGAGTACACCGCTTCCACCCGCCGCATTGTCGCCGCCGCTCTGGAGCTGTTCGACCAGGTTATGAACCGTGATCTCCTGGTGCGCCGGTTCTACCTCACCGCTGCCCGCGTGGCGGATGAAGCGTCTGCCCCGGATAAAAAAGCCTTTGAACAGCTGGACCTCTTTACCGACTACACCGCCAAACAGGATCGGGACCGTCAGGTGTCAGCAGAGTTGGAAAAAGAGAGGAAGATGCAGCAGGCTATGCTGGATATCAAGAAGAAGTTCGGAAAAAACGCCATTCTCAAAGGCATAAATCTGGAGGAAGGCGCAACGGCCAAGAATCGCAACAACACAATTGGAGGACATCATGCCTAATGGGGAAATATGACGACATCATCAACCTGCCGCACCACGTTTCCACCATGCGGCACCGCATGTCTATGCTGGAACGTGCCGCCCAGTTTCAGTCTTTTCGCGCATTGACTGGCTATGAGGACGCCGTTCAGGAGACATCCCGATTGACAGAGGATCGTGTAGAACTGACGGAGGATGAGAAGTCCATTCTGGATAGGAAGCTGCAAAGCCTGGCAGACAGGATTTCCTCCAAGCCGCAGATCACTGTGACCTGGTTTCGTCCGGACCAAAAGAAAACCGGGGGCGCATACGTCACCACCACCGGCCAATTAAAGAAACTTGATGATTTTGCGGGTGTACTGATTTTGCTGAGCGGAGAGCGGATTGTAATCGAGGATATTCTGGACATCCAAATTACGGAGCCATAGTCATCCCGCCCGCAGTCTGCTCTGAGCTGCCCCACAGAATCTCTGCCACATCTCCGAGGGCCTGATCCACCAATTCCATCGCGCTCCTGAGCTGGCTCAGTTGGTCATCGGTCAGTTGGGGAAACCGTTCCGGGAACAGATCCCTTTCAATCAGCCCGGTGACATACTGCTGGATGGACAGCCCCTTTTCTGCAGCTCGGACATGGATATCCCGCAGGAGTTCTTCGTCCACTTTAATGGAGACGCCCTTTGCCATCAGCGCCCACCTACCTTTCCAAACAGCTCCGCTTTATGGGGCGGGGCATGGACCTCCAGCAAATACCGCTCATTGCCGCACTTGTAGAGGCAGACGCCCCGCTGGGGGTAGCGGATCAGCTCAAACTCGGACTCCTCCAGCTGGAGGTTGTCCATGTAGAACCGTTTATCCACGCTGCCGGCGTTGAAGAGGAACTGGTGGGTGGGGATGGCGAAGAGGGGCCGGGTCAGTTCCCGGATGCCGTCCACGTCGAAGTCCTCCAGGTTCTGACTGGCGAGGATGAGGGAAGATTCCTTTTTCCGCACCCGTTTGAGCGTGTTGCGGATATACTCAATGGTGGTCACGTTGGAGAGCCAGATGTACAGCTCGTCCAGCGTGGCCACTGTATTGCCCTCCGTCAGCAGCTTATCGCTGAGGTAGGAGAGAACATTGAAGAGCATGGCGTCTTTGACATTCCGGCTGGCCTGGAGAAGTCCCTTTACACCGAAGACCAAAAAACGGGAGCTGGTGATGTTGGTGTGGCCGTTGAAAAACTTGCTTTCGGCGCCCCGGCACATGGAGTGGAGGCCCAGCAGGACTTCCTGCAGCAGCTCCCGCGGGTACAGCGGATTTTCCTCTCTGTCATAGTGCTGATAGGCGTCCTCTATCACATCGTATAGGTCGGAGAGGATGGGGAAATCACTGGGTCCCATGGATTGGAAATCCGTGTGATTGTTGAGCCCCCACTTCTTGTACATCCGCTCCAGCATCAGCTCGATGGTGTCGATGTGCCGGTCAGAGAAATCCTTATAGGCCCGGAAAAAGTCCTTGAGGAAGGAGACGTGCTGGCTCAGGCGGGTGCGCTGCCGGAAGGCTGCCGGGGCCTCCGGGTCATCCTCCCCATCGGTATCCCACAGCTTGGGTTCCAGGGGATTGATGATGTACTGTCCGCTCATGAGGTCAGCGAAGCAGCCGCCCAGGTTGGCGCACAGGTCAATGAGCTCATGCTCCGGATCGAGACAGAGTGCGGACTTGCCGCTCTCCAGGATATTGCAGAGGAGGAGTTTTAGCAGATAACTCTTGCCCTGGCCGGAGTTGCCCAGGATGAGAACGCTGGCGGTGGTCTTGTCCTCGGCGCGGCGCTCCAGGTCCACAATGATATTGGAACCGTAGCGGTCCCGGCCCACATAGAAGCCATTAGGATCGTTCTTGCCGGAGTAGTTGAAGGGAAACAGATTCGCCACACTGGAGGCTGGCAGCACTCGTTCATAGAGTGAGCCGAAGACGTTGCTTCCGGCGGGGTTGGATGCGAGGAAGCCCTCCCGCTGGCGCAGTAGGATACGGTCTGCGCTCAGCTTGGAACGGGTCAGTTCGGCGGTCACATCGTCCCGGAGGGTGCGGAGACTGTCCGCATCTCTGGCGGACAGGTCGATGAACACAGCGCAGTGTACCAGCGGCTCCCGGTTGCGGTGCATGGTGGTGATGAGAGCGGCCACGTCCTGGAGGTTGGCCTCCGCCGTGATGCTCTGCTTCATATCGTTGGAATTGCTCTGTTCCATCCGGCTCTTGTTGGTGGCATTATGAAGGATGGCTTTCTCCTCGGCCGGCGTGACCTGGCGGGTATAGATCCGCAGAGTCACGCCGCTTTTCTCGCCCAGATGCCGGAGCAGGACCAGTTCCTCCGTGCTGGTGGGGTAACCCCGCAGGGCCATGGTGCAGTGATACGCGCCGCCCAAAATATAGGAATCCGTGTTGAACTTCACGGCGGCAGGGGCGATCATATCCAGGAAGTCCTTGGGCGGCGGGGGTGTGACAGCCTTTACCGCCCTTCCTGTTTTCTTTTTCTGCTTTTTAGCCATTGGCGCTCCTCTCTCCGTCAAAGCGGTCGAACTGATCTGTAGTCACATCCTGCTGGTAGTACACCGCCAGCAGGCGCATCATGTCCTGCTCCTCCGCCATGCGGACGTGGAAACCGCAGTCCCGGATGCGCTTCTCAATCTGTTTCAGATGGCCGGCATCCTCGGCGGGCTTTTCCTCCCTGCGATAGACGAAAGCAAACTCCCGAGCCGAGGCGGTAGTGGACTGGATATCGTCCAGGTGGCCTGTGTCCTGCCGCAGCAGTTCCCGCAGGGCAGGGAGTTCCTCGTCCTCCAGTCTGGCCTGATAGTGGTGCTTGTTGCTCTGGAACGATTCACGGGAGTCCAGAGCCAGCAGCTCCACCGACTCCATACCCCGCAGCAGCTCCGTCAGGGCTCGGACACGGCCCCGGACCCCCTCAGCAGACAGCACAGAGAGATTGTCCGGGCTGACCAGATAAAAAACAAGCTCACCTCTGGCCGTTTTCAGGCCGTGTTCGGTGAGCTGGTCGATTCCCATAAGCTGCCGGGTAGACAGATGCCGCCGCAGCTCTTTTTTCTGTTTTCGGTTCAAGATTTTCGCTCCTTCCACTCGTAATATTGTTGGTGCAGGAACAGGAAGCAGACGGCGCAGCGCAGGAAGTCCAGGATGCTGGCCCCCTCCATGCGGATGGAGAGGAAAGCGAACAGTACCGTCAGGATCATCAGGAGCATTCCCGCCCCATTTGCCAGCGCCAGGACAGAGAGAAGAAAGCCGATCCCTATGACTGCCACGTCCCGCAGCTCCCACAGCCACAGCTTGGGTTTTGCTCTCAGATTATCGGGGTAGATATAGATGGTAAACACCTCCCTTGCCAAAATAAAAAGGAGCAGGTATGACACAGTTGTGAGATACCTGCTCTCTGTGGTTTAATGGAAACCGCTGGAAGATGTGTTCTGTGCTTATTCGCTCTCGGCGCCGTTCTCCGCCTGTTCCTCCTCCAGCGCCTGCTGGATGCAGGCCAGGAAGAAGGCGTTCTGCTTGATGCCCTTCCGCTGGAGATAGTCCTTGAACTGCTTGAACAGCTCGGTGGATACCTGGAAGGCGATAGTTCTCTGGTTTTCTTTCATTGTTGATTTTCCCTCCGATTCATAGAATTTTGTGATGAGCCACGTCATGTACTGGCTCAGGGTCTGGCCAGATTCCTCCTGCCGCTGGCGGAGCTGCGCATGGAGTTCAGTGGGGATAGGGGCACAGAGGTTCTTGATGTTCTCTGCCATAGCTGATTCTCCTTTCGTCATTTGGTAAAGCCAAGTATAGCGGCAAAGCCCTTGAAAAGCTATTCAGCAAACCCAACGACAATTTTGATGGAAAACGAAGCACAAGCAACAAGGATTATTTGGCTTGCGCCATAGTCTCCGATAGGATATAATAAGAAAAAAACGGGGGATTATAATGGAACTGAACCGCTGCCGCTGGGCCGACCCGACTTCCGATCTATACCTTGCCTACCACGATCAGGAGTGGGGCAGACCGGAACATGATGACCGGAAACTGTTTGAGATGCTGATTCTGGAGGGCTTCCAGGCCGGTCTGTCCTGGATTACCATCCTGAAAAAGCGTGAGGCGTTCCGTCAGGCTTTCGACAACTTTGACCCCGTCCTTGTGGCGGAGTACAGCCCGGAAAAGCTGGAGACCTTAATGTCCAATCCTGGCATCGTTCGCAACCGGAGAAAGATTGAGGCGTCGGTCCAAAACGCAAAAGTGTTTCTGGAGGTACAGAAGGAGTTCGGCTCCTTTGACCGCTACCTCTGGGGCTTCACTCAGGGCCAGGTCATCCTGAATACAGATGATGTAGTTCGCGCCAGTACGGAACTGTCCGATCGCATCTCAAAGGATTTAAAGCGCCGGGGAATGAAATTCGTGGGCACGGTCATTATCTATTCCTTTTTGCAGGCGGTGGGTGTGGTCAACGATCATGAGACAGGATGCTGGTGCTATCCTCATTAAGTGCCTATCGCCATAGCAAGGCCCCGCATGATGTACTCTACACATGGGATGGCGACTGAGTTGCCCAGAGCACGGTAGCGGGCGGAGTCAGAGGCCCCCTGCAGTTCTGTCCAGGAATCAGGAAATCCCTGGAGCCTCTCACATTCCAGCGGCGTCAGCCTACGAATAAGCAGTGGTCTTTCAGTCTCTGTCTCCTGCAGCACAAGATCAGTGGCATCCTTGTGCTGACGGGCACTTTCAGTGGATGTTACAGTGCTTTCCATGAATGCATCCACTCTCTGTCTGGAAAAAAACCTGTCATGTGTATCCAACAAAATTGGCAGATTATTGCCTCCAGTGCCATTGCGATTCGTCAATGTGGGAGATATGCTGTACGGTCCTGTGTATCTCGCGTCGATCCCGTGGTTTTCAAACAACTCTATAACTGAGGGTGTTTCTTCCTGACGCATACCAATAACCAACGGCTGATGTCCATGCTCCTGGGCCCGCAGTGTCCCCACCACATCTTCAGAACAAGCCATGATACCGCCGCCCTGGTCGTTGAGACAGAGAACAGAAGGTACCATATTGGTTCCGCTCTCCGATGCTTTCAGGGTTGGCGCACACTCCACCTGATATCCGATCCCACCTGCTGTAGGTGCGGCCCCGGCACAGAAACCAGCAGTAAATACCAGCCCGCCGGGCTTTTGCTCCCCACTGTTGATCGTCGGTGCAACACCAAGTGGGGTAGATATCCGTCTCTGCTGATTATCCCAGGGAGTCAGGCTGCCAGCTGTCTCGGCTACAAACAGCAGGCCGGCAGGATTCCGGCCCCCTCCGCCATCTGCGCTGGCCAGAGTGGGCGCCTTGCTTTCCGGGGCGAAGATGCGGGCCTGCTGGGTGTCCCAGGGAGTGAGGCAGTCCTGCGCGATGAAGG
>OFFE01001595.1_pt1 | contig 15732 bp, 8 predicted proteins | sample 1521371 | NCBI WGS metagenome assembly OFFE01 (sample SAMEA3504131, study PRJEB24116) | mouse gut metagenome | biome: mouse gut; feature: mouse-associated habitat; material: faeces | place: Denmark | collected 2011 | reverse complement strand
CCGTCGGCGGTCTCGATGATGGAGACGCCGTCGCTGGCGTTCTGGTTGGCCATGGAGAGGCCCATGAGCTGGGCGTTCATCCGCTTGGCCATGGCGAGCCCGGCGGGATTGTCCTTGGCGCTGTTGATCTTCAGGCCCGAGGACAGCCTTTGCAGGGACTTGGCCACTGCGCTGTCATTGTTGGCCAGATTGTTGTTGGTGATCATTGCGGCTACATTGTAATTGATTCTCATCTCTTAAACCATGCCTTTCCTGTCGCCTGCGGCTCCGTGCGCGCATCCCTGGCGCTGCGCAGGCTCTTATTTGCAAGACGCATCCGTTCGTCCCGTGAATCCTTAGGAATATTCCTTATGAGGCGGTCTGCACCACAGAGTGCAGGAATACCTTTGCCACCTGATAGAGCTCGGCGCTGTCCGTGGGGGTATGCTCGCCCGATTTGATCAGCTCCGGCATCCTTGCCTCCGACGTTATGGTGGTGATATTGCCCACCTGCCAGCTCTTCTGCGCTTCCTCTTTAAAGGTATCGGCTATCTGGCGCAATTTCATTAGTTCCACTTTTCCCTCGCCGAACATCATGCCGTGGACCTGGCCATTCTGCAGATAGAGACGGGCCTGCATATGCGCTTCCTCGGAGAGCGTCACGCCCACGGTGACTGTGCCCTTCTCCTGGCTCCCCTTGTCCAGGGTCAGATGCACCCTGGTCAGCGTATCGCCCACATAGACGGGCAGATAGTACTCCTCCCGCTTGGCCAGGGCCGCCGCCACGGTGAGCTGCTTGTGGTTCAACTGCATGTTGCGGACGTCCACGCTGCTGTCGGCCTCCGCGAAGGTGGCTTCCTCCACGGATTCCAGGGCAGCCTCGGTCATCCGGCCGTAATCCTCCACGAATTCCTCCATATTGTCCAGCTTCCGCCACAGCGCGGCGGAACCGGTCTCCTCCGCCGCTGGTTCCGGCTGGGGCTTCTGGGCTCCCGCCCCCGACTTGCTGGCCAGCATGGCCATCAAATCGTTCATGGAATACTGCTCCTTCTTCTTCGCGGGCTTCCTGTCGGCAATCTCGAAGAGATTGTCCACGCCGTGGTTCAGCGCCTGGGCGGCCATGAGATTGTCCGCGCTGGAGGGCAGCGCCCCCCTCTGCAGCATGGACACGCTCTCCTTGTCCGCGGCGCTGACTGCCTGCCTCTGCTCTTCCAATTGGGTCTTGTTGTATTCCCTGGTGGCCTCCGCATCGGACGACACATCCGTAATCACATCATTGGCCGCCTTGACCAGCGCCTCGGAGACGGCTTCCGCATGGGAGCTGGCCGCTGTCTGAGCCGCCGGTGCTTCCGGCTGGAGCGCTGCCGCCCGGGCGCCTGCTGCCATCTGGGCGGCTGCCGCAGCCGCCTGGGTAGCCCCGGATGCCTGAGCAGCCCGCTCTGACGAGGCAGAGACCGCTGCCCCTGTATCCCGGGAGGCCCCGGCGGACATGGCCGAAGCTGCTACCGGATTCTCTTCGCCGACGCCTGTCCGGGCCACATCCGTCCGTCCGGCGGCACTGTCCGCCCCGGAAGGTCTGCCCTCCGCCGCAGCCTGGCCTCCGGGCCTGTTCGTCTCCCGCAGCCGCGCCTCCAGCCCGGCCTCCTCTATGCTGGCCGCCGCCGCATTGGCCTCACGGATTTCCCGCACAGTCTTATTGAACGCCTTGGAAATCTGGGCCGATATGCTCTCCCCCTTGCGCATGAGCTTAAGCCTGTCTCCGGTCTCATCCGACACTCTCATGTCCAAAGGCCTGTTCCTGCTGCTCTGCAGCGCGGAGAGCAGATTGGAGAAGTGGATCTCCGTCTGGGAGTTCACCAGAGCGCCCACCGCGGCGCCCTCCGCCTTCTCCAGCTGGCGCACCAGGCGGTAGATGCCGATGTAGCTCTCCCGCTCCTCCGGCGTGATCTCATTGTTGCGCTCCAGGCCGTACAGGAACCGGCTGTAGCTGTCCGCCTCCTTCTTGTACTCCGGCGGCAGTGTCTTGAAATACTGCTCCAGCTCCCCGAAGCTCTTCTCCAGGGGATTGAAGCCGTCCCGGATCATCTTCAGCGTGGCCGCAGGGGTCAGCTTCTCCAGGACGCCCTGCACCTGCCTGTCGGCATCCCTGACGGCCTCCAGGTTATGCAGGTTCATCTCCATCTGGTTGTAGCCCAGGATCCTCACGGCCCTGCGGTTTTCGTCTGTCAGCTCCACGCCCAGATCCTTCAGGATATGGTCCACGCTGGCAAAGGCCTTGTCGATGCTGTCGCCCAGGTCGCTCCTGGGTCCTGTCATCAGCTTCTCGTAGCTGGCCTGTGCCTTCTCATAGGCGGCCTGCATCGCCTTGCCTTCGTTATAGATGGTCTCCAGGGACGCCGAGCCCTCTCCCTTGGCGAACATGCCCAGCACGTCCGCGGGGAGCCCGGGCAGCTGGCCCGCCACATTGCTGGCCTTCTGGTAGTTCTGGTACTTCTCCACAGCCATGTTGTCCCTGGGGAAATACTGGTTGGCCAGCTGGTACTCCGCCCGCTTCAGGGCCTCAATCAGCTCCACCATGGGCTCCGTGTCGATGGAGAAGCCGCTGCGCAGCAGCCGGACGTTCACCTCCGCGGACATCCGCAGGCGCACCTCCTCCAACTGCCTCCTGGCGGTGATGTCCCCCACTGTGGCCTCCCAGAGCTCGCTGCTGTGGTAGAATTCGGAGATGGCCGCCGCCCGCTCGTACAGGTTCCCGCCGCTCTCCCCGAAGGAGGCATGGACGGGATCCTTGCCCTCCGCCACCGCGGCGGCCGCCGCTTTCGCGAACTTCTCCTCCGTCATGGGCAGCTCAATCCCCTGCAGCGCCTCCAGCCTTTTTAAGTTCTCCGCGGTCAGGGGCAGGCCCTTGTCCAGGAGCCATGCCGCGTTCATGCGGCTTTTCTCGTTCACCTGGCCTCCCGCCTGCTCTATGATCCGGTCGATCTGCCCCTGGAGCCCGCTGTCCTGGCCCCGGCCCGCGCTCTGGGCGTAATACCCCTGCACGTCCTCCGCATAGAACTTAGCCGAATTCCCGCCTCTGTCCGCCCCGCTGCTCTGGGCCAGATAGAGGTTCCAGATCTCCGCCTCCATCTCATTGTCTATCAGATAATTGTAGGATCCCTCCCCCAGAGGGGCCAGCTCCGCATTCATGGCCCAGGCCCGGGACACCGCGGAGAGATTCTCCTTCGTCAGCGGCACGTCCGCCTCCCGGAAGCTGTCCACCACGGACCTGGCCAGCACCTCGCTGCCCAGCGCCGCCGTAAGCTTGCTCACATCCATGTCGTCCGTGTAGCCCACGATGTTCTTGCCCGCCCGGACCAGCTCCGCCTTGATCTTATCTACGATGGTCACCACATCCTCCGGATCCATCGCGCCCGGGTCGAAGCCCTCCTCCTGCATTTTGGCATAGTCTTCCTCGGACATGGTATGTGACATGACTGTCATATAGTCCCTCTGGACGGCCACGTCCACATTGCCGGCCTCCTCCTGGAGCTCGATCAGGCTCTTGCCCTTCTCGCCCCCTGCTGCCAGGATGCCGTCCTCCTGCCTGCCGAACATGTCGGCGAAAGCCGTCTGCCCCATTGCCGTGGCGGATGTCTGCTGGGCCTCGCGGTTCTGCTCCGTCCGTCTGCGTTCCGCCTCCTTGATTGCTTTTTCGTTGAATGATATCTTCAAAATCGTATCTCCTATCGAAAAAATAGTGGTATGTAAAAATGTCGAAAATGAAAAAAAGAGCAGGCGCATCCCCCGCACCTGCTCTTTATTTCGGTAAAATCATGAAAAACCTTTAGCCGCCCCTGCATTAAAACAGGAATATCGCCGCCCCGTAGGGAGGGATGTCCATGCAGATGGAGTAATCCTTGTTTTGGCAGGGAATTTTTTCCACCGCGACCTCTCCCTGCACTTCATTGCCCCAGCCGCCGAAGCGCGCCTCGTCGCTGTTGAGCAGCAGCTTATATTTCTTCCGGGTGGAGGTAGAGGGCACCGGCACTCTGTACCCCTCCCGCTTCACCGGGGTCATGTTCAGCACGAACAGCAGGTTCTGTGTGCCCTTGGAAGACTTGCGCACGAAGGAGTAGACGCTGTTCTCCGCATCGTCCGCGTTCATCCACTCAAAGCCGGCCCAACTGTCGTCCGCCTCATAGAGGGCGGGGTACTTGCGGTACAGCTTCAAAAGCTCCTTCACATAGGTCTGCAGCCCCAGGTTCTCCTCTTCCTGCAGAAGGAACCAGTCCAGCTCCCGCTCCTCGCTCCACTCCCGCTCCTGGCCGAAGTCCTGGCCCATGAACAGGAGCTTCTTGCCGCAGTGGCCGAACATATAGGTATAGCCCGTCCGCAGGTTGGCGTATTTGTCCTTCTTGTAGCCCGGCATCTTGTTCACCATGGAGCACTTGAGGTGCACTACCTCATCGTGGGACAGGGGCAGTATGTATTTCTCATATTCATTGTAGCTCATGGCGAAGGTCATGGCATAGTGGTTGCCCTTCCGGTACAGGGGATCCAGCTTCATGTACTCGCAGAAGTCGTGCATCCAGCCCATGTTCCATTTGAAGGAGAAGCCAAGCCCCTCCCCGCCGATGTCGCCGGACACATTTGGCCAGGCGGTGGACTCCTCGGCGATGGTGATGAAGCCGGGGTAAGTCCCGCGCACCACGGAATTGAGGTGCTTGAAGAACTCGATGGCCTCCAGGTTCTGGTTGCCACCGTATTTGTTGGGCACCCACTGACCGTCCTTTTTGCCGTAATCCAGATAGAGCATGGACGCTACAGCGTCTACCCGAATGCCGTCTATGTGAAACTCCCGCAGCCAGAACAGCACATTGGCAATCAGGAAATTCTTCACCTCGGGCTTGCCGTAGTTGAATATCTTGGTCCCCCAGTCCGGGTGGGAGCCCAGGCGTGGATCCGGATGCTCGAAGATGCACTCCCCGTCGAATTCCGCAAGGCCATGGGCATCCGTGGCGAAATGGGCAGGCACCCAGTCCAGGATCACGCCCACGTCCATCTTATGGAGCTTATCCACCAGGTACATGAAGTCCTTCGGCCCTCCGTACCGGGAGGTGGGCGCATAGTAGCCCGTCACCTGATAGCCCCAGGAGCCGTCGAAGGGATGCTCCAGGATGCCCATCAGCTCTACATGGGTATATTTCATCTCCTTCAGATAATCCGCCAGCTTATCCGCGAACTCCCGGTAATTGTAGAAGCCCTCCGCCCCATCGGGATGCTTCATGAAGGAGCCGACATGGCACTCGTAGATGGCCATGGGCTGCTTCTGAGCGTCTTTTCCGTCCCGGGCCTCCATCCACTTGGCGTCCCCCCAGGAATAGCCGTTCAGATCCGTGACGATGGATGCCGTTCCGGGCCTGTACTCCGCGCTGTTGGCGAAGGGGTCCGCCTTATATATCTTCCTGCCGTCCTTGGCGGTAATCAGGAATTTGTACAGTTCCCCTGTGGCCACCCCCGGGATGAAGAGCCCCCAGATGCCCACGGGCCCCAGCTTCTCCATAGGATGCGCCTCCTCGTCCCAGTCGTTGAAGCTGCCGATCACATGCACTTCCCTGGCGTTGGGCGCCCAGACACCGAAGTAGACGCCCTTTTCCTTTCTCTCCTCAGACAAATGGGCCCCCAGCTTCTTGTAGATGTCATAATGGGTCGCCTGGGAAAAGAGGTACTGGTCGGCCTCCGAGATGAAGACCTTCTCTGTCCCGGCGGCCTTTACCGCTGTCCCGGCGGAGGGTTTCGCCTTCGCCTTTCCCGTTGCTTTTTTTGCTGTTTTTGCAGTTGCCTTTCCTGCCATTTCTATCCCACCTTTCATGCAGCAAAATCCTTTTCGGTCAGTATGATCATATCTTCGTCATCATATCGTTTCGCCAGGAGCACATCGAAGAAATGGGCCAGCGTCTTCCTGGACGCATGGCGTATGGCCTCGTCCACAATCTGCTTCACTTCCATCACCGTCACCACATGGTCGATGGTCTGCAGCTCCTCTATCCTGGTGTGCAGAGCCAGGATTCCCAGATTGTCGATGGAAAACTCCTTCTCCCGGGCATACTGCCTCCCGAAGGCCACCAAAGAGTCATTGCTCAGCGCCTCCAGGTCGATGCGGGCCGTGAAATCGCCATACAGATCCGGCGTGCCCAGGAACAGCTTCTTGATCGCCTTCCCCGTGTCCTCCAGGACCACGATGATGCCGAAGCGCTCGTGCTGCAGCTGCCTGTGGAGCATGGCCGCCGTCTGGGGGCTCATGCCGGAGGCTTTCTGGATAATCAGCGCGCCGCTGCCCAACTGCTCCAGGGTCTGGGCCACGTCCTTCTCGTTCAGCCCCTGGCCGGACACTTTGGCCACCTTGCCTGAGAAATTGCTGTCCATCATGCGCACTTCACGCATGATGTTCTTGGCCAGCGTCAGGGTGTCCATGCCCTCCTCGCCTGTAATGATAAGGTTCCCGGTGTACGCGGCCATGCTGATGCTGTCCAGGGCTTTTACCAACTGCTCCCTGGAACGGCGGTTCTGGATGAAAGGGGCGAAAAGTTCTTTCTCCTCACGGGTCAGGCTCCTGACTTTCGCCTGATCCCGCTCTATGGTCGCTTTTTCGTCTGTTTCCGTCTGTTTTTCTGTCTTTCCTGTTTTTGGCCTACCTGTCCGGGCAGGATGCTCCCTCTCCTCGGCTTTCTCTATCTGTTCCTGGATTTCTTCTATCTCTCCGATGATGTCGTCCGGCTCCGTGCCATCCGGCGCATATGTGTATTCCGAACCGCCCTCCAGGTCGGCTGTCTCGTCGTATATGGCCTCGCCGTATTCGTCTTCCATGGTTTCCGGCGCATCCTCTGCTCCGGCTTCCTCTATGTATTCCGTTTCGTCCGCGTATACGGCTTCGCCCTCATATGCACCTTCTTCTGCATATCCCGGCTCACCCGCGTATGCACCTTCCTCCGCATATCCCGGCTCACCCGCGTATGCGGCCCCCTCCGCATATCCTGGCTCGCCCTCATATGCACCTTCCTCCGCATATCCCGGCTCGCCTGCGTATGCACCTTCCTCTGCATATCCCGGCTCGCCTACGTATGCACCTTCCTTCGCATATCCCGGCTCACCCGTGTATACGGCTTCCTTCGCATATCCCGGCTCACCCTCATATGCACCTTCCTCCGCATATCCCGGCTCGTCTGCGTATGCACCTTCTTCTGTATATCCCGGCTCGCCCATATATGCGGCCTCCTCTGCATATCCCGGCTCACCTGCGTATGCACCTTCCTTCGCATATCCCGGCTCACCCTCATATGCACCTTTCCCTACATTTCCCGGCTCACCTGTGTATGCACCTTTCCCTGCATATCCCGGCTCGCCCATGTACTCCGCTGCGGCTTCCGTGGCGGCTGTCTCATCCACATCCCCGGCCTCCTCCGCCTGCTTTGTCCCGCCTTCTCCTGTATAGGCATCTCCTTCCGTCTCCGGACATACCTGCTCCTCCGGATATCCCTGTTCTTCCCGGAAGCCGGTTCCCTCCGGATTCGCCTTTCCCGATATATATCCCGGCTCTCCCTTCGGTTCCGCCCTGCGCGGCCCTCCGGCCGCCATGCCCGCCGCGGCCTGTTCCGCCCCGTTCTCCTCCGGCCCTCCATGCGCCGCCTTCGATCCGTTCTGCCCCGCCTCTCCCTTTTCCAGCTGCTCCAGCAGACCGTCCCTGACAGTGGCCTCGAACTCCGTGAACATGGGGCCTGTCTGGCTCAGGACATGCTGGCGCACCTCCTCCTGGCATTTGGCCTCATTTTCTTTCTTGATTCGCTCCCACTCTGCCAGAATGTCCTCAATCTTCATCTGGCCCGTTATCTGCTTCTCCACAGTGGCGCTTTCGGGCAATACCATGCTGATCTGCCCGTCCGCCTCCTGGGAGAGCACTTCCGCCAGCTCCTCAGGCGAATGTCCGCCCGGTACGGTGGACTGCTCCATGTCCTGTCCAGGGGTTCCCTCCCCGGATATCACATCCTCCGGTTCTCCGGCCGCCCCTTCCGGCAGGGCCTGTTCGCCCTTCGCCTCCGCTTTCCGCTCCGGATGCGCTTCCCCGCGCCCCGCGGTAGCCGTTCCTGCTTCCTGTGCTCCCTCAGTGCCCTGCTCCGGGGCATACCGCCCTTGAGCCGCCGCCTGCTCCGGGCTATACCCCTGCCCTTCCGCACTCGACCGCCTCGGCCTATACCCAGGTCCTGCCGCTGCTCCCTGCTCCGGGCTATATCCCTGCCCTTCCGCGCTCGGCCGCCCCGGCCTGTACCCAGGCCCTGCCGCTGCTCCCGGCTCCGGGGCATGCCCCTGCCCTTCCGCAGCAGCCTCCCCATACCCGGCTCCTCCCAGTTCCAACGAAGCATCCTCCAGCTCTCCCGTAGCGCCGAAGAACACCTCCGAGTCCTCTATCTCCTCCTCCGTGAAATTCTGGTAACCGCCGTCCTCCGGCATGCCCGCCATCCGGGCGTCTCCCCGGCCCGGTTCCCCCGCGGCCTGCACCCCGTGGGCCGTTCCGTCGGCTCCCAGCACCTCCTGGAGCCCTGCCGCCAGCTCAGCCTGCAGGTTGATGGTATTGTACTGGCCCACGTCCACGGTCTTCACCTGGATGTCCAGCTCCTCCCCTGCGCCCTGACCGGGAACGTTGTCCTGCGGCAAAGCCTCCTGCATCTCTTCTTCCAGCCGACCATCCTCTGACGGCCAGCCGTAATCACCCTCCTGGCCCTCCATGGGCTCCTCTCCATAGACCGCCTCTTCCCCGTAGCCCTCCTGGTATTCCGGCTCCATTTCCTCCCCGGGCTCTTCAAAGCGGCGGTCGTACACCTCCTGCTGGGCCGGCGTCAGCGGCTGGTGGAGCATCTTCAGCTCCATGGCCTTGACCACATACTTCCCTTCGCCGAACCACAGGATCAACTCATCGCATTCCTCCACACAGCGGGTCCCCAGCCCCACCCTGTGGTATAGATAGGCCAGCTCATAGGCCCATTTCTCCCTGTAGTCCCTCTTCTTCAGTTCCTCCAGCACGCCGATCCGCTCCTCCAGGCTCACCTCCTGGGCTTCATAGAGCTTGTACTGCAGGATATAGCGGCCGGTGTCCCTGGGAGCCACCTGCGTGAATTCCTTGAAATAGTTCAGAGCCTGCACGAATTCCTCCGTCTTGATGCACAGCTCACAGAGGGAGTAGCAGATTGTCCTGCCGCCGGGCCTCCTCTCATAGGCCAGCAGCAGCATGTTCTTCGCGTCCTCATAACGCCTGTTTATCTTATATACGTCGCTTATGGTACAGAGCATCATCACGCTCTTCACCCTGCGCCAGTCGATGGTGTCCGCGATTTCGGCAGCCTGCGCATAATTCCCCTGTCCTATCAGGGACTTTATTTCATCCGATCTTACTTTATATTCATATTTATCCAAGGTAATACGCCCCTATCCCTAATGGCAATCTATAAATAAGCCTCTTCCCATACCTCCGGCCATTATTCTCTAGTGTAACATAGCCAATATACAGATGTCAAAAATAAAAGACAAAAATAAAAAAAGAAAAATCACAGCCTGTCCGACAGCTCCGCAAACTGCTCCAGCGTCAGCGCCTCTCCCCGTATCATGGCGGGAAGCCCCATCTCCTCCAAGATTCCTGCCACCCGCTCCCTGGAGGCCGAAAGCCCCGGCGCGTTCCCCAGGCTGTTGGCCAGGGTCTTGCGGCGCTGGTTGAAGGAGGCCCGGATGACGGTGAACAGCTTCCCCGGGTCGGCCGCCTGGACGGGAGGCGTCCCGTACCTGGTCAGGCGGATCACGGCGCTCCCCACGTTAGGCCTGGGGATGAAACAGTTGGGCGGCACATTGGCCACCACCTCCGGCCTGGAATAATACTGCACCGCCAGCGAGAGGGCCCCGTAATCCTTGGTGCCGGGGCCGGCCTGCATGCGCTCCGCCACCTCCTTCTGCACCATCACCGTAATGCTCTCCAGAGGCGCGCCGCCCTCCAGCAGGCTCATGATGATGGGGGTGGTGATATAGTAGGGGAGGTTCGCAACCACCTTCACCGGGCGGCCCTCCCCCCGGACGCGGATCGTCTCTTCCACGTCCAGCTTCAGGATATCCTCATTGATGACCGTCACGTTGGAGTAGGGGGCCAGGGTCTCCTCCAGGATGGGGATCAGGTTCCTGTCGATTTCCACCGCTACCACCTTCCCCGCCCGCTCCGCCAGAAGCTGGGTCATGGTGCCGATGCCCGGTCCGATCTCCAGCACGCAGTCCTCCCCGGACACTCCCGCAGCGTCCATGACCCGCTCCAGCACGTTGGGGTCTACGAGGAAGTTCTGTCCGTATTTTTTCTGAAATGTAAAATTATGCCTCTGCAGCACCTCGATGGTGTTGCGGGGGATTCCCAGATTCGCCATTTTCTTCTTCCAATCCCTGTTCCGGTCATGCATCAGCCGGGCCACGCCCTGCCGGATGCCGTCCTATTCCGCTGCTGTCCTCTCCCGCAGGAAGGCCAGCGCCTGTGTCAGATCCTCCAAAATGACGCAGCTCAACCGCCGCATCTCCTCGTCCGGCGCGATCATGTCCGGCACCATGATAGGGCACATCCCCGCCCTGTGGGCGGAGCGGATGCCGTTGGGGGAGTCCTCGATGGCATAGGTCTCCCCCGGCTCCACCCCCAGCCTCTCGCAGGCCAGCAGATAGATGTCCGGCAGTGGCTTGGAATGCTCCACCATATCCCCGCCCACTACTACAGAGAAATAGTCATCCAGCCCCGTGTGCTTCAGGTGGCTGAGGACGGATTCCCTTTTGGTGGAGGATGCCAGCCCCACCGCGTACCCGGCGCTTTTCAGCCACTCCAAGATTTCCCTCACGCCCGGCTTCACCGGAATGCCGTTCTTGCCCACATAGTCCCGGAACCATGCGGCAGTGTGCTCCCGAAACAACGGATAGTCGAAGTCCTCCCCGTAGGCGTCGAAGACCACCTGCCTGCTGTCATTGGCGTTCAGGCCGATGACAAGGGGAAAGACCTCCTCCATCTTAGGCAGCCCCCACTTTTCGGCCACCTCCATCCAGGCCTGCATGCACACTGCCTCCGTGTCGAACAGGACGCCGTCCATATCGAATATCACTGCTTTCATCCTTATACCCCCTTTCGCTTCTCAGCGCCATACCATAATAACCGAAAAGGTGCAAGCAAAGCGCAGAGAGCGCGCTTGGAAGAATGCCCGCACTTTGGGCATTCTTAGAACTCACACTTTACTCCACATACGCGAAATCCTCCAGGAAATGGATACAATTGTACAGCACCAGCACGTCCATGCCGCCCTCCGGTTCATATTTCTCCATGAATTCGAACAGCCTGCCCCTGAAATGCCTGGGATCCAGCACGTAGATCTTCTCATAGTGGGGGATCAGCAGGGGGATGAAGCAGTTGGCGTAGGAATCCTTGATGACGAACAGGGTGTGGTGGTTGGGATAGCCTGTCTCGATCTCCACGAAGGCATGGTTGTCGTCCAGGAAGAACCCGTACTTGTTCTTCGTGTCCAGATGGGAGGCTTCGTAGCAGGTATCCTTCTCCACCTTCAGGTCGTAGGTCACCTTCAGGGGACGCTTTAAGGTCTCCGGGAAATAGTGGATGGAATCCCCGGCCATGTCCAGGTTCACCTTGGCCTGCAGCGTCCCCAGGAACCCCTCCGCCACCAGCTCCATGTCCTCCGCGCCGTAGCGCCCCCCGCGCCGTCCCGTGTAGGCCGCCCAGGCATCATAGCCGTAGGCCGCCCCCAGGGACGTCCAGTGGTGGTCCGTGCGGTAATAGATCTCCTCCTGCGCATGCTCCTGCAGAACCGTGTACACATCTATGAAATGCTCCTCTCCCACATGGCTCTCCACCTGGTCCAGAAGCTGCTTTTCGTCATAATAGGGCGCAAATTTCGGCAGCTTGTCCGTGAGGATGTTGTCCGCCGTGGGCACCAGCATCACCCCCGCGTCCCACTCCCAGACCAGCTTATCCAGCAGCGCGATTTTCTTGGACTCCTGCACGGCAGAGTAGTCCCCGGGCAGATGCCTCTCTATCAGATAGCCGTCGGAGCCCAGATAGACCCCGCCGATCTCCTTTTCCTGCAGCGCCAGATCCATGTAGGTCTTGATCGCCACCCATTTGTCCCGGCTGACGAACTGATCCGTCAGGTAGGCCTCATACTTCTCCGTATAGTCCTCCCGCAGAAGTGCCTCCAGGGAAAATTCCGGCCTGGCGGCCAGCACCCTGTTCTCCGTCTCCGAAAAAAGGCGGTCCTTCTGTATCAGATCCGCCGCGGTGAACACCACGATGACAGACGCGATGACGATTATGGTAAAAAGAGCGCTTCTCTTCTCATTCATGTGCAATCATTCCTTTTTGACTCATTCGGTCAATCACTTCCGGATCCTAAAAGCGAAAATAGAGGAAAGGGTTGTAGGACGCGTCCACGATCCCCGCGATGCTCAGCAGAAGCAGGCCCGCCGGGATGAACTTCTCTCCGAACCGGTACAGGGCGATATGGAAGCCCATCCGGGAACCTCTCAGATACTCCGTCAGCTTGTGGGTCAGGGGCGTGGACGCCACCAGGGCCACCAGGAACAGAATCAGATACTGCCTGCCCAGATAGATGCCCTGCCTGTCGAACAGGCTCACGCCCGTCCCCGTCATGGCCTTCACATAGCTCCAGATGCCCGCCGGCGTCTCCAGGGCGAAGAGCACCCATCCCGCCAGCGCCACCAGCAGCGTGTACAGGATGCCGATTCCCTTGGGCAGCCATGCCAGGAGCCGCCCCAGGAACAGTTTCTCCAGCATCAGGGCGAAGGCGAACCACAGCCCCCACAGCAGGAAATTCCATCCCGCTCCGTGCCAGATGCCCGTGAGCATCCATACCACCAGGATGTTCAGCAGCTGCTTGGGCAGCCCCCTCCTGCTGCCCCCCAGGGGAAAGTACACATACTCCCGAAACCAGCTCCCCAGGGAGATATGCCATCTGCGCCAGAACTCCGTCACGGAGGCCGAGATATAGGGATAGTTGAAGTTCTCCGGGAACCGGAAGCCCAGCATCCGCCCCAGGCCGATGGCCATGTCCGAATAGCCGGAGAAATCGAAATAGATCTGGAAGCCGAAGGCCACGATGCCCAGCCAGGCCGTGAGCATGCTGATCCTGCGCAGGTCCATGGCGCTGACGAAGGCCCAGAGCTCCCCGATGTTATTGGCCAGCAGCACCTTCTTCCCCAGGCCCATGCAGAACCGCTTCAGCCCCTCGCTGACGTCGGGAAGCGTAATCCTGCGGTGATGCATGGATTTCTCCACATCCCGGTACTTCACGATGGGCCCGGCGATGAGCTGGGGGAACATGGCCACGTACACCCCGAAGTCCAGGAGGTTCCTCTGCACCTTAGCCTGGCCCCTGTACACATCGATGGTGTAGGACATGGTCTGGAAGGTGTAGAAGGAGATGCCGATGGGCAGCCCCAGGGAGAGCAGCGGGACCTTTGTGCCCAGGACCGCGTTCACGCTCCCAATCAGGAAATCCGCGTATTTGAAGAAGCACAGCACCCCCAGGTTGATGACCACCGAGGACAATAACACCAGCTTCGCCCCTCGCTTCCCCCGAAGCCTCTCCAGCAGCCGCCCGTGGACATAATCCACCACCGTGGAGAAGAGCATCAGCAGCACGTACACCGGCTCCCCCCAGGCATAGAAAATGAGGCTCCCCAAAAAGAGGATGAGGTTCTTCATCCTCTCGGGAACCAGATAATACAATAGGAAGAACAAAGGCAAAAAACGGAAAAGGAACACGATGCTGCTGAAAACCATTCCTGTATACTCCTATACTACGCGTCGGGGCTCCCCTTGGGACCAGCCTTTTCTCAGGGCAGCTTGGCGCGGACGGCCTCTATCACCTTGTCGTTTCTCTCCTGGCACAGGGCGACTACAGCCTCTTCGCCCTCTTCCTCCGCCTGGGTGGTATCTCCGCCCAGCTGCACGAACATCACATAGCTGCCAATGGTCTCCACCCGTGAGGCCTGAATCTTCCCCAGGTTCATGGGATACTGCATGGTGTCGCTGACCTTGGCCTCCCGGTAAGCCTCCAGGGCCTCCCGTACCGCCTCCACTTTATCATCTTTCGCCCTGATAATCAACAGGGTATCCACATGGGCGCTCATCATGGGCATCTCCGCCATGTAGTCCTCGTACATGTCGGCCGAAATCCCGAAGCTCATCTCCAGCATGTCCGGCTCCAGCGCCATATCCGGCCAGTAGCCCCCTTCTTCCGCCGCCTCCACCGCCGCGGCCTTCAAATCCTCCATCTCCTGGCTCCAGCCCTCCGCCGCGCCCTCCGGGGCATCCCCGCCCTCCGGCTCCCGGGCCTCACTGCTGTCGGCGGAATCCGACTCCTCCGGGGCAGCGCTTTCTTCCGGAAGGCTTTCCTCCGGAGCGCCCTCTGTGCCCTCTGCGCTCTCCGTGCTCTCCTGGACGCTGCTCTCTCCAGAACCTGAGGAACTCTCCTTCCCTCCGTCCCCGCCACATCCCGCAAGCAGGAACGCCAGCGCCACCGCACACAATGCAACCAATCTCTTTTTCATCATCATTGACTCCTCCTGTTTCTGAAAATCCAAAGGATTTCTTTTTGACTAGTCTGTCCCTATCCGGATTTTCTACACGCATTGTAACACAATTTCTGCCAAAAGAAAAGCCCGCATTGCCAAACTGCAGGACGGCGCACGATACCTTTCCCTAATGTGCGCGCATTCCTGTTGCTTTTTCCACATAGATAAAGTATGATGGAGTCAACATCGGGAGACTGATCAGAACGGTAACGCCGCGGAGGCGCCGCCCTTTAGCGCTGTCGCGCAGCGGGTTGTACTGCAAATTTAACCGGTGCGCAGTATAAATTAAGGAGGAACGCATATGAAAAGTGATTCTTTTCGCAACAAAAGGAACGGTTTCGAGACCATGGACGGCGGCATGGACGGACAGGGCCCCAAGGGCAAAAATCCCGCCGGAAAAATCGCGGGCATAGTGGCCGCAGTGGTGGTCCTGGCGGTGCTGGCCCTGAACTCCACCTATGAGATCAAGGAGCAGGAGCAGGCGGTGCTGATCACCCTGGGCCAGGCCCAGGCCGTGTCGGAGCCCGGGCTCCATTTCAAGATACCCTTCATCCAGCAGGTGAGGAAGGTGAACACTACCATCCAGGGCTTCGCCATCGGCTACAATTCGGAGAACGACGAGGTGGACGAGGATGAGTCCCTGATGATCACATCGGACTTCAACTTCATCGATGTGGACTTCTACGTGGAATACCGCTACAGCGACCCCGTAAAGGCCCTATACGCCTCCAAGGCCCCGCTGGACATCCTGCGCAACATCAGTCAGAGCTGCATCCGCACCGTAATCGGCAGCTACCCTGTGGACGATGTGCTGACCACCGGTAAGAACGAGATCCAGGCCTCCATCAAGGAGATGATTCTAAAGCGCCTGGAGGATCAGGACATCGGCATCCAGCTAGTGAACATCACCATCCAGGACTCCGAGCCGCCCACCGTGGAGGTCATGGAGGCCTTCAAGGCGGTGGAGACCGCCAAGCAGGGCAAGGAGACGGCCCTGAACAATGCCAACAAATACCGCAACGAGCAGCTCCCCTCCGCACAGGCCAGGGCCGACGGCATCATCAAGGACGCGGAGGCCCAGAAGACCGAGCGCATCAACGAGGC
>OFFE01001587.1_pt1 | contig 15807 bp, 18 predicted proteins | sample 1521371 | NCBI WGS metagenome assembly OFFE01 (sample SAMEA3504131, study PRJEB24116) | mouse gut metagenome | biome: mouse gut; feature: mouse-associated habitat; material: faeces | place: Denmark | collected 2011 | reverse complement strand
GGGACGCCGAGGAGGCCGTTGAGCTGGCCCTCAAGGCGGGCAAGATCACCCCGGCACAGCGGGACTGGGCGAAGGGCTACGCCCTCAAGAGCCTGGATGACTTCCGGGGCTTTGTTGAGAAGGCTCCCCAGGTCGTCCCCATGGGCGACGTGGGCGGCTCCTCGTCCCTGGCCCTCAAGGCCGACGAGGTCGACGAGGCGACGCTCCTTGTGTGCAAGCAGCTCGGCATCAGCCCCGAGGATGTCAAGAAGTACGGAATGAAGGGAGAGTAAGACCATGGCAAAATTGACAGCACCGAGAGACACAAGTGAGATCGCAGGCGGCGCGACCTCGATCGTGCTCCCCGTTAAGGCGGCGACCACGATCTTCCAGGGCTCCATCGTTGTGATCGACGCGGATGGCTACGCAATCCCCGGCAAGAAGGCGGCGTCGCTCAAGGCGGCGGGCCGGGCCGAGGAGACCGTGGAGAACGCCGGGAAGGACGGCGAGGCCGTCGTCCGGGTGAGGCGCGGCGTCTTCGTCTTCGACAACAGCAGCACCGCCGCGAACAAGGTCGGCCCTGGCGACGTTCTGGGCCCGTGCTACATCGAAGACGATCAGACCGTCACCAAGACCGCGACGGGCGCGTCCGTGGCTGGCCTCGTCGTCCGAGTGGACGACGAAGGCGTCGCCGTGGAGATGGGCTTCGGCTACACCGCCCCCGCCGCCGCCGCGTCCTGAAATCCGAGAATTAGGAGGAATTAGATCATGATTGTCAATCCCCAGAATTTGAGGGGCATCTATGTCGGGTTTAACACCCTGTTCAACAAGGCCCTCACCACGGTCGACCCGCTCTACAAGCAGATCGCCACCGTCACCCCGTCCACCACCGACTCCGAAACCTACGCCTGGCTCGGGGACATCCCCGGAATGAGGGAGTGGATCGGCGACCGCGAAATCCAGAACCTCACCGCCTCCGGCTACACCATCAGGAACAAGGACTTCGAGCTCACGATCGGCATTGACCGAAACGCGATCGAGGACGACAAGATCAGTCTCTATAATCCCTCGGTCGAGATGCTCGCCCAGTCCGCCGCCGTACACCCCGACGAGCTCGTCTTCGCGCTGCTGGCCTCCGGCTTCGCCGCGAAGTGCTACGACGGGAAGCCCTTCTTCTCCGACAAGCACGAGATCGGGAAGAAGGTCGTCTCCAATATGGGCACCGCGCCGCTCTCCCTCGAGGCGTACATCGCCGCCCGGGCGGGCATGATGAGCCTCACCAACGCGAAGGGCCGGGCGCTGAACATTATCCCGGACACCCTCGTCGTCCCGCCCGCCCTCGAAGCGAAGGCCCGGGACATCCTCGTCGCTGACTTCATCAACGGCACCCGGAACACGATGCAGGGCACCGCGAAGCCCCTCGTCGTCCCCCAGCTCGCCGGGCATGACTCCGCATGGTATCTGCTCTCTACCTCTCGCCCCCTCAAGCCCCTCATCTACCAGGAGCGCAAGAAGGCGAAGTTCGTGAGCAAGACCGCCGAGACCGACGACAACGTTTTCATGAAGAAGCAATTCCTCTATGGCGCGGACAGCCGGGGGAACGCGGGCTTCGGGTTCTGGCAAATGGCTTTTGGAAGCGACGGCAGCGCCAAGGGATAAGGCCCACATAAGGAGGGAGCCCTATGAGCTACAGCACAAGGGCCGAAGTCCGGGAAATGCTCAAGGACGACGCCCTCAACACCATCATCGGCGACACCTTCGAGGAGGACAAGGCCGAGCGCGAGGCAAAGATCGGGCCTATTATCGACATGGCGATCGCCGACGCCGACGCCGAGATCGACGGCTACCTCGCCAAACGCTACCGTGTCCCCTTTGACCCGGTTCCGAGAGTGCTCAACAAGTTCTCGAAGGACATCGCAATCTATAACCTCTATTCCCGTATCGGGATTGACGAGGGCGAGTCGGAGAAGAACTACCTCAACCGCTACAACGCGGCGGTCAAGTACCTCACCCTCGTCGCCGAGGGGAAGGTCAACATCGGCACTGGGGAGGGGGGCGACGACCCGGCCTCCGCCGCCGCGACGGGCTTCGCGGCAAAGTCGAACCCCCGGCTATTCAGCCGGGGGAGTATGAAGGGAATGTAATCTAATATGCCCGGTACAAGCATAAGGCTCGACGGCGACGTCTCCGCGCTGCTCCGCAGAATGAGGGCCTACTCGGAACTCGACCGAAAGAACCTCAACGCAGCCCTCGCCGAGAGTGCCCGGGAGTCTACGCTTGAGCGGTTCCGGCGAAGCAAGGGGCCGGGCGGCGGGAGATGGAAGACCTCCATCCGGGCCGCGACCGTGGGTGGGAAGACCCTCATCGACTCGGCACAGCTCCGAAACTCTATCAAATCCTACTCGGACGAGAAGGGCTTCGCGGTCGGCACCAACGTCAAGCACGGGGCGACACACCAATTCGGCGAACCCGGGCGGACTATCCGGGCGAAGACCCGAAAGGGGCTCCGCTTCCAGGTGGGCGGGCGCTGGGTGACGAAGAAGCAGGTCAAGGTCTCCATCCCGGCCCGGCCCTTCCTGGGCCTCTCGGAAGAGGACATGGAGGAGATTAAGGCCACCGTCGAGGACTTCATAGAGGGGAGCGAGTAGTATGTCGCTATACAGCGAGAGCAAGGCGTATTTGATCGCAAAGCTCAAGGAGGCCGGGCTCAAGTCCAAGCCCTACACCACCATCAAGGGTCTCGAGAAAAGTCAAGAGAGCCACGTCGGCGCGGTCATATTCGAGCAGGAGACCATCTCCCGAAACGGCTCCAAAACACTCTATAAAGACCAAGAGGGAGCGCAGAAAAAGAGGCGGAAGGTCTTCAACCGAAATTTGACCTTCACCGTGACGATCGGCGACTACACGGACGACGCCGTCGAGGCCATATTTGAGAAATTCCTCGCAAGCCTCGACCGGGGCATCTTCGTCAATGGCGACCATGTCCCGATCGAGGTCGAGGGCGCGGACTGGGTGAACAAGGACGACTCCATACTCAAGGCACAAGTCGCCGTTCAAGTGGCGATCACCTTCCAGGGCGGTCTATACAAGGACACCGGCTTCGGCCCGCTCACTCACGTCGAGATCGCAGCCATCGAGAAAGACAACGGAAAGGAGCCTACACATGGCTAACAAGAAAACCACCGGGCCCGAGAGCCCGGTCACGGCGGAGCAGCAGACCGGGAGCCCCGGGGCGGAGGCCCCGAAGGTCTTCACGATCGAGCAGCTCCGCGACGAGAAGAAGGTCAAGCGGGCCGTCTTCGTGGGCGTGTGCGCCGCCGAAGGCTGGAAGCCCGGGAAGACCGTCACCGAGAAGGAGTTCCTCGAGGCGGTCGAGAAGTTCACCTCGGCCCCTATGAGTGGGGCCGCTAAGAAGGAGGCGGGGAAGTAATGCTCCGAGATGTCAAGCATGAAATCAAAGACAAGAACCTCGGCTTCGCCACCGCCACGGGCGACGGGCGGCATCTCAAGATCGGCGTCTCCCCCGTGGTCTCCGACACTCCCATCGTCGTAACGGGGGCCATGGACGCCAGACAGATCAAGAGCCGCCTCGGCCTGTCCCCCCTGGCCGACGCCGTCATGGACTCCGTCCAGTTCGGCGCAAACCGCATCTATTGTCTCCCAGTCTCCGCCACCACGGCGGGCGAGCTGGGCAAGGTCAAGCGGACGGGGGATGGCGGCGGCACAATGACGGTCGACGGCTCCCCGACGAACGCCTTCTCCGTCGTGGTGAAGATCACCGCCCAGGGCGGACTGAATACCGCCGCCTTCACCGTCTCCATCGACGGCGGGAGCAGCTTCACCGACGAGATCACCGTCCCCGTGACGGGCGAGTATGAGCTCGAGGGGACGGGGCTCAAGCTCCAATTCACCGAAGCGGCGGAGGAAGATCAGAAGCCGAGCTCGTTCCTTGTGAATGACACCTACACCTTCGCCACCACCGCCCCGACCATGACGAACGGGGACGTCCTCAACGCGATCACGAAGCTCCAAAACTTCGCCGAGGAGTACGAGTTCGTCCACATCGTCGGCGAGAGCGATCTCGCCCTCTGGCAAGCGGTCGGCGAGGCGCAAGTCCAGCTCTTTGAGATCTTCCACAAGCCGATGTTCTTCGTCATGGAGGCCGGGTTCCCCACGCCCGGCGAGGGCGGCGGAGCTGGCCCCGTCCTGGGCGGAGGCGGCGAGGAGGGCGATCTCACCGACTGGGCCCTGGAGATGGAGGCGAAGGCGAAGAAGGTGAGGAACTACAACATCCAGGTCGTCACCGCCTGGGGCCGTCTCGTCAAGCTGGACGGCTCGAAGAAGATCGTCAACCTCGCGGGCCTCGTCTCCGGCCTCTATGCGAAGTCCAGCGTCCAGACCTCCATCGGCAAGACCCGGGAGGAGGCGGGCTTCGGCATCCGCAAGACGAAGCTCGAGCAGACGCTCCCCGTGGAGCTGGACAACGACATCATCGAGCTGCTCGACCTCGCGGGCTTCCTCACCTTCCGGGAGTATGACGGGAAGGACGACTACTTCGTCTATCACACGAAGATGCTCTCCCCGGACGGCAGCGACTACCGCTACGCCGAGGATGTCCGCGTTCTGAACAAGATCATCCGGGAGACCCGGAAGAAGGGCCTCGACCTCATGAACGACGACATTGATCTCGAGGACATCCAGGGCGAGCTTGAAACCCGGGCGAAGTTCCTCTTTGAGCCCTTGCAGCGCATGATCGACGCGAAGGAGATCAGTGCCGCCGAGATCATTGTCATGGAAGGGCACGAGGAGACCTTCATCGAGGACGAGACCATGCGCGTGAAAATCCGCTACCTGTCCCGGGGCTACATCCGCGAGGTCTATATCAACCTCGCCCGGCGTCGGCCCACCGCCTAAAGGAAGGAGGCCAAAACTTTATGAGTATCAAGGTCAACGGCATCAACTACGGATGGGGCGACGTCGACGTCAAACTCCCCGGCTTGAACCTCGTCGTCCAGGAGATCAGCTACGACGACGAGCAGGAGATGGAGGAGTCCTACGGCAGGGGCAACCGCCCCCGGGGCTATGGCAAGGGCAACTATAAAGCCTCCGGAAAGATGTCCATGCTCCGGGACGACTACGACGACGTCCTGGACTATGGTCTTTCATATGGACAATACTTACTCAACCACACCAACTGCGTTTTACCGCATCCATACATTTCTATATGGCCGACATTTAGACCCGTACATTCGCAAGTTCGTCAGTCTATTGTAGACATTCTCACCATGGGCATTTTTTAGACCCCCGGCATGTAGGTAACACCGTTCACCTCTGAACGGCTTTCGTTATGTGTCAACTTTGAATATCTCACTTTACGGTTACTCTCTGCCGTCTTCACCGAGCTTCTGACAATCAGCGTTTCCGCATACATTGCCAGTCGGAGTATCAGGGTAGGCGTTTCAGGTCGTTACTCCATCATTCCACCTATCAGACTATCAGTTCTCCTGTTCTTTATTTTCCGCTTCCATCTGGTTTTTGGATTGCTTATATTTGACCAGAGCTAACATTACATAATCTTTTCTGTCCAATGCTCTTTGTGTGAACTGTTCGATTTGCTCGTCTGCCATTCTCTCGCCTCTTGATAGCTGATCCGCTATTTCAATGTTTTGTATCAGCCAGCAGATTGCCTTTTGCATCTCATCCGGCAATGCCTTTATCAGTTCCTCAATGTTTTTTATCTGTTCTTCTCTTTCCTTCATAACTATTTCCTCCTGTTTTAGTTTTGGAATGTCTGCATTCCAATTTTATCATGGAACTTAGGATAAAATCAATAATGTAACGCATACATTCCAAAATTCTTAGGAGGACGTTATCATGTCAGGTAAGTTAAAACAGGATATTTCTATTGGTGATAATTTGAGGCTCCTGCGCAAGCAAGCCAAGTTATCTCAAGAAGACGTTTCAGCGAAATTGGATTTAATGGGTCTTTCGACAAGCCGAGAAATCATATCTCAAATGGAATTGGGTCGCTATAGCATCAGAATCAGCGTTTTGTTAGCTTTGAAGCAGATTTACAATGTAGCTACTTTTGATGAATTCTTTAAAGACTTAGAACTCAAATAGCGTTGTAATTTAACAGTGCCCTAACTTTTCATTAGGGAACGAGTCACACTGTCCATGTCCTCGGCCTCGACGATCTCCTCCGTGCCGTTCCGGCGCAGAAAAGCAAACAGCTCGTCCAGACCCATGGTGTTGTTCACCCCCACTGTGGCCGCGAAGGTGCGGCCCGTAAGGGCGTGGGTGATATCCGCTTTCAGCGCTCCCTCAGTCACATAGACCACCCGGGCGCTGGGATCGCCCACAAAGTGGATGGGGTTCCCCGACGTGACCCCCATGGGCTTGCCCGTGGAGGTGAAGGGGAGGTATTTCATCCCCGGCTTCTCCGGCGGGTCGCCCTCCTTCTTGATGGGGTGGTCCAGCCGGATCTGCAGCCCTTGCAGCAGGCCGTCCACACCCCGGAGGGGGATGACGATGCCAGAGGTGCGGTCATAAAACTTCATCGTCCACGCCCCATCCCTGGTCATGTAAAAACCGGGGACGCCCTGCACTACACACCCGCTCTTGACCAGCCGGGCCGCGATGGTGCGGCACAAACAGCCGGGGGGCGTACTCTTGAACCCAAACTGTCCGATCTGCCCGTCTGTCAGCCCCCGCTTGGCGCGCAGGTGTTCCCGATGGGCAGGGGAAAGGGTCAGCAGGGCCAGCAGCGCCGTCAGCGTGTTGTGGATCTCCTGGGGGCTGGCCCGCTGGGCCTGGGGCACATCCTTTTGGTCAGGAATCTCCTGTTTGGCCCTGGGCGTGTACTCCCGCCCGGGCGAGCCCACCATCAGCGCCTCGCAAATCTCCTGGTACGCCTGCGAGTTGCCGACGCCGTGGGCCTTCCCGTAGAGGGCCAGCATCCCGCCGCATTCGCCGCAGTGGTAGCAGCGCCAGGTGTCGATCTCCGGGTACAGGCCCAGCTTGCCCCGGCGGTCGCCGCAAACGGGGCAGTCGGCGTAGGCCACCCGGCCCCCGCTCCTCCGCCTGATGTTCAGGCGGAGGAGGGGAGCCACGTCCATGATGTTAAAGGGGAAGTCCGTCCCACTGGCCACAGGGGGTCAGCTCCTTTCCCGGTCACCCGGCCATTTTCAGTTCCAGGTCGTTGAGGACGATGTCGGCGGCGGCCTTCAGCACGTTGTCCGCAAAGGGGGCCGTATAGCGCAGCCATTTGAGGCTGGGCGGCCGGTCCCTGGCCACCTGCTCCAGCGTCCAGCCCTTGCAGGTGCCGCCCGGGACCTTAACGGCCTTATCGTAGTCGTTCTTCACCTGCATCACCCGGTCGCCCAGGCGGAACAGACGCCCGCCGTTGGAGATTTCGGGTTTGTTGGTAGCCGGCGGGTTGATCGCCTCCTGGATGGCCGCGTTCAGGCTGTTGGCCGACGCATCCCCTGTGGCCCGAAATGGCGTGAGGATCTGCACTTGCTCGATGTCGGCGGTTCTCAGCGCCCTTTGGTAGATGCGCCGGATCAGGTCAGCGGCCTGCGCCTGGTCTTCCGCAGCGACAAAAGCGAAATCCGGCCCATAGTACAGCTCGGGTACGCCCTCCTTGATGGACTTGGCATTGTGGGCGATGCGGCTGTCCTCGGCTTGGCGGAAAATTTGATCTAGCACCGTCACCGGCACCATGCCGCACTGGATCAGTTCCTGGAACACGCTGCCCGGGCCCACGCTCTCCAACTGGTCGGCGTCGCCCACAATGAGCAGCTTCGCCCCCTTCTTTAAGCGGACAAACAGCTGATGGGCCAGCCACATATCCACCATGGAGGCCTCGTCCACAATGAGGAAATCGGCGTCCAGCGGCTCCTTTTCCTGCCAGCCGGTGTCCTCACTGCGGAGACCCAGCAGGCTGTGGAGGGTGGCGGCGCTGTCCATCCCGGTGGTCTCCGCCATACGGCGGCTGGCCTTGCCGGTGGGCGCGCCCAGGGCGATGGTGCTGTCTGAGTACAGGAGCCGGTACGCCTCGATCACCGCCTTCAAAATGGTGCTCTTTCCGGTGCCGGGGCCGCCGGTGATGATGGACAGGCTGTGCCGGAACACCATCTCCACGCCCCTGTACTGCATGGGGGAGAGGGTAATGCCCAGCTTTCCCTTGATCTTTTCCATCACAGGGCCCAGCATGACGGGCTCCGGCTCCTCCAGCAACATCTCCGCTACCTTGCAGGCGGTCTCGCTCTCCTGGGCGAACACATGGGGCAGATAGATATTGCCCCGCTTGGACACTACCACGTTGGTCTCGATCATCGTAAGCAGTTCCTGCGCCAACTGGGGCCGCTGTAACCGCCGGTTCAGTTGTGGGATCTTCTCGTTCAGCAACGCCAGGGCCTCGGCCAACAGCTTTTCCGCTTCCAGATAGAGGTGGCCGCCCTCGGTGCGGGATTTCTCCAGGGCATAGAACAACGCCCCCCGTATCCGCATGGGGTCGTGGAGGTCGCCGCCGGAGTTGATCACAATGGCGTCCACCTTGCGAAATCCGAACCCGGACATCTGGCACAGCTGATAAAAGCTCTTATGCAGCAGCGCCGCCCCGTCCGGGCCAAAGAATTCATAGATCCTGGTGGCGGTTTTTGGGGTGATTTTGAAGGGAGCCATCACCGTCATGATATCCCGGATGGCCTTGCTCTCCGCATAGCCCGCCTTAATCTCCTCCAACCGTTCTTCAGTGATGCCCCGGATCTCCAGCAGCTTTTCCGGGTGGTTCTCAATAACGCGGAGGGAGTCCGTGCCGAACCGCTGGACGATCTCCCCGGCGGTCTTGGGGCCGATGCCCTTCAACAGCCCGGAGGACAGGTAGCCCAGGATGCCCTCGATGGTGAGCGGTATCAGCTCATGCCACGTGTCCACCTGGAACTGGGGGCCGCGCTTGCCGTCTGTCCAATTCCCGTCCAGCTCCATCTTGATGGCGTCCGTTTGGGGAAGGTTGTAGCCCACGGCCACAAAGCGGATCAGGTGGTCCGCAAATTTGTACTTGTCCCGGGCGGCCTCCGGCACCATGGGATCTGCCGTTTTCAGCCGCAGAACGCAGTATTTTCCGGCCTCGTTGTAAAACAGCGTCTTGTCATACGCCGCCACAATACTGCTCATGACATCGCCTCCTATGCCGCCGCCTGGGCGGCGGTGAATTTCACATTGAATGTCTGGCTCTCCGACACAGTAACGTACTGGCCATAGATGTCCGGGTGGGCGTCCTTCAGCCGTAGCAGGTCATCCTTTAAGATGCTGACCCGACGGCTGGGCTTCACGGTGACGGCATAGCTGCCGTTCCCATCCTCATAACCTGCCGACCAGCTTCCGCCCATATCGGTTATGATGCGGGCTTTCAGCAGCTCCATCTGATTTTCCACCTGCTTCACAAAGGCGTTGGCTGCGCTCTTTTGCTCCCGCATCTCCACGTACCGCCGCACGTTCTCGGATTGGGCGTCGGTCAATGACACCGGGGGCGCGTCCTTGTAGGACGGGCCCAGACAGCGCCGCAGGCTCTCCAGTACCAACGCACCATTGCCCTCGATGTAAGGCGGCGGCACTTTGGCCTGGACGTGGTTCGTCCAGAAATTTTCCTCCAGGGCGATGAGCTCCGACTCGTAGTCCAGGTCGCGGTCGATGCTGCGGATGATGACCTCGTCCTCGCTGTTGCCATAGAGGCAGCAGAAATACACCCGGTCCAGGTTCATCACCGCCATGTAGTGCCGCCCCTGGGCCTCGTAATACTGGGGCACGATGGGCTTGCCGTCGTACTCCCACTTGGACACGGCGTTGGGGTTGGTGGTCTTGCATTCCAGGATGGCGGTCTTGCCGTCCGGCATGGTCACCAGTCGGTCCACGTCGGCCAGCATCCAGGGGTGGTCTGCGTGCTGGAACATGACCGGCATGGAGCAGACCTTCAGCCCCGTTTTTTTGGCGAAGATGCGGGCCACCAGGTCCTCCAGCAGGGTACCCATCTCCTTGGCCACCCAGTTCTGCTCGTCGTCCTCCACGCTCTGGCCCAGCTTGTCATAGTAGAGGTCTACCCCGGTGCGGAAGGGCGAAATGCCCAGCACCGCCGCCGCGTCGCTGCCGCCGATGCCTTTTCGACGGAACGCTAGCCAGTCCTCCCGGGACAATTCGTTGGTAGGCGTCACCGCGTTAGGCGGCCTTCTGTCCGGCTCTTCCACAGCGCTCCACCCCCTTTCCGGGGATGAAACCCCTGGGCTTGAGGGCCTGGAGCTGCCTGCGCCCCGGCTTCATGGAACCCATGCCCCGGCGAGGGCGGCCTCCGGGCTTCCAAACTGCGTGATACTTCATGTTTTCGCTCCTTTCACTTTTTGATCTATCCAAAGCCTTTCGGCGTTTGGGCAAAATAAAAAGCGGGAATGACTGAACCACCGGCATTGCCAGCTCCGCCCACCTGACGGTGGGTTTCAGTCATTCCCGCTTTACGCGCCGGGGAGTATCTCCCCATGATGAAATCAAAATCGCCAGCGGATGCCGCCGCAAATGGGCAGACTTCTCCCGCTGACGATACGTACAAACCCGGAAAACGCCTCGCAGATCATCCCTGCTGTTTTTCCAACAGGGCCAGCGTCTCCCGCAACGTGTGCAATGCGAAACCTATCGCTCCCAGACCGATGGTGCCCAGTCTGCCCTCCCGCAGAGGGGGAGGAAACGCACATAGAATCAATTACAAAAGGATATTACCACAATATCTGCAATATGTCAAGCATATCACACTATATATTGTGCCACAAAAAATGCTTTTCAAATTTTTTCCGGCTGATGCAAAAATTCGGCAACGCTCTTAAAATTTATTATGTAGTACCCAGTGAATGACCGAACCTTGACAAACGGCGCAAGCCCATACCCTGTCCCGGCAGTCATACAGGAGCGGCGGATAGTGTGCATCATGCGTGCCCGTCTCACAATCAGCGCACAGCGCGGCCTGAAAATACGCGGTCTAAAACGAGAGCGCAGGAAGTAGGCCGGAATAGAACAGGGAATCGAATTTCATGTTTTTTGTTGACTTTTGCGAAGAAGAATTGTACAGGTATTTATGTAAGGATACTGTGGATTTCTTCTTCAGCCATGATAGAGAGGAGGGTTCTTGTGGCTGAAATCAGTTCTACTCGCCAAAAAACCATTCAAGAGAAACGGAGTTATTCCGTTGCTGAGGCAGCTGAAATTTTGGGTGTCAGTAAGCGATCAATATATCGGCTTTGCTCAGAAGGTGTTTTTAAGAGTGTGAGGATCGGTACAAAGCTGAGGATATCCAAAAAATCCTTTGATGAATGGCTTGATGGTGAGAACATTCTTTGAAGGGAGTTCACAGGATTATGGCCTCTATTCAAAAGAGAGGAAAAAAATATGCTGTTGTCTATACTTATGAGGACAGCACACAGGAAAAACGCCAAAAATGGGAGACGTTTCCCACAAAGAAGGCGGCTTTGGCACGAAAGGCCCAGGTAGAAAATGAGATAGACAAAGGGACATTCATTCCCCCGTCCAGTGTCACAGTGGCCGAGTTCCTCAAAGATTTTGTGGAGCTCTATGGAGCAAAGCGTTGGGGGCTATCAGCCTATACTGGAAATGTCGGTTTGATTGAGAACTACATTAACCCAATCCTGGGTGAGTATAATGTTCAAGATATCAGCCGCCGGGTAGTCGACAGCTTTGTGCTCAAACTCCAGAAGACCCCACCAGTCAGTACCCCCAGCCGGAAAGCACGGACAGAAACGCTTCCTCCGTGTACGATTGAAAAAATCTGCAAGGTAATGCACTGCGCCTTCCGTCAGGCTGTCCGCTGGGATATGGTGCCCAAAAACCCCTTTGATGACGTACTGCTCCCCAAGAAGGAGAAGAAGATCCGTGATATCTGGACTGTAGATGTAATCCGGCAGGCGCTGGATAACTGCTCCGAGGGAAAGCTGTTTATTGCCATCAACCTCGCATTCGCCTGTTCGCTCAGGCTGGGGGAGATCACGGGCTTGACCTGGGATTGTGTCCACATTTCTGACAGCGATATCGCAAAGGACGATGCCCACATCATCGTGAACAAGGAACTGGCCCGGGTGGATCAGAAAGCGATTGACGCGATTGGAGAGAAAGACATCCTATTCATGTTCCCCCGGATGATCCGGGGGAAGTCTACAACGCGTCTGGTGCTGAAGAAGCCCAAAACGGAAACCAGTGTCCGCAAAATTTGGCTGCCCAAGACACTGGCGTACATCCTTCGGGATTGGAGGGTGCGTCAGGATAAGCTCAAGGAGTTCATGGGTGATGAGTATGTGGACTATAATCTGGTGCTGGCGTTGGAGACAGGTCGTCCCTGTGAAGATCGGGTCATTGGGAACCAGTTTGAACGGCTTAAAAAGTCTGCCGGTCTGCCGGATGTGGTATTTCATTCCCTCCGGCACAGCAGTACGACATACAAACTGAAGCTCAACCATGGCGACATCAAGGCTACCCAAGGAGATACCGGGCACGCCCAAGCCCAAATGGTCACTGAGGTTTACGCCCACATTCTGGATGAGGAGCGAAAAATCAACGCCCAGAAATTTGAGATTGCGTTTTATGCCAACCCGGATATGCGTCAAGTGGAACGGGAACTGAATCCGCCCAAGCCGGAGCAGGGAACAGACCTGCAAAAACTGCTGACACAGCTCCAAGAGAACCCCGAACTGGCAAGTCAGTTGAAAGCCATTTTGAACGCAAAGTAACAGGAGGGCATGAGACTGCACGGGATGGTACGAAAGTGCAAATTAGCAAAATACCCATTTTCATTAGCAAACAGGGTCAAAATCGTTCGATTCCTCCCGGGGATGCGCGTCGTAAGTCCTTCCGTAGCGGGGGAATGCCTCAAATCCGCATCAGAACAAAATGAAAGAAAAACGCCGAAATCATGGCGAAATCGGCGTTTTGGCACCCCGAACTGGAGTCGAACCAGCGGCCTACCGCTTAGGAGGCGGTCGCTCTATCCATCTGAGCTATCGGGGCGTGTATGAAGTTTTGTCCTGCCAGGTGAAAGATGACCTATCACTTAGGAGGCGGACGCTCTATCCTGCTGAGCTATCGGGGCCTATTGACTTGTACGAAATGACTTGAACCGGCGCAATCCACATCTAGGGGGAAAAACGGGGGAACCTATGTGTACTTAGGAACCAGACGCCCTATCCTCCGAGTTGCTGGGACGAACCAAATTGCCGAACCCTATTGTAACCAATTTAGAACCTTCTGTCAATGCGGTAATAAGAAAAAATAAAAACTATTGCAATTGTGGAGTGGTAGAGATATAATAATAAACCGTGTTTTGGAGAAATGATTCCAGATTCAGAATAGAAGGTACAGATATGAAGAACGAAAAATTACGCAACATCGCCATCATTGCCCACGTGGACCACGGCAAGACCACCCTGGTGGACGAGATGCTCAAGCAGGGCGGCATCTACCGGGAGAACCAGGCCACCGTGGACCGTGTGATGGACTCCAACGACCTGGAACGGGAGCGGGGCATCACCATCCTGGCCAAAAACACCGCCGTCCACTACAAGGACACCAAGATCAACATCGTGGACACCCCTGGCCACGCCGACTTTGGCGGAGAGGTGGAGCGCATCCTGAAGATGGTCAACGGCGTCATCCTGTTGGTAGACGCCGCCGAGGGCCCCATGCCCCAGACCCGCTTTGTGCTCTCCAAGGCCCTGGAGCTTGGCCACAAGGTCATTGTGGTGGTGAACAAGATCGACCGCCCCGACCAGCGGGTTCACGAGGTGATGGACGAGGTGCTGGAACTGCTGCTGGATCTGAACGCTACCGACGAGCAGTTTGAATCGCCTACCCTGTTCTGCTCCGGGCGGCAGGGCACCGCCAGCTACTCCCCCGATGTGCAGGGCGCCGACCTGGTTCCCCTGTTTGAGACCATTTTGGACTATATCCCCGCCCCGGACTGCGACGCGGACGCCCCCTTCCAGATGCTGGTGTCCTCCATCGACTACAACGAGTTCGTGGGCCGCATCGCCGTGGGCCGCATCGAGCGGGGCGTCATCCGGCAGAACCAGGAGATTGCCGTGTGCAACTACCACGCCCTCGACGCCGCCCCCAAGAAGGCCAAGGCGGTGAACATCTACGAGTTTGAGGGCTTGGCCAAGAAGCCGGTGACCGAGTCCTCCGCCGGCAGCATCATCGCCATGAGCGGCATCGGGGACATCACCATCGGCGACACCATCTGCATCGCCGGAGCCCCGGAGCCCCTGCCATTTGTTCAGATTTCCGCCCCCACCATGGAGATGACCTTCTCCATCAACGACTCCCCCTTCTCCGGTCGGGAGGGCAAGTTCGTCACCTCCCGCCAGATCCGGGACCGCCTCTTCCGGGAGACCCTGAAGGACGTGTCCCTGCGGGTGACGGAGATCGAGGGGGCCATGGACGCCTTCAACGTGGCCGGCCGGGGGGAGATGCACCTGAGCATCCTCATCGAGACCATGCGCCGGGAGGGCTACGAGTTTCAGGTCTCCCCGCCCCGCGTCCTCTACCGGGAGATCGACGGGGTCCAGTGCGAGCCCATTGAGCGGCTGGTGGCGGACGTGCCGTCGGACAGCGTGGGCGCGGTGATCGAGAAGCTGGGGTCCCGGAAGGGGGATCTGGTGGAGATGACCCCGGTGGGCGAGCGGATGAAGCTGGAGTTCCTGGTGCCGGCCCGGGGCCTGTTCGGCTACCGCAACGAGTTTTTGACCGACACCCGGGGCGAGGGCATCATGGCCTCGGTCTTTGACAGCTACGCTCCCTACAAGGGGGATCTGAGCCGCCGGAACACGGGCAGCCTCATCGCCTTTGAGACCGGCGAGTCCGTCACCTACGGCCTCTACAACGCCCAGGAGCGGGGCGCGCTGTTCATCGGCGCGGGCGTGCCTGTGTACGCAGGCATGGTGGTGGGCGTGAGCCCCAAGCAGGAGGACATCACGGTCAACGTGTGCAAGAAGAAGCAGCTGACCAACATGCGGGCCAGCGGGTCCGACGAGGCCCTGCGGCTGGTGCCCTGCCGCCAGCTGAGCCTGGAGCAGTGCCTGGAGTTCCTGGCGGACGACGAGCTTCTGGAGGTGACCCCCAAGAGCCTGCGCATCCGCAAGCGGATTCTGGACCACGAGAAGCGGATGAAGGCGCTGAAGGGCGGCAAGAAGTGAGGCTCATGGGCACTGTGGAGCTGGAGACGGCGCGTCTCCGGCTCCGCCGTTTTCAAGAGGAAGATCTGGAGAGCTGTCTGGTCAACTGGGCGGCGGATGAGACTGTTTTCCGGTACATTTCCCAGGAGCCGCGAACCCGGGCGGAGATGGAGGCGTTTCTCGCCGGGGCGGAGGAGGCTTACGCCAGCCCGGAAACCTGTTACTGGGCCATTGAGGAAAAAGAGGGACGCCGGGTCATTGGAGAAATTTTCGTGGACGATTTTTCCCGGCGCAGCGGCTGGTGCGAGGTGGACTACAAGCTGGGCTCCGCTTTTTGGGGCCGGGGCTATGCGTCGGAGGCCTTGGCGGCGGTTTTAGCTTATCTTTTCGGTCAGGCGGGATTCCACAGGGTTCAGGCGAAATGCGCCGCAGAGACCGCCGCCTCCGAGCGGGTCATGCAGAAGGCGGGGATGCGCCGGGAGGGCGTTTTGCGGGAGTTCTTTCTTCGGAAGGATGGTTCCGGTTGGGACGATGTCCTGTTATATGCGGCGGTCGTATAACTGTTGGCTCCGCTGTAAAAAACGAAAGCGCGTCAAGGCGTCCC
>OFFE01001586.1_pt1 | contig 15811 bp, 16 predicted proteins | sample 1521371 | NCBI WGS metagenome assembly OFFE01 (sample SAMEA3504131, study PRJEB24116) | mouse gut metagenome | biome: mouse gut; feature: mouse-associated habitat; material: faeces | place: Denmark | collected 2011 | reverse complement strand
TTCACCAGCTGCCAGGAGTTCAGCGCGTCCATAAAGTTGATGTACCCCGGCCTGCCGTTTAAGACCTCCAGGGGCAGCGCCCCCTCCTCCATAAAGATGCGGGAGGGCTTCTGGTTGGGGTTGCAGCCGTATTTCAGTTCCAGCTCGGTCATGTTCTTTCTCTCCTTTTTCTTCCCCTGCTCACTGGTTGGCGTTCAAAATAACCTCGTCCCGCGCGCCGGTGGCGGGGTCGGTGTACACAACATACAAAGAAACCTTGTTGTCTTCGTTCAGGCTCTGCCAAATCTCCTGGGCCCAGCTCCTGGCGTCGGGGGCGGTGATGGCCACCCGCTCCGGCTCCCCCTCGAAGGAGGGGATGGGGTTGCCGTCACACCTATAGGTGTGCAGGAAGCGTCCCTCCCCGGCGGGGAAACGGGGGTAATCAAAGAAATACCGCTGGCAGTAGTCCCCGTTGCCGTCGGCGCTTTTCAGGATGGACAGCTGGGTGGAAAAGCTCCCCTGCCTGGTGTGGCAGACCATCCCGGAGATGCGGGGGGTCCAGTTGGGGCCGTCCGGCTCGAAGGTCCGGGTCCGCAGCGCCTCCTCGAACGCCCCGCCTGCGTCCACCACGTCGTAGATGGTGTCGGTCTGGTCGCCGTTGGTGACGATGGTGATGTGCTCCTCCAGCCGCCGCACCGGCCGGTAGATAATCAGGCTGGGGTCCTCCATCCTGGAGGGGTCGTGGGCCTCGGTGCGGATGCCGTCTGCGGTCTCCACAAAGACCCGGTTGCGGCTGTTCTGGCTGCGGCCCATAATAAAATAGGCGATGGCCGACTTCTTGCCGTCGGCGGTGCGGCCGATGACGATGCCCCGGCCGGGGTAGCGGTTCTCCCGCAGGAGGGTATAGAGATTCAGCAGTTCCATCTTGTTGTGACCTCCTATCTGCTCATACAGGTCTGCTCATACAGGGGCGGCAGCTCCCTGCACATCCGCTCCGCCGCCTGGGGGAGGAGGACCCATTCCGCCTCCTCCATCACCCGCTTCTGGAGGGCTTCGGGGGTGTCCCCCTCCCGGACCTCCACCGCCTTTTGCAGCAGGATCTTCCCCCCGTCAGGGACCTCGTTGACCATGTGGACGGTGGCCCCGGTGACCTTCACCCCTTTTTCCAGGGCGGCCTCATGGACCCGCAGGCCGTAGAAGCCCTCCCCGCAGAAGGAGGGGATAAGGCTGGGGTGGACGTTGATGATGCGGTCCCGGTAGTCCCCGCCGGTGACAGCGGCGCTGAGGATAGAAAGGTACCCCGCCAGCACCACCAGGTGGATGCGGGCCTCCTTCCAGGCGTTCAGGATGGCCTGGTCAAACGCCTCCTGGGTGGCGTAATCTTTCCGGGGGATGACGGCGGTGGGGATGCCCGCCCTTTTGGCCCGCTCCAGGGCGTAGGCCCCCTCCCTGCTGGCGATGACCAGGGCGATTTTCCCGCTGGAAAGCTCCCCCCGCTCCTGGGCGTCTATAAGGGCCTGGAGGTTGGTTCCCCCGCCGGAGACCATCACGGCGATATTCCTTAGCACAGGACGACGCCCCTTTCCCCGGCGGCCACCTCGCCCATCACCCAGGCGTCCTCCCCGGCTCCCCGGAGGATTTCCACCGCCTTATCCGCCTGGGTCTTATCCACAATCACCGACATCCCCACCCCCATATTAAAGGTGTTGTACATATCCCGCATAGGGATGTTCCCCTCCCGCTGGATAAGCTGGAAGAGGGGCGGGATGCCCAGCCGGTCCAGGGGGATGCGGGCGGCGCAGCCCTCCGGCAGGGCGCGGGGGATGTTCTCGTAAAAGCCGCCGCCGGTGATGTGGGAGACGGCCTTCACCGTCACCTGCTCCAGCAGGGCCAGCATGGGTTTGACATAAATCCTGGTGGGGGTCAGCAGGGCCTCCCCCAGGCTCCCCCCCAGCTCGTCCCGGTGGATGGTGAGGTCCTTATGCTCCACATCGAAGACCTTGCGCACCAGGGAAAAGCCGTTGGAGTGCACCCCGCTGGAGGCGAGGCCGATGATGGCGTCGCCGGGCCTTACGGCGCTGCTGTCGATGATTTTCTTCTTATCCGCCACCCCCACGGCAAAGCCGGCCAGGTCGTACTCCTCTTCGGGGTAGAAGCCGGGCATCTCGGCGGTCTCCCCGCCGATGAGGGCGCAGCCGGACTGGACGCAGCCCTCCGCCACCCCGGAGACGATGGCGGCCACCCGCTCCGGTTTGTTTTTGCCCACCGCGATATAATCCAGGAAGAAGAGGGGCTTTGCCCCGGCGCAGATGATATCGTTGACGCACATGGCCACGCAGTCGATGCCCACGGTGTCGTGTTTATCCAGCAGGAAGGCCAGCTTCAGCTTGGTGCCCACCCCGTCGGTGCCGCTTACCAGCACCGGCTCGGCGATGCCGGATAGATCCAGGCCGAACAGCCCCCCAAAGCCCCCGATGCCGGAGAGCACCCCAGGGACGTTGGTGCGGGCGATGTGCTCCTTCATCAGGCGCACCGCCTCGTACCCGGCGGTGATATCCACCCCGGCGGCCTTGTAGCTTTCGCTGTGGCTGTTATTCCCCATCGGCTTCGCCCTCCCTTCTTTGAATCTTCTGTTCAAACTTGTTCTTCCGGCTCACCCTGGGGGGCTCCACCGGATACTGTCCGTCAAAGCAGGCGGTGCAGAAGCCGCACTTGGAGCCGGCCGCCAGCTTTTTGGCGCTTTCCACCGAAAGGTAGCCCAGGGAATCCACCCCAATCATCTGGGTGATTTCCTCCACCGTGTGGTTGTTGGCGATGAGGCTGTTTTTATCGTCGATATCGGTGCCGAAGTAGCAGGGGTGGAGGAAGGGGGGGGCGGACACCCGCATATGGACCTCGGCGGCCCCGGCCTCCCGCAGCAGCCGGACGATGCGGGCGGAGGTGGTGCCCCGGACGATGGAATCGTCAATCATAATAACCCGCTTGCCCCGCACCGTTTCGGAGACGGCGTTGAGCTTAATATGCACCGAGTTTTCCCGCTGCTTCTGGGTGGACTGGATGAAGGTGCGGCCGATGTACCGGTTTTTGATAAAGCCCACGCCGTAGGGGATGCCGCTTTGCCGGGCGTACCCCAGGGCGGCGTCCAGGCCGGAATCCGGCACGCCGATGACCACATCCGCCTGGACCGGGTGCTCCAGGGCCAGGAAGGCCCCGGCCCGCTGCCGGGCGCTGTGGACGCTGGAGCCCTCCACCACCGAATCGGGGCGGGCGAAGTAGATAAACTCAAAGACGCAGAAGGAGGAGGGCACCTTTCCGCAGTGGGTGCGGATGCTCCGGGGCCCGTCCTTATCCACTATGACAATTTCCCCCGGCTCCACCTCCCGGACATAGGCGGCCCCCAGGGTATCCAGGGCGCAGGTTTCGGAGCTGAAGAGCCAGCTTTCCCCCAGCTTGCCCATGCACAGGGGCCGGAAGCCGTTGGGGTCCCGGACGGCGATGAGCTTTTGGGGGGACATGATAACCAGGGAGTAGGCCCCCCGGAGCTTTTCCATGGCCCGTTCCACCGCCGCCTCGATGGAGGGGCTTTGGAGCCGCTCCCTGGTGATGACATGGGCGATAACCTCGGTATCGCTGGTGGTGTGGAAGATGCAGCCGGTAAGCTCCAGCTTCTCCCGCAGCTCGGCGGCGTTCACCAGGTTGCCGTTGTGGGCCACTGCCATGGTGCCCTTGATGTGGTTAATGACCATGGGCTGGGCGTTGGCCCGGCTGCGGGTGCCGGTGGTGGAGTACCGGACATGGCCCATAGCCATCTGCCCCTGGCCCAGGGAGGCCAGGACGTCCTTGGTGAAGACCTCGCTCACCAGCCCCAGGTCCTTATGGTAGCCGATGACCCCGTCATCGCAGATGGCGATGCCGCAGCTCTCCTGCCCCCGGTGCTGGAGGGCGTAGAGGGCCAGGTAGGTATCCAGGGCCACGTCCTGCTCCCCGGAGCGGTCGTAGATGCCAAAGAGGCCGCATTCTTCATGGATGGAATCAAACATACTTTCTGTTTTCCTTTCCTGTGGTGGACAGCGTTCTTAGAACCTGTATTCACAACCCTCCAACACCATCTGGCCGGGTCTTTTTTCGCCCTGCTGCGTTAAAAACCCTTGAATTACACCAAGTAGTTCTGCGGATTTTTGCCTTGCAGGGCGGAAAAATCTCTCGCCCATCTGGCATTGTCCGGCTATGAATACAGGTTCTTATTCTCCCAGCAGGCGCTTCATCACCTCTTGGTAGGCGGCCTCCTCGCCGCCCAGATCCCGGCGGAAGAGGTCCTTGTCCAGGTGGGCCCCGGTCTTGACGTCCCAGAAGCGGCAGGTATCGGGGCTGATCTCGTCGGCCAGGACGATGGTACCGTCGGGGAGGCGGCCGAACTCCAGCTTAAAGTCAATAAGCTGAATACCCACCTCCGCCAGGTATTCCCCCAGGTACTGGTTCACCCGGAAGCTGTAATCCGCAATGGTCCGCAGCTCCTCCGGGGTGGCGGCGCCAATGGCGGCGATGTGGTACTCGTTGACCATGGGGTCCCCCAGGGCGTCGTCCTTGTAGCAGTATTCCAGCACGGTGGAGCGCAGCTTGGTCCCCTCCGCAAGGCCCAGGCGCTTGGCCAGGCTCCCCGCCGCCACGTTGCGGACGATGACCTCCAGGGGGACAATCTCCACCTTCTTTACCAGGGTGCGGCGGTCGTCAAGCTCCTCCACCAGGTGGGTGGGGATGCCCTTCTCCATCAGCATCTTCATCAGATGGTTGGTGACACGGTTATTCACCACCCCCTTGCCCCGGATGCTGCCCTTCTTGGCCCCGTTGCCGGCGGTGGCGTCGTCCTTGTAGTCCACCAGCACCACCTCCGGGTTTTCGGTGGCGAATACCTTCTTGGCCTTGCCCTCGTAAAGCTGCTCTCTGATCTCCATGTTGTTACCATCCTTTCCTTTTATACAAATCGTTGGTTTTATTCGCAGGAGCTGTTAAGCTGGGAAAAGGGGATCATGCCGTGCACCTCAAAAAGGTACCGGCCGGTGGGGTTCCTGTCCGGGCCCATCTCCAGCAGCTGGCCGTAGCTGCATCGGGAGAAGTCCTCCTGGGCAAAGGCATCGCTCACCTCCGCCCCGGTGTGGTCGTCCAGCTGGTAGAGGAGCAGCTCATAGGCCTGGAGTGTCTTCTCGTAGACCAGCCTTTCCACCTGCTCCGGGGTGGCCCCGGCCCGCAGAAGGGCGGCAGCCTCCGGGTCCTTCTTCTCCAGAACGCCCTCCCCTTGCCACTGCACCAGCAGCTCCCGGTAGCGGCCCCGGTAAAACTCCAGGTCGTCGCTAAGGGGCTTTAGCAGCCGGAAGGAGGGAACCACCGCCCAGGTATCCGTTTCATACCTTAGATAGTAGCGGGCCGCCTTTTCCGAAAGGCCCAGGGCGATAAGGTATCTCACCTTTTGTTCCCGTTCCATCCCCTTCCCCCTTCCTTACTGCGCAAACTGCTCCGCCACCCGCTTGTCGCTCTCCAGGACGGCGGCGGTCATCTCTGCCCGCATCTTGGCCAGGCGTTGGGCCAGGTCCGGGTCGGCAAGGGCCAGCATCTGGGCGGCTAAAATAGCGGCGTTGGCGGCGCCGTCCACCGCCACGGTGGCGACGGGGATGCCGGCGGGCATCTGGACGGTGGCAAGCAATGCGTCCAGGCCGTCCAGGAAGGAGCCCTTCACCGGGATGCCGATCACCGGCAGGGTGGTGTGCCCCGCCATCACCCCGGCCAGGTGGGCAGCCTTGCCGGCGGCGCAGATGAGAACCCCGAAGCCGGCCTCTTTGGCCCCGGCGGCGAAGGCGCAGGCCTCCTCCGGGGTGCGGTGGGCGGAAAGGACCCGGACCTCCCGGACCACCCCCAGCTCGTCCAGCTTTTCGATGGCCTTCTTCACCACCGGCAGGTCGCTTTCCGCCCCCATAATAACGGCGACTTTCAACTTTGTCATAATCCTTCTCCTTTTGCTGCTTTGTTCTTCCTTCTATTTGCGCTTTTTATTGCAGTCTGTCATCACGCAGCGGATAGCCCTCTCCTCCAGGGCCGCCTTCATATCGGCGGGGTAGGCCAGCTTCGCCGTTCCGTAGCCCTTGTAGAACACCCGCTTGGTCCTGCCGTCCCGCCGGACGACCTTGACCCACAGGTTGTAGGACAGCTGGTGCTCCAGCTCCCAGGAGTTATATTCCAGCTCCACGCAGTCAATCTCCCGGAAGGGGACCTCGTAGGGCAGCCCGGTGTTCAGCACAAGGCTGTCGTTTTCAAAGAAAAACGCCCCCGCCCCCTTGCGGTTTTTGTATTTGCTGCGGGAGCGGAGGATATGGGCCAGAAGAATCACTACCGGCAGCATCCACACCAGCCAGAACACCCAAGACAGCATAAACATGACCTCCTTTATTTTTGGACGGAAAAGGCCGCAGCGCATTTTCTTGCACTGCGGCCTTTATGTTACACCTTGCCCAGCTTTGCACCTTTCCCGCTTTTGGGGCGCAAGGGGGCGGAGGAGCCAAAACAAAACCAAATCCTTTGTTCCAGACCCACACCTTTCCCCTCCTCTCCGGCTGCGCTGGGTTTACACCTATAGTTTATTCGTTTTCTCTCCCTTTGGCAAGGGTCTTTCCGGCTTTTCAGCCAAACGCACAAGAAGCCCCGGCTTTTGGGCACAAAATTAGACTTTCCAGCCCAAGACTCCAGGCACCTGCTAGGATTTTGCCTCTGCGCAAGGCTGCGAAGCAGCCGGGTAGGGCGTGCCTGCGGGGGCCACCCCGCCCAGCCCAAGACTCCAGGCACCTGCTAGGATTTTGCCTCTGCGTAAGGCTGCGAAGCAGCTGGGTAGGGCGTGCCTGCGGGGGCCACCCCGCCCAGCCCGCCTTCCCGCGCCACCGCCAGCATCAGCTTGATGCGGTTTTCCTGGTTCACCCTGGTGGCGCTGGGGTCGTAATCAATGGGGACGATGTTGGACTGGGGGTATATCTCCTTGATGCGTCGTATCATCCCCTTGCCGTTGATGTGGTTGGGCAGGCACCCGAAGGGCTGGGTGCAGACAATGTTGCCGTACCCCAGCTCCGCCAGCTCCATCATCTCGGCGGTAAGGAGCCACCCCTCCCCCATCTTGCTGCCGTAGCCGATGACCCCCTTCACCAGGCTCTTGGTGTGGGCGTAGGAGGAGGGGGGCACAAACTGGGGGTACTTTTTCACGGCGGCGATAAGCTCCCTCTCCATCGCCGTCAGGTACTTCATCAGCAGGGTGCAAAGGGCGTATTTGGCGGGATTTCCGCCGTATAGCTTAATGTCCTCCAGGCGGTTATCCACCTTGAACATGGCAAAGCCCATAATGCCGGGGACCATGTATTCGCACCCCTGGTCCCGCAGGAAGTCCTCCAGGTTGTTGTTCCCCAGGCTGGCGTATTTGACGTAGATTTCCCCTACCACCCCAACCCGGACGCGGGGGCGCTTCTTCACCGCCACGGCGGCGAAGGCGGCGGCGATGCCCCCCAGGTTTTCCCGCATCTGGCCGATGGAGACCCCCTTCCCGCTGTCGAACTGCCTGCAAATCTCCTGGGTCCAGCTGTCCACCACCTTCTGGGCCGCCCCCTGGGCGCACTCGTAGGGGCGCACCTGATTAAAGAGGTGCATCATGGCGTCCCCGTAGACCACGCAGGCCACCAGCTTGCGCACCATGGAAAGGGAGAGGGTGAAGCCGCTGTTCTTTTCCAGGCCGGAAAGGTTGAGGCTGATAACCGGGATGTGCCCAAGACCCGCCTTGCGCAGGGCCTTGCGCAGCAGGAAAATATAGTTGCTGGCCCGGCAGCCGCCCCCCGTTTGGGTAATCATCAGGGCGGTTTTGTTTAAATCGTACCGGCCGCTGTGGAGGGCGTCCAGCATCTGGCCAATAACCAGCAGGGCGGGGTAGCAGGTGTCGTTGTGGACGTACTTCAGCCCCTCCTGCACCACCTGGGGCCCCTGGTTTTCCAGCACCTCCAGGTTGTAGCCGCTGCTGCGGAAGATATACCGCAGCATGGCAAAGTGGATAGGGGCCATGCTGGGGATAAGGATCGTATACCCCGCTTTGTTCATGGCCCTTGTGTACTCCACCCGTTCCAGGCGCTTCTTATCCGCCATGGGACACCTCCTCTCCCTTCGTTCCGGCTTTTTGCTGTTCAATTGCGGCAGACCGCTTTCCGCCCGCAGCTTCTTCTGTAGCCCCGCCCAGGCTTTCCTTTTCCGCTTTTTGCTGCTCAATTGCTGCAGACCGCTTTCCGCCCGCAGCTTCTTCTGCAGCCCCGCCCAGGCTTTCCTTTTCCGCTTTTTGCTGTTCAATTGCTGCAAAAAGACTCCGTAACCGTATCTTGACGGCTCCCAGGTTGGTAATTTCGTCAATCTTAATTTGGGTGTAGATGCGGTGGCGCTCCTCCAGGATATCCCGCACCTCGTCGGTGGTGATGGCGTCCACCCCGCAGCCGAAGGAGACCAGCTGCACCAAATCCATGTCCGGCTGGGTGGCGATGTACCGGGCGGCGGCGTAAAGGCGGCTGTGGTAGGTCCACTGGTTCAGCACCCCCACCGGGAACCGCTCCATGTGGCTGCTCACCGCGTCCTCGGTGACCACCGCCGCCCCCAGGCTGGCGATGAGCTTATCGATGCCGTGGTTCACTTCCGGGTCGCTGTGGTAGGGGCGTCCCGCCAGGACGATGATAGGCTTTTTCTCCTGCCGGGCCTGGCGGATAACCGCCTCCCCCTGGCTCCGGATGGCGGCCAGGTAGTCCTCGTACTCCTTGTAGGCGGCGTCGGCAGCCCTCTTGATTTCCCGCAGGGTGATGCCCTCCCGGTACTGGGCCAGTATCTCCGCCATCTTCCGGGGGAAGTGCCGCCGCTGGTGCAGCCCCACGTAGTCGGTGATGAAGGTGACGCTGCGGGCCTCCGGCATATTGGAGCGGATGACCTCCGGGTAGTAGGCCACCACCGGGCAGTTATAATGGTTATCCCCCAGCTCCTCATCCAGGTTGTAGGACATACAGGGGTAAAAGATGGTCTTTATCTTTTGGGCAACGAGGGCCTCCACATGGCCGTGCATCAGCTTGGCGGGGAAGCAGACGGTGTCCGAAGGGATGGTGTGCTGCCCGGAAAGGTACAGCTCCCGGCTGCTGAGGGGGCTGGTGACCACCTCAAAGCCCAGCTGGGTGAAGAAGGTGTGCCAGAAGGGCAGCAGCTCAAAGATATTAAGGCCCATGGGCAGCCCCAGCTTTCCCCTGGGTCCGGGCACCGGGCGGTAGCTTTGGAGCTTTTGCAGCTTCCACTGGCAAAGGTTCAGGGAATCGTCCGCCTCCCTGTGGGTGACGGGCCGCTCGCACCGGTTGCCGCTGATGTACCTTCTGCCGCTGCTGAAGGTGTTCACCGTCAGGCGGCAGTTGTTGGGGCAGAGGCCGCAGCTCACCCCCTTGGCCTGGTGGTGGAAGTCCTGTATCTCCCGCGGGCCCAGGATGCCGCTGCGGCCTGGCTCCCGCCCGGAAAGGGCGTCCCGCTGGATGGCGTAAAGGGCGGCGCCGTAGGCCCCCATCAGCCCGGCGATGTTGGGGCGCACCACCTCCACCCCCAGCTCCTGCTCGAAGGCCCGGAGGACGGCGTCGTTGTAGAAGGTGCCCCCCTGGACCACAATGTGCCGCCCCAGCTCCCTGGGGTCGGTGGCCCGGATGACCTTATAGAGGGCGTTTTTCACCACGCTGATAGAAAGCCCGGCGGAGATATTCTCCACGCAGGCCCCGTCCTTCTGGGCCTGCTTGACGCTGGAGTTCATAAAGACGGTGCAGCGGCTCCCCAAATCCACCGGGCTTTTGGCGAAGAGCCCCAGGTTGGCAAAGTCCTGGATGGAATAGCCCAGGGCCTCGGCAAAGGTTTGCAGAAAGCTGCCGCAGCCGGAGGAGCAGGCTTCGTTTAGGAAGATGTTATCGATGGCGCCGTTTTTAATTTTGAAGCATTTGATGTCCTGCCCGCCGATGTCGATGACAAAATCCACTTCCGGCATAAACTTTTTGGCGGCGGTGAAGTGGGCCACCGTCTCCACAATGCCGTAGTCCACCCCGAAGGCGCTGCGGATGATTTCCTCCCCGTAGCCGGTCACCGCCCCGGCGGCGATGCGGATATCCGGGCGCAGCTCATAAAGCTCCCGCAAAAATTCCCGGATAAGGGGGATGGGGTTGCCGGAGTTCTGCTGGTATTTGGAATAGAGCAGCCCCCCCTTTTGGTCGGTGACCACCGTTTTGACGGTGGTGGAGCCTGCGTCGATGCCCACGTACACCGGGCCGGTCTCCTCCTCCAGCCGCCCGCAGGGGACGGCGTGGCGCCAGTGGCGCTGGGTGAAGGCCAGATGCTCCTCCTTGGAGGCAAAAAGCGGGGGGATGACGGCGTATTCCGCCGCCCCCTGGTAACCGGTCAGCTTTTCGATGGCCTCCGGAAGGGAAATCTCCTCCTCCCCGCACCAGGCGGCCCCCAGGGCTACGTAATAGAGGGAGTTTTCCGGGCAGAGGCCGGTGAGGCCCAGGGTCTTATCAAAGCTCTCCCGCAGGCGGGGGAGGAAGGTGAGGGGTCCCCCCAGGTAAAGGACCTTCCCCTGGATGCGCCGCCCCTGGGCAAGCCCCGCGATGGTCTGGTTCACCACCGCCCCGAAGATGCTGGCGGCCACGTCCTCCTTTTGGGCCCCCTGGTTTAAGAGGGGCTGGATATCCGTTTTGGCAAAGACGCCGCACCGGCTGGCGATGGTGTAGGTGCGCTGGGCCTCCCCGGCCATGCGGTCCAGCTCGGCGGGGGTCACCTTCAGCAGGGTGGCCATCTGGTCGATGAAGGCCCCGGTGCCCCCGGCGCAGGAGCCGTTCATCCGCACCTCCATGCCGCCGCTTAGGAAGAGGAGCTTCGCGTCCTCCCCCCCCAGCTCGATGATGGCGTCGGTGCCCGGCGCCAGCCGTCCGGCGGCCACGCGGGTGGCGTACACCTCCTGGACAAAGGGGATGCCGCAGCTTTGGGCCATCCCCATCCCGGCGGAGCCGGAAATCGCCAGGGAGGCGGGGCGCTCCTCCAGCACCTGCTCCCGCACCTGCCGCAGCAGCTCACCTGTCTTTTTGGTGATTTGGGAGTAATGGCGCTGGTAGTCGGAAAAGAGGATTCGCTCCTCCTCGTCCAGCACCACGCATTTAATCGTGGTGGAGCCCACGTCCAATCCTATTTTTAGCATACTGCCTCCTTTTTTCTAACCGGGGCGGCCGCCTCCTGCCGCTGCTCCAGCTCCCGCCGGTATCCCTCCAGGTTATGATTCATCCGCTCGTAAAATTCCAGCAGGGCTAAAATCTCCTCCTGGGTAAAGCCCGCAAGCCGCCGGGCCAAAATGGATTCCTGGCAGGCCCTGGCCCGGTGGGCCGCCCCGTTCCCCTTGGGGGTCAGGGAGACCATGGTGCACCGCTGGTCCTTCCGCTCCTTCTCCCGCCGCACCAGCCCCGCCTTTTCCATCCGCTTGGCGGAAACCGCCACCGCCGCCCGGCTCACCCCCAGGATTTGGGCAATCTGTCCCTGGCTGATGCGCCCCGTCTGGGCGATGGTCCAAAGGATTGGCAGCTGGCTGGGGTGCAGCTCCTCCCCTGCCAGCAGCTGGAAAACACAGGACTGGTACAGGGTGTGGCTTTTGCGGTCCAGGTCCAGAAGGCGGACAAACTTCTGTAAAAGCATGAGGGAAGGCCCTCCTTTTGTCAATCGGTTACGCAGACGATAATACGGCAATTTTAGCGTTTTTTTGCCGGGAAAACAATAAGCAGTTTATGAATAAACTATGTACATTTCTTGAATAGCCCCAGCTTTTTCCTCCGCTTCCTTCTTTTTCTTTTCACGGGAAAAGAAAAAGAAGGTAGGACACCCCTGCCCTCCGGGGGGCTGCTGGCACAGGGCTCGTTCCTGGGACTTATTTTTTGGTGGCGCAAACGCCATTCGCCTCCCCGGCGGGGGGTTCCTTTCTGTACCGACAGAAAGGGGGGTCCCCGCCGGATAGGCGAAAGAGATTGGCGCAACCAGAAAGTGAAACCCAGGAACAAGCCCTGCCCTCTAAGCTTCCCGGAGGGCCAAAATGCGCTCCACTGCCTCCTGGATAAGCCCCCCCATGTTCAGGTCCGCCACCCCCACCACAATATTGTCGCAGTGGTTTACCGGGATAAGAATCCGCTTGGCCCGGCTTTGCCCCACCGCCAGGGCCATGGCGGGGGTGATTTCCCCCAGGAGGGCGTCGGCGATAACCAGCCCCAGCGGCCCGGCGATGACGTCCGCCCGGCGGCACCCGGCGATGACGGCGTTTTCCCCGGTGGCCCCCCGGTCCGCCCCAGCCCGGAGCATGGCGGCGGTGGCGGCGCTGTTGGTGCCCACCGCCGTCACCAAAAGCTCCGGCGCGGCTTTTTTGACGCTGGCGGCCAGCTGCTTTCCAATGCCGCCCCCCTGGGCGTCGATGATGAGTAGTTCCATGGTGGTTTCCTTTCCTTTAGTTATGACTTTTTGCTTCCAGCAGCCCCCAACCGGTGAGGTCCCGGAAATCCTGGCGGATGTCCTCGTAGTTTTCCGGTTCCCGGTCCGGTAGGGCGCCCCAGCTTTTTTGCTCGGTGCCGTCGGCAAAGCGGATGGTGAGATACCAGGTACCGCCGCAGATGGCGCCTTGGCAATACTCCTCCTCCAACTCCAGGAGACCGTGGTAAACGCAGTTCACCCGGAAAGCCGCAACCTTTTCCGGCTCCAGTTGGCCCAGGAGGGTGAAGCCCTCGTTTTCAGCCCCCTTGTCCCGGACGGTGTAGTTATCCCGGTCCATGGGTTCTCCGTTGGGGTCGAGCATCTCCCGGTGGAATGCCCACAGCTTCCCTCCGGCAAGGTCCACCTTGTACTCCGATTCAATGCCCCAGTAACCGTTTTGGATGTAGATGGCGTCGATCTCCCGCAGAACGCTTTGCTGCCTGGCCTGCTTCCACCGCTTTGCCTCCCTCTGCCGGTCTCTCCAGGCTTTTAGGGGCGGAAGAATCACCAAAAGCCCAACGCAGCAGAATGCCAGCGCCAGCAGAACGCGCTTCTCCTTCATAAGGAACCTCCCCCGATTAAAACAGCGGCTGAAAGGTTTCCCTCAGCCGCCGTTTTCCTTTGCCCGCCGTGTTTCCCGGCAGCAGAGGCCGTTCTTCTTTTCGCTTCCTTTTCTTCTTTTGCAAGAAGAAAAGGAAGGCAGGGGCTGGGGCGGCAGCCCCAGAATTACTTTATTCCACGCTGATGATGAGATAATACACCGGCTGGCCGCCGTTTACAAAGGCCAGGTCCACATGGTCGGGGAGCTTCTCCCGCAGGCCGGCCTCCAGGTCGGCGGCCTGCTCCTCGGTGACGTCCGCCCCCCAAAGGACGGTGACAAAGGAGCTGTCCTTCTTCAGCAGGGCCTTGGTGAGCTTTATGGCCGCCTTTTTCAGGTCCCGCTCGGTGAAGGAGACCTTGCCGTTTTCCAGGCCCAGCAGCTCCCCTTCCTTAATTTTATAGCCGTCATAATCGCTGTCGCGGGCGGCGAAGGTGATTTGGCCGGTGCCCACCTTGTCGGCGGCCCTCGTCATCTCCAGGACGTTTTCGGAGGGCTCCCGGCCCTCCTCAAAGGCCAGCATGGCGGAAAGCCCCTGGGGGATGGTGCGGGTGGGAATCACCTTGATGTCCCGGCTCTTGCAGAGCTTGGCGGCCTGCTCGGCGGCCATGATGATGTTCTTGTTGTTGGGCAGCACATACACCGTCTGGCAGGGGGTGGCCTCGGCGGCCCGGAGGATATCGTCGGTGGAGGGGTTCATGGTCTGGCCCCCGCTGACCACCTGGTGGACCCCCAGGTCCAAAAAGAGCTGCTGCACCCCTTCCCCGGCGGCCACCGCCACAAAGCCGTTGGGCTGGTCCGGGTCCACCGCCACCTTGTTCTGGGCCTTGGCGGTGACGGCCTTCTTTTTAATATCGTGCTGGATCCACATATTGTCAATTTTAATTTTGTTGAGCATCCCAAATTCCAGGGCCTTCTGGATGGCCAGGCCGGGGTTATCGGTGTGGACGTGGCACTTGATAATCTCGTCGTCATCCACCACCACGGCGCTGTCCCCGATGGATTCCAGGTAGGCCCGCAGGGGGAGGGAATCGGCGTTCTTGTCCTCCTTCAGGACGATAAACTCGGTGCAGTAGGGGTAGGTCAGGTCCTCCAGCTCCAGCTCCCCGGCGGCGTCGGTGTCCGGGTGGATGGAGCCCTCGGTGCCGGGGCGCGCCTCGGTGGAGGGGACGATGCCCTGGCCGTCAAAGACCGACTTCATCCCCTGGTAGATAAGCAGCAGCCCCTGGCCGCCGGCGTCCACCACCCCGGCCTTCTTCAGGACGGGGAGCAGCTCCGGGGTCTTTTGGAGGGCGGCGTCCGCCTCCCGCACCACAATGTCCCACAGCTCCGGGACGGTCATGCCGGGGGCGTACCGCTCCCGCGCGGCCTCGGCGGAAAGGCGGGCCACGGTGAGCATGGTGCCCTCGGTGGGCTTCATCACCGCCTTGTAGGCGGCCTTTACGCCGATTTCCAGGGCTTCAACAATCTCTTCGGCCCCGGCGGTCTCCTTCCCCTTAAGGCCCTTGGAAAAACCCCGGAAGAGGAGGGAGGTGATGACGCCGGAATTGCCCCTGGCCCCCCGGAGGAGGGCAGAGGCGGCGGTGTGGGCCACGTCGTAGACGCCGGCGGAATCCTCCATCCCCAAAAGCTCCTGGGCGGCGGCCCCGATGGTCATGCCCATGTTGGTGCCGGTATCGCCGTCCGGCACGGGGAATACGTTGAGGGAATCCACCCGCTGCCGCTGGTTCCCCAGGTTGTTGGAGGCAGAGATCATGGCGTCCCGCAGAATCTGACCAGTTATCACAATTGTTACGCTCCTTTCGGAGAGGGCGGGTCCAGGCCCATTGCCCCTCCTTCTCTTTTAATCAGGGGCCTTTTACTGGGCCTTCATGGAATCGACGTAGACGTTTACCTTGGCCACCGGGAAGCCGGTGCTTTCCTCCACGGTGTAGCGCACCTTGTGGACGATGCTGCGCACGATGGCGGAGATGTTCACCCCGTAGGTGACGGCGATGTGGATATCCACCAGCAGGCCGCCGTTTTCGCTGCGCACCCGCACCCCCTTGTCCGGGGCCTCCCGGCGCATGAGGCGGGAGCGCACCGTCTGGTAGGGGGAGTTAATCATCCCCGCCACCCCGTAGCATTCGCTGGCGGCGTGTCCGATGAGGTTTGCAAAATATTCCTGGGAGATTTCGATGGTGCCCAGGTTGGTCTCAAAACCGATCATAACGGGTTCCTCCTTTAATAAGAAACTACCATTCTCCTATATTATAAAAAATATCCTGCTCGGTTGCAACTATATTCGCGGAAAAATCCGGAGAAATAGCCACGATGCCCCGGCGGTAGACCAGGGGGATGACCGGGACAACGCGGCGCAGGGCGGAATCCAGGGCGGAAAGCTCCGCCTCCCCCGCCTTGGCCCGGCGGTAGATCTCCAAAAGCTCCTCGTCCCGGACGCAGCCGGGGCCCACCGCCGGGTCGGGGCCGATGAGGGAGGCCAGGTCCAGGTTGTTGGTGATGCGCAGCTCCCCCAGGTAGAGGTCGTAGTTCCCCTCGGCGATGCGCAGGGTGTACTCCTCAAAGGGGACCGCCTCCAGGGTGACCCGGAACCCCGCCCCCTGGAAGGCGTCCTGGACGATGGCGGCGGCCGCCTCCCGGTCCGGGTTGCCGGCGTTCACC
>OFFE01001584.1_pt1 | contig 15823 bp, 8 predicted proteins | sample 1521371 | NCBI WGS metagenome assembly OFFE01 (sample SAMEA3504131, study PRJEB24116) | mouse gut metagenome | biome: mouse gut; feature: mouse-associated habitat; material: faeces | place: Denmark | collected 2011 | reverse complement strand
TGCTTCCGGGATACGCTGACGGCAAGCGTCCAGTACACCCTCCTTACCCGCTGCGACCTTGACCCTTCCGATTACATGGAGGATGAGGAACTGGCAGGCATCACGGAATTTTCCACGCCGGCTGTCCTCCACCATTTAGGGAGCGCGGCGAGCACCCTGTCAATGGAGATTTTGCAGGAGATTGGAAAAGTGATCAGGAATTATGACCGGGAGGTAATGGCAGGCCGGCAGAAAAATATCCAGAAAACGGCAGAAAATCCCCTTGCAAAATCCACGGACATAGAGTATACTAAAGTCACAGGGCAGTTTAACACTTTAAAGCGTGAAAGCAAAGAAAGGAGCGAAGATCATGGCAGCACTGACATACATAAAGAACGGGGATTATCAGATACCGGAGCTGATGCTGGACGGGGAGGAAGAACTGGAGGAGATGCCGATCGGGAAGTACGGGATGCTGCGGCAGACCTTCCTCATGGAGAACCATCACGGGACGTACACCTCCATGCTGCTGACGGGGAGGCTGATCCCCCACTTACGGCAGATAGACGGACAGGCGCAGGAGCAGGTAGACCGGACAGTGGCAGAGATGATGAAACAGCAGGGAGTGGACGAGAGCCTGAAAGAACGCGATCAGATGGCGTGGGTGCAGGCAGTCAACAGCCTGACGGCACAGGCGGAGGAAGCGGTGCTTCAGGAGATCGTTTACAGGTAAGACAGGAAGAACAAAAAAATGAGAAAGAGCAGGAAACGGCGGGTGATGAACCCGCCGTTTCTGCGCCCGCATATTTCCAGCTTTCCCTTTTCCCAACAGTGGAGGAACAGGTAGAGCGCATTTCACAGGCAAAAACGGAAGAAAAAACAAAAGATTCCGCCGCCCGTGGAAAAAAGCCGGTGCCGGAAGTTCCAAAAGGCGTGATTGGACGCGCGCTCACCAGCGGCGGGAATGAAAAAAACAGCGCCATGCGGATTGCCGCCTTTTACCAGAAATCCCCCTCTGTCGAAGCCGCCGCCGCTTTCCTGCAAAAAGAGTACGGCACAGGAGGCAAGGGGCTTACGGTTGCCGGGGAAAAATACGCTTTATGGTTTGATAAGGAAGGAATAAAGATCGCGCCCGGACGCACTGCCAATGTCCCCGGCGCTACCCTTGTAACCTGGGAACAGGCGGCGGAGCAGGTATCGGAACTTCTGGAAGAAGGCATCTATGCCACGCAGGAAATATTAGATACCGCAAGGGGAAATGAGTACCAGGAACTGGCGGCAAAGCTGTGGTATCTGCGGCAGGATTTAAGCGAAGAAGCAGTGGAGGGCGGTTTCCTGCCGCATGTTTCAGAACTGTACGGGGGATTCCCTGACAGCACGGAAAAGATTGCAGGGCTTTTGGAGGAAAAGGAGAGCCGTGATATTTTTGTTTCCGAACTTACCGATTTTGTCCGCGCTTATGAGGCAGACCGTGGCCTTATGCGTTTCCATTTCCATAACCCGCAGGAGATATTAAACAGCCTTTTCAATCTTGACATAGAGCCGAGGCAGTTCCACGGCACGGAGGGGTTTGAGCCGGCAAAGGGCAGCTTTATCACGGAAGATGAGATTGACAGGATGTTTATGCGCGGAAGCGGTGTCTCCGAGGGGAAAATGCGTATTTATTCGTTTTTCTGCCAGAGGCACGATGCGAAGGAGCGGGCGGATTTCCTGAAAAATGAGTACGGAACTGGTGGCGGTGGGAACATTGGATATGACGAATGGCATGATTCCAAAGGGATAAAATTCACCCGCTGTGATGACGCTTCCGGTTTTAAAGGGTATGACACGGTAAAAATGAACTGGAACCAGGCACAGAAGCGGATCGGGGAACTGATTGATGCCGGAAGATACTTAAACCCGAAAGAAATGGCGTATACCTCCGAGTATGAAAAGATACGGCTTGCGCGGAGCATATACGCCTTTTATTTTTACTGCCCCAATACCCCGAACCCCAGCAATTCCATTGAATGGGATGTGGATGCGGCGGAGCGGGATTTTAAGCCTATGCTGGATGATGCCAAAATCAGCGCGGCATTGTATGAGGATATGCTGGAATCCTTTGCCACCGTAACGCCGGAAGAAAGCCGCAGTTACGGCATCATGCAGAGGGCTATTGAAGATATGGGCGCATACCAGAGGGGAGAATACTCCCTGTTTACGCCGCTGCCGGAGGAAACCCTGCGGGCGGAAAGGCAGAAAAGGGAGGCGGCAAAAAAGGAAGCAAAAGAGAAGCAGGACGCATCCAGAAAGGAAAAGGAACCTTTAGGGGAACTGGAAGCCGCCGCCCGCGCCCTTGCCAAAAAGCAGAAGAACCTTGCAAAAGAACAGCCGGGGAAAGTGAAAGAAAGGCCGGACGGCCAGCTTACTTTTGATTTTATGGCTGTAAATGAGGAAGATGCAGGGCAGGCGGATACTGCCTCAAGTAAAACCGGTTCTGACCTGGAACAGATAAAGGAGCAGGAGGAAGCCGTCCTTTCCCATTACGATATTGGCTATGGCTTTCTGGGGAACGGCCTGACCGTGTGGAACCGCCTGGAAGAAGAACATGGGGATTATAAGACGGTTGCCCATATAGACGCTGACAGGAGTGTGACATTTTACGATGAAGGTCTGCCGGAGGCCATCAAGGAACAGATACGGAAAGTAGCGGCCGAGACACAGACGAATATTTCCGCCATACAGGAGACGCCTGTATTTTCTACACCAACCCAGGCGGAACCGGAAATACGGGCGGAGGAAGATACAAAAGCGTCCCCTGCGGGGAAATCTGCGGCAGAGTTATACAGGGAAGCGCTTTCCATGCTGAGTGACGTGGTGCGGCAGAGCAGTTTCTATTCTTACCTGCGTGACCGTGAGACGGACTATGACAGCGCAGCGGCAGAACTGGACAATGAACTTGGATTTTTTATCAATGAGATTGTGGAGAGCCAGCCGGATTTATATGATGCTTTCCAGTCCCTTCCCATGTTCAGGGCGTGGATGGTGGAGGATATTTTAGAGCGCACCTATCAGGATGTGGTGACAGACAGAAGGGACGCGATAGAGAGACATGCCGGGGAGCCGGATGCGCCGGAATGGGCAAAGGAAACAGGGGCAGCTTCTGTGCAGAGACAGGCCGCCCCGGAAGATGCGGAACCGATAGAATCCGGAAATACGGACAATCTGCTGACGGAAGAAAACAGAGGGCAGGAAAAAGCCGGCGCGGGAGAGGCGGAGACACAGGATAAGAAGAAGGGCAGGACGTTACCGGAACTGAATTACCGGGCATTTATGCGGCTGTTCCCTGATTTTACCGGCCAGCATTACACCGCTATGCAGTTACGGGCGGGAGAGGCCATGATGCCGCTGCACATAGAGGCTGTGGGCAGCAATGAAATCTCCATAGCACATTATTACCGGCAGAACGGTGATTCTATGGCTGACCCGGAGATGACCTTCCGGATCGACCACGAAAAAGGGACATTGGAGCCGCTTACTTATCAGCAGGACAGCATGGGGATGTACCAGCAGGTTTATCCCGAACCCGGAAGATGGATTCCGAAACTCCGCAAAGATTTAAACCGCTTTGCCAACCAATGGTTCCATAACATCGAAGAACAGAGGTACCGCCCGGAGCGGGCCGTTATGGAGGCAGATGGAGACCGGAAAGAGATTTTCTATCAGGACGGAAAACCCGTCATTAAGGAGGAACCCGCGCCGGTCTTGGAAGGAACAGAAAAAGATACCGGAACCGTGCAGGCAGAAACAGACCTTGCCCCCAATGTGGAGGAATATTTAAACCTCAAAACAGAACATCCGGATAAGCTGGTGGGCGTACAGGTGGGGGAATACATCCTGTTTTACGGCAAAGACGCGGAGGCGGCAGCCCCTGCCCTTTCCGCAAAGCTGCTTACAAGAGAGATTGACGGGCTTGGGGAGACTTCCGTTACCGGGGGCAGGGTATGGCAGGCGGTAGTAAAAGACCTTTTGGAGCATGGGCAGAGCGTTGTCATTGCCAGACCGGACCCGGAGCGCGGGGAAAACGCCCCTTATGAGATTGTAAAGGAGAGGGACATTGCCGACTACATCCCTCTTGGGATGAAGCTGACCATTGACGGGCGGCACATGGAGGTTGACAGCATTGACTATGAAAAAGGGCGTGTCAGCCTGAAAGATCTGGATATGCAGGGGTGGTTTCCGATTTTCCGGGAGGAATCTGTCCCCTTTGTCCGGGAATGTGTGGAACAGGAGTGGGAGAATGATTTAGAACATGGAAATTTCCCGGAAGATATGGCACAGGCAGGGATGGATGCCGGAGGGCAGGCGGAAGAAGCACATGCAGCGCCGGAGCCGGAAAAAGACGCCGTTTACAGAGAAGAAGCGGAAACGCAGGTGCCGGACAGCCGGGATATGGAGGAAGCGAAGCGCCTGATCGAAGATTTCTGCCTTGAGGAATACAATGAGGACAGCGTGGATTTTACCAACCTGGAAGAAGTCGGGATTGCCTACGGCACCACGGAAAACGGCGGCTTTGAGGTTCAGGTGAATGTTGACCTGATCCACTTTTCCTTCAGCCAGTTTGTGGACGGGAAATGTGTGGAGAAACGGCAGTATGACAGCCTGCGGGAGATGATTGACGGGGAACTGGCATTTCTGGACTATGACCAGCTTATCTATGTGGAGCCACATATACAGGAACAGTTGGAGGCCGGCCTGAATGAAAAAATCCGGTGGGAGGAAATGCAGGGAGCCAGGGAAGGCGTTTTCCCTACGGAACCTGAAAGCGCAGACAGGGAGGAAGAAGAACCACCGGAGATGGTGGAGATTGAGGGCGGGCAGGTTATCAACGCAGAAACGGTGGGAGTTTACAGTAAGGGGCTTCCTTATGAGATTGTTGTGGAGAAGCTCCATACCGGCCCTGACCGCAGTAATTTCCGCATCACGGACGATTCGCTGGGAGAGGGCGGGCAGAAAACAAAATACCAGAATAACATCGCTGCAATCCGGACTTTAAAACAGATTGAAGCGGAAAACCGCCTTGCCACACCGCAGGAACAGGAGGTTTTATCAAAATATGTAGGGTGGGGCGGGCTTTACCAGGCATTTGACGCGGATAATCAAAAATGGGGGAAGGAATACGGAGAACTAAAGGAACTGCTGACCCCGGAAGAATATGAATCGGCGCGCAGCACAGTCTTGAATGCCCACTATACAAGCCCTGTTGTGATTAAGGCAATGTACGAAGCGGTAAAACGCATGGGCTTTAAGCCGGGGAACATCCTGGAGCCGTCCTGCGGCATCGGGAACTTCTTCGGGCTTGTGCCGGAAGAATTTGAAAAATCGAACCTTTACGGCGTAGAACTGGATTCCCTGACCGGGCGCATCGCAAAGCAGCTTTACCAGAAAGCGGATATTACCGTGGGCGGGTTTGAAACCACCGACCATCCGGGCGACTTTTTTGACCTTGCGGTGGGGAATGTGCCTTTCGGGGAGTACAAGGTGCATGACAGGCAGTATGATAAGCAGAATCTTTTGATACACGATTATTTCCTCACAAAAACACTGGACAAAGTGCGTCCGGGCGGCGTTGTGGCCTTTATTACCTCAAAGGGGACAATGGATAAGGCAAACGGCAGGGTGCGGGAGGCGCTGGCGCAGAAAGCCGACCTTTTGGGGGCAGTGCGCCTGCCGAATAACGCATTTAAAGCCAATGCGGGTACGGAGGTGACGGCGGACATCCTGTTTTTCCAGAAACGGGGCAGCGCGCCGGAAAAGCTCCCGGATTGGGTGAACGTAGGACAGACAGAGGACGGCGTACCCTTAAACAATTATTATCTGCAGCACCCGGAGATGGTGCTGGGCAGGATGGCTTTCTGGGAGAATATGTACGGAAATGCCACGGAAACGGCATGTATACCGCTTGAAGGGGCTGACCTGAAAAAGCAGCTTGCAGAGGCGGTAACGCATATCGGGGCACCGGATCAAGAACTCCTGCACATGGACGCGCCGGAGCAGGAAGGAAAAGAAAAAGAGGAAACCATACCGGCAGACCCGCAGGTACGCAATTTCAGCTTTGCCGAAAAGGACGGGAAACTCTATTTCCGGGAAAACTCGCGCATGAAGCGCATGGAAGTCGGGAAAATGCCTGCCGCCCGCATCCGGGGCATGATCGCGATCCGGGACAGCGCAAGGCAGCTCATAGATTTACAGCTTAACGGTGCGGATGATGCACAGATCGGGAAAGAGCAGGAGCGGCTCAATACACTCTATGACAATTTCCAGAAGAAATACGGCCTGCTTAACAGCGCCGGGAACCGCCTTGCTTTTAGACAGGATTCCTCTTACCCGCTGTTATGTTCCCTGGAGGTATTGGACGAGGAAGGGAATTTAAAGCGCAAGGCTGATATGTTCACAAAGCGGACAATCCAGCACCGGCAAAGCGTTACAAGCGTGGATACGGCGGTGGAGGCGCTGGGCGTTTCCATCGGGGAGAGGGCCTGTGTGGATTTGGGATTCATGGCATCCCTGATGGGCGGGAGCGATAAAATACCGCAGATCATTTCAGACTTAAAGGGCATTATCTTCAAAGACCCGGACAGCGGCCCGGCTGTCATTTCGGAGGAAAATACGGACTGGCAAAAGGGCTGGCAGACTGCGGATGAATACCTTTCCGGCAATGTGCGGAAAAAACTGGAAAGGGCAAAAAAAGCAGCGGAGGAATACCCGGAATTTGCCGCCAACGTAGAGGCGCTTACTGCGGTGCAGCCGAAAGACCTGACTGCGCCGGAAATAAGCGTCCGCATCGGCGCACCCTGGATAGATACAAAATATTACAGGCAGTTTTTGTTTGAACTGCTCCAGACACCGGGGCGGCTCCAGAACGGGAGAATAGACGTGATGTATTCAGACGTGACAGGGGAATGGAGGATAAAGGGAAAATCGGAGGACAGCATCACGAACACCCGCGTCCACACCACCTACGGCACAAAGCGGATCAATGCCTATGAGATTTTTGAAGCCAGTTTAAACCAGCGCAGCGTCCAGATTTTCGATACGCACACGGATATAGAAGGGAAAGAAACCCGTGTGCTGAATGAGAAAGAGACGGCCATCGCGCAGCAGAAGCAGGATGCCATGAAAGAGGCTTTCCATGACTGGATTTTCAAAGACCCGGACAGGCGCGCGGATTTATGCGGCATTTACAACAAGCTGTTCAATTCCACCCGTCCCCGCGAATATGACGGGAGGCATATCAATTTTATCGGGATGAACCCGGAGATAAAGCTGGAGCCGCACCAGAGGAACGCGGTCGCGCGTATCCTGTACGGCGGTAATTCGCTGCTCGCCCATGTGGTAGGCGCGGGAAAGACGTATGAGATGATAGCGGCGGCGATGGAGAGCAAGCGGCTTGGACTGTGCAAAAAATCCATCATGGTTGTGCCGAACCACCTGACGGAACAGTGGGGCGGCGATTTTTTAACCCTTTACCCCGGCGCGAAGGTGCTTGTAGCCACAAAAAAGGATTTTGAGCCGAAGAACCGCAAAAAGTTCTGCGCGCGGATTGCCACCGGCGATTATGACGCGGTTATCATCGGCCACTCGCAGTTTGAGAAAATCCCTATTTCACCGGAGCGGCAGGCGGCCATCATACAGGGACAGATTGACGAGATCGTGGATGCCATTGCGGAAGCGAAGGCAAATAAAGAGGAAAAATTCACGGTCAAGCAGATGGAAAAAACAAAAAAGAACCTGGAAGCTAAGATTAAGAAACTTTATGACAAGAAAAAAGATGACACCGTTACCTTTGAGGAGCTGGGCGTTGACCGTCTTTTCGTAGACGAGGCACATAGTTTTAAAAACCTTTACATGCATACGAAAATGCGTAATGTTGCGGGCATCAGCCAGACGGACGCGCAGAAGTCCAGCGATATGTTTGCAAAGTGCCGCTATATGGATGAAATCACTGGCGGGCGCGGCGTGGTCTTTGCCACCGGCACCCCGGTAAGCAACTCAATGGTAGAACTTTATACCATGATGCGCTATCTCCAGTACAGTATGCTGGAGGAAGGATACCGGGACAGCACGGGGAAGGTGCGGAGCCTGAAACACTTTGACAACTGGGCGGCGACCTTCGGGGAGCAGGTGACGGCGGTGGAATTAAAGCCGGAGGGGACGGGGTTCCGCTTAAAGACCCGGTTTGCACGTTTTTATAATCTGCCGGAACTGATTAACCGCTGGAAAGAGGCTGCTGACATCCAGACGGCGGATATGTTAAAGCTCCCGGTGCCGGAAGCGGAGTATATCACGATACAGACGGAACCTAGCCAGGCGCAGAAAGCGATGGTACAGTCCCTTGCGGAGAGGGCGGAAAAAATACGGAAGGAGAAAATAGACCCCCGGATCGACAACATGTTGAAGATAACGTCGGACGGGCGCAAGTTAGCTTTAGACCAGCGCATTATGAACCCGTTGCTTCCTGATGACCCCGGAAGCAAGGTGAACGCCTGCGTGGACAATGTATTTAGAATCTGGCAGGAGAGTACGGAAACAAAGGGCACACAGCTCATCTTTTCAGACCTCTCCACGCCGAAGGGGAGGGCGGAGCCGAAAAAGGAAGAAGCAAAAGAGGGAGCAGAGGGAGCGGAAGCTGAGGGGGAAGCCGCAGCAACGGAGGAAGAAACCATCATGGAGGCAAGCGTCTATGAGGACATCCGCAAGAAGCTGATCGCAAAGGGAATCCCGCCGCAGGAGATCGCTTTTATCCATGATGCCAATACAGAGGCGCAGAAAGCGGAACTGTTTGCAAAAGTGCGGAATGGACAGGTGCGCGTGCTTCTCGGCAGCACACAGAAGATGGGGGCCGGAACCAACGTGCAGACAAAACTCGTAGCGTCCCATGACCTGGACTGCCCCTGGCGTCCTGCGGATTTGGAGCAGCGCGCCGGGAGGATTGTAAGGCGCGGCAACGAGAATAAAAAGGTAAGGATTTTCCGGTATGTCACAAAGGGCACCTTTGATGCCTACACCTGGGGGCTGGTGGAGTCGAAGCAGAAATTTATCGGCCAGATCATGACCTCCAAAAGCCCGGCCCGCTCCATTGAGGATGTGGACGCCACCGCCCTGTCCTATGCGGAGGTGAAGATGCTGGCCACGGGTGATACCAGGATTAAGGAAAAAATGGATTTGGATATCCAGGTGACGAAGCTGAAAATGCTGAAATCCAACCACCAGGCGCAGCAGTACGAGATGCAGGATAAAGTGCGGGGCTATTACCCCAATAAGATAAAAGAAACCCAGCTTTACATCGACTGCCTGAATGCCGACCTGCCGGTACTGGAGGCACATCCGGCCAAAGAAGATGCTTTTTCCATGACTGTTATGGGGACGGCATACACGGAGCGCAAGGAAGCGGGCAAGGCAATCGTGGCGGCCTGCCGTCTGATGGATGACCCAGGCAAGGAGATTGAACTTGGGGAGTACCGTGGTTTTCCCATGAAACTGTGCTTTGACGGCGCGAAATTCAAAGTGACCATGAAACAGCACCTGACCCATACGGCGGAACTTTCCGATGATGTGGTGGGGAACATTACCCGTATTAACAATGCGCTGGAGAAAATCCCCCAGAGCCTGGAACGCCACAAGGAGAATATGGCGCGCCTGCACAAAGAACTGGAAAGCGCGAAAGAGGAAGCGGAGAGGCCCTTTGCACAGGAGGCGGAACTTCTGGAAAAATCCGCGCGTCTGGCGGAACTTAACACGGTGCTTGACAACGAGGAAAAAGGGCGCGGCGGGGAACCGGCGCGGAAGCTGGAGGAAGATGAGGGGCGGGGGAATGAAAAACCCTCCATCCTGAAAAGTTTAAAAGAATATGAGCGGCCTGCGCCGGTTCCTTATGGAGCGGAGCGCGGGCAGGAAAGGGAGGCGATCTGATGCGGAAAGAGGAGGGGCGCACCATCGGGCTTTACTTTATGGTAAGCCCGGAGGAAATGGCCCTGATCAGGAAAAAGATGGAACAGGCAGGCACAAAGAACAAACGTGCCTACCTGCGGAAGATGGCGGTTGACGGCTATATCGTCAATCTGGATATGGGGAGCGTGAAGGAGCTTACAAAACTTCTGCGCTCCCTGGCGGCAAACACAAACCAGATTGCCCGCCGCTGTAACGAGACGCGCAGCCTTTACGCTGAGGATGTAGAGGATCTGCGGAAAGGCTATGCGGCGGCACAGGCGGGGCTTCTGGAACTGTTAAGGAAATTTGCAAGCCTGTAGGGACATACGGGCGCAGGGATTAGCTTCTCTGCGCCCACTTTTTTTATTTGGAGGTGATAGGGATATGCCGGGAGTGACAAAGGAACAGATCGCACGGGCGAAGGAATGGGATTTACTGTCTTATTTACAGGCTTTTGAGCCGCAGGAATTACGAAAATGCGGAGGAAGGGAATACCGGACCGTGACCCATGACAGCCTGAAAATCTCCAACGGCAAATGGAACTGGCACAGCCGGGGGATCGGGGGCAGGACGGCGTTAGATTATCTGGTCAAGGTGCGCGGCATGGATTTTGTTTCAGCGGTGGAGACGCTCTGCGGGGAACGGGGTGCGGCTGTCCGGACGCCCTCTGAGATTCCATCCGGAGAGAAACCCGGAAAGCCGTTTACACTGCCGCAGGAAAACCGGTGCGGGACGGCGGCAGTGTCCTATCTGCTGGGCAGGGGGATTGATGCGGAAGTGATCAGCCAGTGCATCAGGGAAGGGATTCTGTATGAGTCCCGCGGCTACCATAACTGTGTCTTTGTGGGAAAAGACAGTGCGGGGAAAGCGCGTTATGCCTGCCTGCGCGGGATATACGGCACTTTTAAAAATGATGTGGACGGGAGCGATAAGCGTTACAGTTTTTCGCTGCCCTCTGCGGAGAAAGACAGCCCCTATGTTGCCGTGACGGAAAGCCCCATTGACGCGCTTTCCGTAGCGTCCTTACTTAAAATGCAGGGGGAGGACTGGACGAAGAACCATTACCTTTCCCTGGGCGGCACGGCTCCCCGTGCGCTGCTTGGGTTCCTGCATGACCATCCGGCTGTCAACTGCATCAGCCTGTGCCTGGATAATGACAGGGCAGGGCTTTCCGGCATGGAGAAAATCAGGGAGGCGCTAAAGGAAGATGCAGAACTTTCCCGGCGCGTCAGGGTGGTCGTGGATAACCCGCCGCCCGATTTCGGTGGGAAAGACTATAATGAGCTGTTGCAGAAAGCAGCCGCCAGGTATGCGGCGGCAAAAAGGGAAAAGACAAAGCCGGGCTGCGGCATGGAAAAATAAAAAGGAAGGGGGATACGGATATGGCAATTTCAGACCTGCTCCCACGGAAGGCAATGGGGAGCAAGACGCGGGGGCAGACGCTCCATGACCGGCTGGATTATGACCAGAAAAAGGAAAAGACCGAGGACGGGGAATTGGTATCGTCCTATATGTGCTGCCCGGAAACCGCCGCTGAAGAATTTGAGATGAGCAAACTGATCTACGAAACGTCCACCGGGCGGAGCCAGCCGAAAGACAGGGATATCATTGCCTACCGTATCATCCAGTCCTTCAAGCCGGGGGAGATCACGCCGGAGGAAGCGAATAAGCTGGGGTATGAACTGGCGATGAAATTTACAAAAGGGAAGCATCAGTTTATTGTTTCAACCCATGTGGATAAAGCCCACATCCATAACCATGTGGAGTTTAACAGCACCAATTTAGAGTGTGACGGCAAATTCAACAATTATAAAAATTCCTCGTTCGCCCTGCGCAGGCTCAATGACCAGATATGCAGGGAACACGGTTATTCCGTGATCGAAAACCCGAAAGCGAAAGGGCAGCGGTATCAGGAAAAAGCGGCGGCAAAACGGGGGCGCAGCTTTAAGGAAAGGCTGCGGCAGACGATTGACGGGGCGCTTCCCGGATGCAGGGATTTTGAAGAATTTTTATCCCGTATGCGGGCAGAGGGATATGAGATCAAGCGCCGGGGAAAGTCTTTGGAGTTCCGTGCGCCGGGGCAGGAGAATTTCACTCGTTCTTTCCGTCTGGGGGAGGACTATACGGAGGCCGCATTAAAGGAACGGATCGGCAAAGCCCGCACCGGGACGGAGACAAAATCAAAAGGCCAGACAGCAGCAAGGGATGTCAACCTCCTTGTGGATATCCAGGCAAAAATGCAGGCAGGAAAAGGGAAAGGCTATGAACGGTGGGCGAAAGTTTTCAACCTGAAAGAAGCGGCAAAGACTTTAAATTTCCTTGTGGAGAACGGCGTGGCCGATTATGGGGAACTGGCGGCGCGGGCAGATGCTGCCGGGGAAAAATTTGATGCGCTTTCTGTCCGCATCAGGCAGCTTGAGGGGCGCATGGCCGGGAACGCGCAGTTAAAAACGCACATCATCAATTACTCCAAAACGCGGGAGGTTTATAAGGAATATAAGAAGTCGCGCCACAAAAAAGAATACCTTGCCGGACACGCGGAAGAAATTAAAAAGCATGAGGCGGCAAAGGCGGCCTTTGATGCGCTGGATGGAAAGCCGATACCGAAAGTGGCACAATTATCTCAAGAATATGCCGCGCTCCTGGCAGAGAAAAAAGAGTGCTATGAGGAATATAAGGCGGCGCGGAAAGAAATGGTAGATTACCAGACGGCGAAGCACAATGTTGATATTATTTTAGGTCTGGAACCGCAGGAAGCGGAGAAGAAAAAAGAAACGGAACGCTGACAGTAAAAAAAGAGGAAACCAGAGGGGATTGCCCTTTTGGTTTCCTCTTTTTTTATTGCTCTTTTTCAGGAAATGGCGGCTGCGGGGAATGGTATCATTTTTCGGAAGATTGCGAATTTAGTATTGCTTCCGCTTTATCTGCGCGTTCATGCTCCCGCTTCCACAATTCTTCATTTATCTCTATGCTCTTGCCCCAGGAAAGGAGCGTTATAAAGAGGGCAGTCCGTAAATCTTCTTCGGGAATCTGTGCGACGGCGGACATAAGTTCATCACGGTCGGTTATCCCGGATAACGATTTGAAATCTTCATAAGTGAACATGTTTTTTCCTCCCATGTATGATAGGCTTTATTATAATGGTGGATTGGGAAAAAAGCAAGAAACCGCAGACTTGATTCTGCCTGTGCTATAAAAGGAACATAAGTTTTTCCTTCCTGCGCGGAGGTGCGGGAAGCAGCGACCGCATGGGAGAAAACTCAGGCTGTGCATGAGTGGAAAGCCACGCCGCAAGGCGTGTTCGCAAAAGAACGAAAGTGATTTTTGCCGGGGATTGGGGTGTCCCCAACAAGCATAGCGAGGCACCGTAAGGTGCCGGAGCGGGGATAGCGATATTCGTAAAGAATATCGTTATCCATTGCTTGCCACTGCTAAAATTACTGGTTATAAAAAACCCGTGTTCATTTTTGAACCCTCTGAACCCACTCATATTTTCAGCACCACATCTACATAAAACTCCGTTCCGCTGTTGGAAGCCTGTGCCGAACCGCCGTACTTTTCTGCTGCTGCTGCAATGGCAGCAAGCCCGATCCCGTTTCCGCCGTGCTTCGTGGAACGGTAGCCGTCCTTCCCTTTCCGCACCCTGCCGTCAAAGTTGTTGGTGGAAACGATGTACAGACTGCTTTTATGGCGGATTTCCGTGGTCAGGCAGAAATACCGCCTGCCCTCCGGCACGGTAAGGCACCCGTCGATGGCGTTCTCTATCAGGTTCCCGAACAGGGAAACGATGTCAAGTTCATTGGCAGGCGTAAGCTCCGGCAGTTCAATATGCCAGTCTGTGTCTATGCCTGCTGAAACAGCTATCTCGTGATAGTGGCTAAACAGCGCATTGAGGGCAGCGCTGGCACAGTAATTTGAGGGTGCATTTTCCGCAAGGCTGACCTCGTATGTCGCAAGATGTGTCTGGATGCTGCCGATGTCCCCTTTTTCTGCAAGGGAAGAAAGCAGGCGCACGGAATGGCGGAAGTCATGCCGCAGACGTGCAGTCTGACGCATATGCTCCTGCAATGTCCGGTACTGGCGTGCCTGCATTTCAAGAAGCTGTGTGTGTTCCTTCAGCTCGGCGTGTTCCAGTATAACGCTTGTCCCCAGGTAAAGGAGCACATAAATTGCTGTAAGGATTGCAAACAGGCAGCCCTCCAGTAGCAGGAAAAGGGAAAACATACGCCCTGTATGGAGGGTGCTGTAGGACTGGGGGACAGCCGCTATATTGAAGAACAGAAAGACAGAGGACAATATGACGGTGGAGTACCATATCTTTGGAGTGTCCAGACAGTCGATAATCCTGAAAAAAAGCCCGCAGGCAGGCTGTGCGAAAGCGGCGGCAACCAGACAGGAAAGCACAAGCCGGAAAAAAGCCGCTTCCACAGAGAAGTCCGCCGCACCCGACGCCGGATGAAGAAAAGCGTCAAAGGCATAGGCGAACTGTGCCGGAAAGGTATGGACGGCACAGACACCCACATAGACGGCAAGGCATTTTGGCAGGCTTGCTGTCACGGTGCAGCGGTATGGGAAAAAGAACAGGATGAGGGACGGCAGGAGGATGATATTTACATCAATCCGCAGTAAGACGCTTAAAGCGGAGCAGAGAAAAGCATATGGGAGCAGGACAGCCATGAATAGTGCGGCTGTCTTACGCAGGGTGTACTTCATCTGGTTCTTCATTACATAATAGCAGGATGCCCCCGAAGGAAGCAGTACCAGAAGCACCAGCAGCGCCGATAACCATTTTTCCATATCCATGTTCAGTCCCCCTTCCTGATGCCTTCCGGCACAGGGCGTCCGGCAAAGTGTGCCTGACGCTCCCGTATCTTCCTGAAATTGTAATCCCTCGCCGCCTGTTCGATTTTCAGGCGGTCCCGCACACGGATTGGCAGCTTTGCGCCGTTTTCCAGCACACAGCAGTTGTCCGTAAATTCAAGGATGCAGCCAGCGTTTACCATGATACCCTTATTGACGGCAAGGAAGCGGGAATCCCCATCTGTAAGCATTACAAATTCCGGCATGGTCATGCGGCAGTGCAGGGTTTCCCCGTTTGAAAGGGCGATGTCAAGATAATGTGCGTCCGTAATGACGGAGGAAATCTCGTCAAGGAATACATGAATGGTTTTCCTGCCGTTTATTACCTCTATGTATTTTTGCAGTGGGGGAAGCATTTCCAGAATGTCCCCAAGGACTTTGAATATACGCTGCGGGGAGAAAGGCTTGATAATATATTCAAACGCATGGCAGGAGAAGGCGTCCGGCATAAAGTCCGAGCTGGAAGTCAGAAACACGAGGACACACCTGTTGTCCATGCTCCGGATTTTTTGTGCGGCGGCAACGCCGTCCATGCCGTCCATGTAAATGTCCATAAAAACGGCATCAAAACAGCCGCCTGCAGAAAAGCTGCCGTCCCCGAATGCCTTAAAGAAGCCTTCCGCATTCAGGAATGGGACAGTTTCCACATGGCAGTGGCGCTGTGCGCCAAAGTCGCAGACAAGCCCTGCCATTTCGTCCAGATAGTTCTGTTCATCATCTACTAAAGCAATCTTCAAACTGGTTTCACCTCAAATCCATAAAAAATCAAATATAATCATACAACAAAAAAAGACATTTTTCAAACCTGTCAAGACCTGATTTATAAAATCTGCCTGACGTTCTTGCCAGAAAATTGACGTTCCTGCCAAAAGTCTTGTTTTTTTTCGGAAATCTATTATAATAAAGTGAAATTTTTTGCCAAAGGAGGTTGACAGGATATGCCGGAATGCCTGATAATTAACAGACAGACAGACAGACAGACAGACAGACAGACAGACAGACAGACAGACAGACA
>OFFE01001574.1_pt1 | contig 15960 bp, 14 predicted proteins | sample 1521371 | NCBI WGS metagenome assembly OFFE01 (sample SAMEA3504131, study PRJEB24116) | mouse gut metagenome | biome: mouse gut; feature: mouse-associated habitat; material: faeces | place: Denmark | collected 2011 | reverse complement strand
GCCTGGTCGCACTTCCTTCTGGACATGGCTACCACGGAGGTGGTGCTCCCTCACAGTAAGGCCAAAAACCCCGAAAAGTTGCCGCTTTGAGAGCAACTTGCAGATACTTTTTTCCGGAAATACCCAAAAAGGACTTCGGCGCACCCTTCAGACTGCCGCGATTTCCGGACGGCAACGGCGCTGTTTTTCCAGTCCGGGAAGGAAAATGCGGCGGTTTGCTTCCGCTTTTTCAGCCTTTCCGGCTTTTCCGGGAAAAAACAGTTGACAAAAACCCACCGCCGGTGCTATAGTAAGGGCGAAAACTGGCAGAGAAGGAGAAGAATCCGTATGCGGCGGACAGAGAGGGGCGCGTTTGGCTGGAAGCGCCCTGCGTAAGCGGCGGATGGTACCACTCCCGAGCCTCCTGGGAGGACCAGGACGGGCCCGCCCGTTACAGCGGTCACGAGCGACGGCGTTCTTGCGCCGTAAGCAGGGTGGAACCGTGGAGTTCATTTTCTGACTTCACCCCTGATTTATTTTGCAGGGGTGAAGTTTTTTTGCCCCATTCTGGAAAGGAGCACATTACCATGAGCGAGGAAAACCTGTATACCTTTGAAAATGAAACCTACCGCAAGACCTATTGGCACACCTGCTCCCACGTGCTGGCCCAGGCCATGAAGCGCCTGCACCCGGAGGTGAAGCTGGCCATCGGTCCCTCCATCGACAACGGCTTCTACTACGACTTCGACACCCCTCAGCCCTTCACCGAGGCCCAGATGGAGGAGCTGGAGGTGGAAATGCGGAAAATCTGCAAGGAGAAGCTGAAGCTGGAACGCTTCGAGCTGCCCCGCCAGGAGGCCATCGCCTACATGGAGGAAAAGGGCGAGCCCTACAAGGTGGAGCTCATCAACGACCTGCCCGAGGACGCGGTGATCTCCTTCTACAAGCAGGGGGAATTCGTGGATCTCTGCGCAGGGCCCCACGTGGACTCCACCGGGCGGATTAAGGGCAACGCCGTCAAGCTCACTGCCTGCAACGCCGCCTACTGGCGGGGCGACTCCAGCCGCCAGACCCTCCAGCGGATCTACGGCGTGGCCTTCCCCAAGAAGGAGGAGCTGGAGGAGTACCTGGCCAGGCAGGCCGAGGCCCTCAAGCGGGATCACAACAAGCTGGGCCGGGAGCTGGAGTACTTCACCACCGTGGACGTCATCGGTCAGGGCCTGCCCATCATCCTGCCCAAGGGTGCGCGGGTCATCCAGACCCTTCAGCGCTGGGTGGAGGACGAGGAGCAAAAGCGGGGCTATCTGCTGACCAAGACTCCCTATATGGCCAAGCGGGAGCTGTACAAGATCTCCGGCCACTGGGATCACTACCTGGACGGCATGTTCGTATTGGGCGATCCTATGGACGAGACCAAGGAGTGCTTCGCTCTGCGTCCCATGACCTGCCCCTTCCAGTATCAGGTATTCCTCAACCGGGGCCGCAGCTACCGTGATCTGCCCATGCGCCTGGGAGAAACCTCCACGCTGTTCCGCAACGAGGATTCCGGCGAGATGCATGGGCTCATCCGGGTACGGCAGTTCACCATCTCCGAGGGCCACCTGATTCTCCGGCCTGAGCAGCTGGAGGAGGAGTTCAAGGGCTGTCTGGATCTGGCCAAGTACTGTCTGGGCACCGTGGGCCTGCTGGACAAGTGCACCTTCCGGTTCTCCCAGTGGGACCCCGCCAACCCCAACAACAAGTACGAGGGTTCCCCGGAGCAGTGGGACGAGGCCCAGACCGTTATGGGGAAGATTCTGGACGATCTGAATGTGAAGTACACCGTTGGCATCGACGAGGCCGCGTTCTACGGCCCCAAGCTGGACATCCAGTACAAAAACGTATACGGCAAAGAGGATACCCTGGTCACGATTCAGATCGACATGCTGCTGGCAAAGCAGTTCGGCATGGAGTACGTGGACGCCGACGGTCAGAAAAAGACGCCGTATATCATTCACCGCACCTCCCTGGGCTGCTATGAGCGCACCCTGGCCTATCTGATCGAGGAGTACGCCGGGGCCCTGCCCACCTGGATGGCTCCGGAGCAGGTCCGGTTCCTGCCCGTCACCGACCGGGCGGCGGACTACTGCGCCGAAGTGGCGAAGCAGCTGGAAGTCCAGGGCTTCCGGGTGGAGGTGGACTACCGCAATGAGAAGATCGGCAAGAAAATCCGGGAGGCCCAGCTGGAAAAGGTTCCCTATATGCTGGTGGTGGGCGACCGGGATATGGAGGCGGGCACCGTCTCCGTCCGGCACCGGAGCGAGGGCGACCTGGGGGCTATGAGCCTGGAGGCGTTCTCCGGCATGCTGCGGCAAGTGGTGGACAACAAGGAACGGGTATAATCGAATACGTCATTTCCGCCCCCGCTCCGATTGGAGCGGAGGCGGATTTTTTCAGGTCAGCGGTTCTGATACGCCCGGGGACTGACGGCGTATTCTGCTTTGAAGGCCCGGTAAAAATTGGCGTAATCCCCAAAGCCGCAGCTTTGACACACAACGCCCGGGGAGACGCCTCCGCCGAGGAGCTGTCTGGCAATCAGGAGCCGCTTGAGCAGAATGTACCGGTACACGCTGACCCCTACCTCCTGCTGAAACGTGTGAGACAAATAATACTTACTTACGAAAAACCGGGCCGCCAGCTTGTCCAGAGACAAGGGCTCGTCATAATGTCCGCCTATATATTCCAGCACCCTGGAAACCAGGGACGGTTCCTCCTGCACGCGCTCTCCGCCAGGATGGAGCGCCGCGCGGCTGCACTCCACCACCAGCTGGATCAGCGCCGCCTGGGCCCACAACGCCGCCCCGTAGCCTCCGCCGCGGGTTTCCCGCAGAAGGCCGGACAGCCGGGAGGAAATATTGGTCCGCTGGACCGGGTCCAGCCGCAGCAGGTTGGAGTGCCCCGGCCGCGTGCAGTCAAAGCATCGGGTCAGGCTGGTCTCCGCTGTGGACAGGTCTTCCAGGTATTTCCGGTTGATCCACAGCACAATTCGCTCATACGGCTCGCCGCCGGGGTGAATCACCGGCTGGTGGAGCTCCATCGGACTGATCAGCAGCATATCGCCCGGGCTCATGCGGTAAACCGCTCCCTCCACGCGGTACTCCACCTGACCGCCGAGAAAATAGTATATCTCATAAAAGTCGTGGTGGTGAATGGCAACAGCTCTGGCGGCCTCATCCCGGTAATGGAAAATTTCAAAGTCCCGGGTACGCATCTCCTGTCGAGGATCAAACTGCTGGGATTTTCTGCGCACGCCTCTCCCCTCCTTTTTACAGATATATTACAGCAAGATTCGCAATAAGTCAAACAAGAATGACAATTTTCATTGGCAAAAAATCTTGTTATACTGAGCAAAACAGAAGGATTCCCCCCAAGGCCCCCGGTTTTTTCGGGGAAAGACTCCTTCTCCGCAGCAATGCGGAGACGCCGGTCCCGCCGGCGATACCCTGTAAAAAATGAGGAGATTGCTATGGACTTGAAACTTCGAGAGAACTGCCGCTACGCCGTCGCCTGCCCTACCAGCATGGGGGTACGGATCACCCCGGAGGACCGCATGGCGGTCCACAACAGCACCCGCTTTTTCATGACCTCCACCAGCGCGGAGACCAACGTGCTGAACGTGGCCTCCTCCCTGGGCCGCGAGTGCCTGGCCCTGACCAAATTTGTCAAGGACAGTCCGGTGGCGGCGTTCATCAAGGCCCAGCTCCGTGCCCGAAACATCCGCTATGAGGGCGTCGAGGTGGAGCAGGGCGGCCCTTGGGGCTACCGCCACCAGTTCAACGTGGCCGACAGCGGCTTCGGCCTTCGCGCTCCCCGGGTGTGGAACGACCGGGCGGGGGAGGTGGGCCGGACGCTGAATGCCTCTGAGTTTGACCTCCCACGGATTTTCGATCGGGAGGGCGTAGGTATCCTCCATATTTCCGGGTTGATCGCCGCCATGAGCCAGGAGACCACCGCCTGCTGTCTGGCTCTGGCGAAGGCCGCCAAGGAGTACGGCACCTTGGTCAGCTTCGACCTCAACTACCGGGCCTCCTTCTGGAAAGGCCGGGAGGCGGAGCTGCGGACAGCGTTCCACCAGATCGCGACCGTGGCCGACATTCTGGTGGGCAACGAGGAGGACTTCCAACTCTGCCTGGGCTTTGCCGGCCCGGAGGCGGGCGGGAAGGACCTTGCCGCCAAGATCGACAGCTTCAAGGGCATGGTCAGCGAGGTCAAGGCCAAATACGGCAACTCCCAAATTTTCGCCACCACCCTCCGGCAGGTGCTCTCCGCCAACGAGCACCTCTGGGGCGCGCTGATGCTGGCGGACGGGGAGTGGATCGTGGAGGAGCCCCGGCCCATTCCGGTGCTGGACCGCATCGGCGGCGGGGACGGGTTCACCGGCGGGGTGCTGTACGGCGTACTCAACGGCTGGGAGCCGGAGAAGTGCCTGCAATTCGGCTGGGCCTCCGGCGTGCTGGCGGCAAGCAGTCTCAACGACTACGCCGAGCCGGCAGACGAAAAGCAGATTTGGGACATCTACGCGGGCAACGCCCGTGTGCAGAGATAAGGGGGAAAACGTGATGAAAAAAGCGGATATTGGCCTTGTCGGTCTGGCCGTCATGGGCGAAAACCTGGTGATGAACATGGAGTCCAAAGGTTTCACCGTGGCCGTGTTCAACCGCACCACCGAGAAGGTCAAAAAGTTCGTGGAGGGCCGCGCCAAGGGGAAGAACATCATCGGCGCCTGTTCCTTGCAGGAGCTGGCGGACAGTCTGGAAAAGCCCCGGAAGATCATGATGATGGTCAAGGCAGGGCAGGCCGTGGACAGTCTCATTGACCAGCTCCTCCCCATCCTGGAGCCCGGCGACATCCTCATCGACGGCGGCAACAGCCATTTCCCCGACACCATCCGGCGCACCGAATACGTGGAGAGCAAGGGCCTCCTCTATATTGGCTGCGGCGTATCCGGCGGCGAGGAAGGTGCGCTGAACGGTCCCTCCATGATGCCCGGAGGCTCCCCGGCGGCGTGGCCCGCGGTCAAGCCCATCTTCCAGGCCATCTGCGCCAAGGTGGAGGACGGCTCCCCCTGCTGCGACTGGGTGGGCGAGAACGGTGCGGGCCACTTTGTGAAGATGGTACATAACGGCATTGAGTACGGTGACATGCAGCTGATTTGCGAAGCCTACCAGCTCATGCGGGACGGTCTGGGCCTGACCAGCGCGGAGATGCATGATATTTTCGCGGACTGGAACCGGACTGAGCTGGACAGCTACCTCATCGAGATCACCAGTGATATTCTGGGCTACCAGGACGAGAAGGGTGAGACGGTGGTGGAGCACATTCTGGACACTGCCGGGCAGAAGGGCACCGGCAAGTGGACCGGCATCGCCGCCCTGGACGAGGGCGTGCCGCTGACGCTCATCGGCGAGGCGGTGTTTGCCCGGTGCCTGTCCGCCATGAAGTCTGAACGCGTCACCGCCAGCAAGGCCTTCCCCCGCAGCGTTCCGGCGTTCACCGGAGACAAAAAGGCGTTCATCGAGAGTATCCGCAGGGCGCTGTACGCCTCCAAGATCATCTCCTACGCCCAGGGCTACACCCTCATGCGCACCGCCGCCAAGACCTACGGATGGAACCTTAACTATGGAGGAATTGCCCTCATGTGGCGCGGCGGGTGCATCATCCGCAGCGTGTTTCTGGGGAAGATCAAGGAGGCTTACGACAAAAATCCGGAGTTGGAGAACCTGCTGCTGGACGATTACTTTGCCGGGACCATCAAGAGCCTGATTCCCGCGTGGCGGGAGGTGGCGGCCTACGCTGTCAGCGCCGGGATCCCCATGCCGGCCTTCACCTCGGCTCTGAGCTACTTCGATGGCTACACCAGCGAAAACCTCCCCGCCAATCTGTTGCAGGCCCAGCGGGATTACTTCGGAGCCCATACCTATGAACGCACTGATGCGCCCCGGGGTCAGTTTTTCCATACCAACTGGACGGGCAGAGGCGGAGATACGACGGCAAATACCTATCAGGTATAAAGGAGGAAAAGCCATGAATTTACCTCTGAAAACAGACCTATCAGGCAAAACTGCTGTAGTCACCGGCGCGGGCGGCGTGCTGTGCAGTGTGTTCTCCAAAGCCCTGGCCGCCGCCGGAGCAAAGGTGGCGCTGCTCAACCGTACTCTAGCCAATGCCGAGGTGGTGGCGGAGGAAATCCGCGCCGATGGCGGTACGGCGAAGGCATATCAGTGCAACGTTCTGTCCAGGGAAGACCTGGAGCGCTGCCGGGAGGAGGTCAGCCGGGACTTCGGTCCCTGTGACATCCTCATCAACGGCGCAGGCGGCAACAACGCCAGAGCGACCACCGACAAGGAATACTACGAGCCCGGTGACTTGGACGCGGAGACGAAATCCTTTTTTGACCTGGACCGGGAGGGCGTGGAGGCGGTGTTCAACCTCAATTTTACCGGCGTGCTGCTGACCACCCAGACCTTTGCCCGGGACATGGTGGGCCGGGAGGGATGCAATATTCTGAACATCAGCTCCATGAACGCCTACACGCCCCTGACCAAGATCCCCGCCTATTCCGGGGCCAAGGCAGCGGTGAGCAACTTCACTCAGTGGCTGGCGGTGCATTTCTCCAAAGCAGGCATCCGGGTCAACGCCATCGCCCCCGGCTTCTTCTCCTGCAAGCAGAACGCCGCTCTTCTGTGGAACCCGGACGGCTCCCCTACGCCCCGCACAGAGAAAATTCTGGCGGCAACCCCCATGGGCCGTTTCGGATTGCCGGAGGAGCTGCTGGGGACGCTGCTGTTTCTGCTGGACAACGACGCGGCGGGGTTTATCACCGGCGTAGTCATCCCGGTGGACGGAGGCTTCAGCGCCTACTCGGGGGTATAAATTATGGAGTTATTTGCCAAGGCGGCAACAGATGCAGGTCTGAGCCGGGAGAAGATCAAGATCCAACTGCTGCGCTCTCTGGAAGGCCAGATACTACAAAATGTCCTCATCATCCCGCCGGACTTCACCCGCTTTCACTCCAACGCGGGGTACATCACCAACATTTACTACCACGCCCTGCACGAAATGGGCTGTCATGTGGACATCCTCCCCGCCCTCGGAACCCATGAACCAGTGACAGAAGGGCAGGCCGCCGCCATGTTCGGAGACATTCCCTTTGAGCTGTTCATCCCCCACAATTGGCGCACTGATGTAGTGAAGCTTGGCGAGATTCCGGCATCCTATCTGGAGGAGATCACCGAGGGATTATGGCATGACCCCGTCAGCGTGGAGATCAACCGCCGGGTGGTGGAGGAAAAATATGACCTGATCCTGTCCATCGGCCAAGTGGTTCCCCACGAGGTGGTAGGCATGGCCAACCATGCCAAAAATCTCTTTGTAGGCGTGGGCGGCAGCGCGATGATTAACGCCAGCCACATGGTAGGCGCGGTCTACGGCATGGAGCGGATGATGGGGAAGGATCATACCCCAGTCCGAAAGTTGTTTGACTACGCTCTGGAGCATTTCCTGAAGGACCGGCCCATCCTGTTCGCCCTCACCGTCACCACCGCCCCAGGCGGGGATATTCGCACTCACGGCCTATTTATTGGGGACACACGGAAAACCTTCGAGGAAGCGGTGGCACTGGCCCAGGAGAAGAACATCGACTTCGTGGACCACGGTATCAAAAAGTGCGTGGTCTACCTGGAGCCCAGTGAGTTCAAAACGACATGGCTGGGCAACAAGGCGGTATACCGCACCCGTATGGCCATCGCCGACGGCGGGGAGCTGATCGTCCTGGCTCCCGGCGTGACCCGGTTCGGGGAGGATCTGGCGGTGGACGCTCTCATCCGCAAATATGGCTACCGGGGACGGCTGAATACGTTGGAGCAGTTTGGAAAACCGGAGAATCAGGACCTGCGGGACAACATGGGCACCGCCGCCCATCTGATTCACGGGTCCTCCGACGGGAGGTTTACTGTCACCTATGCGGTCAGAAATATCTCCCGAGAGGAGATTGAAAGCGTGGGCTTCCAGGCAGCGGACTATGACGAGACGGTGAAGCGGTACCATCCGGATTTTCTTCGGCCTGGTTATAACACCCTGCCAGATGGGGAAGAAATCTATTTCATCCCCAATCCCGCTCTGGGGCTGTGGATTGACCGGGAGAAGTTTTAGCGGTTTCATACCGAGAGAGCAGACCAGATGTGAAATACTTCTTGATACGCGGAAAGTCCGGGAAATGCAAATGCATTTCCCGGACTTTTCCGCATTGTCCCGCGCCGCTCTATCTGCCCTTGACCGCCCGCAGCGCCATAATCGCCGCCTGATATCTGGGAACCAGTTCCATCGGGTCCCTGCCGTCGGTAATGCCCAGCTTCACAGCCTCCGCCAGCTCCGCCCTGGCCCAGACGGGGACCGGCTGCTCTTTCAGATAGCTGCTGAGCGCATCATGAATTTCCTTTCCTGTCATCTCGTCCTCCTCATAACTTTCAAACGGCCGGATATACGCCTTGACCAGCGCCTTGCTCCTGGTCCGGCGGTACACGCCGCCGCCGTTGTCCTGACTGCCGCTGTCCCCGGCGGAGGTGTTGCCCTCAATCGCGGTGATGGTATTTGCCGCTGCGCTCTCTACAATGCCGGTGTGTCCAAAATTGTAGATGATGATGTCACGAGGCTGGGGCGTTGTGACGATGCACTCCGGATGGTTCCGTCTGTACCAATCCAGCAGAGCACTGCAAGATCCGGTCCGGAACGGCAGCGGCCTTCCGGCCTGCGCGCAGCACCACTGGACAAAGGACATACACCAGGGCTGTCCGTCAAGCTTCATCCACGCCCCGTACTTGGTGCGGTTGCTCCCTGCGGGGCTTTCCGTGTTCCCCAGCTCGCCCCGCGCAACCGTCAGGACGTCCTTACCCATTGCCATCCCCCTCCATCGCATCCTGCATCTTCTGGGATTGCGTCCCGAAGTAGAACGCAATCACTACAGCGTAAACCGTCATAAAGTCCTGGGAAATCGTCTCCCGCAGGGCCATTACCGCAAACACCGCCGTCAGTGCCAGCGTCACCAGGGACTTGACGCTCAGCAGATTTCCCAGCCGTTTGCCAAAAAATTTCTCCATTACAGCTCCTCCCTTTCTCCCGCCAGTACCTTGCTCACCTTGATTCCCGCCAGCAGCATGGCCTCCACGCCTCCCGCGCCCAGCGTGTACTGAATCAGCATATCCGGCGTTTCCCCTTTCACGCAGAAAACGACCGTCATAGCCGTGATAAACACCAGCAGGAACACGCCCAGCAGAACCAAAATCTTATTCGCTGTCTTTTTCACGCCGCCTCCACCTTTCTCACCAGATCGTCGATCCGGCGGTTTGCAATCCTGACTTTTTCTTCTTGCAGTTCGGTTCTCTCCTCCAGCCGGCAGGTCCGCTCAATGAGATTATTGTGCTTCTCCACCCGTTTCTCCAGCTGCTCCAGCCGGTAGCTGGTCAGTCTGGCCGAGGCCATCACTCCCAGGATGGACCCTACTCCGGACCCCGCCAGTCCGATCAGCGCCACGATGATCCCTTCCATACGCCGCGCCTCCTCTCATCCATGGTCCGGCAGCCTTTGCAGGCGGGAGCCCAGACTGCCGTAGATATTCTGGGCGGCGTAGAACGTAATGACGGCAAAGGGCCCGCCTTTTTCCCCGGAGTTGAAATAGCCGCCCACATTCATCACCCTTACGCCGGTTCTGTACTGATACTTGTCAGGAACAGGGCCGGTCTCCCCTGTAGCGGAAGGAAATATGAAGCTGGCATCCGCTTCGTCGCAGTCCCACTCCGTTATGCAGCCGTCGGCCAGCGGCCGCTTGTTCGTCCGGAGCACCGCGCCCGCGCCGTTGAAATCGTTGACATACTGAGCGGGGTTCTGGTAGGTGCAGACGCTCTCGTCGGAGAAGATGATGCCGTCCCGGAACTCCCGCACGTTCCCCCACAGGTTCTCAATCCAGCGGTACTGCATGGGTGTGGTTCCGTCCACGCCCTCCGGACGGCCCGTGTGATAGGTCATGGCGTCAGTGCCTCCGGTGGGAAGCTTCTCCCCGGAACTGACGTTGCCCTGTCCGATCACCGCCTGTCCATCCCAGCTGGCAAACTCCACCAGATACAGGAACCACACCGTCAGCTGCAGGGGGTAGTCCGCCTGCCAGTAGGTCCCGCCAAGGGCGCTGACACCCTCCCGGAACGTCTTGAAATTGGTTGTACCCAGCACCTCCTGCCCGCTCCTTGAGCAGAAGGCGGCGTCGCACTCATACCGGCCGATATAGACCGCGTCCCGCTCCCCCTGTCCGTCGCCTCGGTCCCGATGGGCGGGGGACACCTGGTAGCCCTCCACCGGCTTATCCGCAATGCGGATGGAAAAGGGGTTCTGAGACACCTTCACCCAGAACTTGGGAATCTCCACCAGCACGTTGTCCCCCTCCGTCACCTTCTTCATGCCGGACCAGGGATAGCAGTGGTCAAAGGGCGAGGTTCCCGCTCCGTTCCCCACAGCGGGAACCGGGTCGGGAAAGGCCGCTGCTCTGTCCGTCCGGGTCAGCCGGGCGCTCTGGGGGTCCGTCCAGGCCACGCCGTAAATTCTAGTTGGAGAAAAGGGGATGCTGGCGATGGCGGAGGCCAGATTGGCGCTGTCTTGCAGCGCCGGAAGCGTCCCGTTTTTCTCCGCAACCGCCTCGTAGGCGGCGGCAATGTTGCTTCTGATCCGGTCGATCTCCCGCTGTACGCTCATATCCCACCTCTCAGACCGCCGCCAGAGCGGCCTCAATGTCTCCCGACAGGCTGATGGTCCCGCCGGTGGTATATCCGGCGGGCACCTCCACGCTGACGGTGGTCAGGCCGTCCAGACTGGCGCTGACGCCGCCATTGTTGGGCATGGAGCCGGTGATCTTCTCTCCGCCCGCATAAGCGGTCTTCTCCGCAAGGATGTGCGCCGCCGCCGCGTCCGCATCAGCGGTATCTGCAAAGCGATCCGGGATTGCTTCCACCGTCACGCCGGAGAGGATCTTGCCCTCTGCGGGAGTCACCGTCTGGGCCGCTTTTGTGGGTGTGACCGTCCTGGCCTCGGGAACGATTTTCACCACGCCCTCTCCGCTGTGGAATCCGGCGGGTACGGTGTACGAGGGCCCGTCCGCCGTCAGCGTCTTCGCCACACCGCCATTGTTGACCATCGTACCGGCCGTCATCTTTCCGGCTGCGTCCACGAAAATCTTCCCCGTCAGCACCTCTCCCGCCGCAGCCGTTACGGAGGACACGTCCTGATACGCCTCCGGGATGGGGGCCACAGTCACGTCGGACAGGCCGTAATACCCGCTGTCCGGGGTCACGTTCTGCTGAAGCTTGGTGGGCGTGGCGGTCTTCGATTGCAGGCTGTAGTTCCCGCCGCCCGCCACCCCGGAGACGGTGCCGGAGCCGTTGTGGTAGCCCTTGGGAATGGTGTAGGTCTCCCCCTCCTGTACCGACGCGGACACCGCCCCCCGGTTTTCCACTTTCTCCACAGCGGCGGCCAGCGCGTCCAGGCCGTCCGTACTCTGGGCCATCCCCAGCTCCACCAGCTTGGCCCGGATGGTGTTCCGATCCGTCTGGATTCGGGTTATTTCGGTTGCGATGCTCATGAATTGTCCCTCCTTAAATCGTTTCCAGCAATACTTTCACATTGCCCACCACCGCCTCTACGGCGGCGGCGGTAATGGGCAGGGTCATATCCCCCTCCAGGCTCTCCGCCGTGTTCACGCAGACCAGGCCGTCCTCGATCCGCAGTCCGCGGCCCACCCGCAGCGCGGGAATGCCGTCCGCCCCGTCCACCCGGACAGGTACAGAGGCGAGCAGCCGCTCCCCGGCGTAGAGTCCCAATCCGCCGTCCAGGGTGTATTGCAGGCGGTCGCCTTTCCCCGCCAGCTCCTGCCGCCACAGCTCCGGAGTGGGCGGCGTCACATCCGGCCCGGGCGCGGCCCCCGGCAGAACCACTCCCAGATCAGCCCAGACAGTAGGCAGCACCACCCGTCCCTCCCGGACACCCCAGACACCAGCCATCAGGTGGCGCATGGGCCGGGACAGCGCCTCCGGAGGAATCATGCACCGCCCCGATTCATCCAGCAGGACGGACACCGGCTCTCCCCCCGTCTGGAAGACTGCCGCGGCTGTCAGTCCGTCCCAGTCCGGGGAAAACTTGAACTGCGCCGGATAGACGTTGACGGACCCGCTGGTGACAGGCTCCTTCTGAAGGACCGTCAGCCTGTTTTTGTCCGCATATAGAACAAACACATCTTTTCACCTTCTTTCCGTCCACTTTCGGACAATATGAGTGGTAATCCGGAGCTTTGTTGCTCTGCCGTGTGCAACGGCACATTGCACAAAATTGCTTTTGACACTTTTGGAAGAGAGAAAAAGTGTCAGGAAGAACTTTCACACGCCTTATGGCCGGGTTTTTCGGATTCCCCACGGTAACAAAACCAAATTTCCAGACAGAGAATCGGATCAACGTCAAAAGGACGGCCCCGCGCGCGGTATCATCGCATGCGGGGCCGTCCTTCTTATATTTATTATTAATTAAAAAAGAACCGTATTTTCATAATTGTGGTATTCAGACAGTTCCCGGGGCGTGTCAAAGCGCTTGCCGGTTCTCTTTACTGAAAAGAAAAAGAGCGCAGAACACCCTTGGCCATGCCGATTTTTCCGCCGGAGACGAGCCACGTCTTGGCCCGCCGCTGCAAGCCGGTGCGCTCCGGCAGTGCCGGAAGCGGCAGTGGACTTTCACAGTTGAACAGCCAGCGGTAGAACTCCTGATCGTCCTCCCGTACGGCGTAGCGCTCATAGTCCCCGGCAAACCGCCGGATGCCGGACCCCTCCGGCAGCAGCTCCTCCAGCGCCGGAGCCAGCAGCCAGCTGCCGCACAGTACCGCCCTGGGTTTGCCGCCGGGGCAGAACCTCCCGCCCTCTCCGGTGAAGAACCGCGCCGCCCAGTCATAGGACCGGTCCAGCTCCTCCCGGGTCAGAAGCGCGTCGGAGGGAATATGGACGCTAAGGATCCCGTCCCCCGCATTCAGGCCCGGAGGCGGCTGCTCTCCCTCCTCCAGACGGCGGTACTCAAATTCCAGCGTCCCCAGACGGAACAGCAGCCCTCCGGTCTGCCTCCAAGTCCAGAAGCCCCGGTCAAAGGCCCACAGGCCCGTCAGCTCCCTGGTCTCCTTGAGAAAGCGGGCAAAGCAGCCCATGGTGCCGGAGAAGACCTCCTCCGGCACGCCGGGGGGCGGGGGAGGGAGGGCTTGCAGGTGGTCTTCCAGGACGGCGGAGAGGGCGTCCCGCAGGTCCTTGGGAGAAAGGGTGCGGGCCAGCGCCTCCCGGCGGGGGCCGCCGTCCCGGGAGAGGAAGGCGGCGATCTGGCTGAAATTCCCCCGCGCCCCCCGGAGCAGGTCCTCCCGGCCGGGGAGGGCCTGGCCGGGATCGTATTGCTCCGCCAGCCGGGCCTCCCGAAGGGCGGCGCACCGGGAGAGCTCCTCCGCCCGCCGCCGCTTTTGCTCCGGGGCGAGGGGGAGGGCCTTGGACGGCTCCGATTCCGGGGCGTATACAGTCAAGTCCCTCCAGCCCGTATCCCCCGCCGGGAGGGGGGCCAGCTCCAGCACAAGGGAATTCCCATTGCAGTCCCCCTCGGCCATAAGGCCGTCCAGGCGGGCCAGCACGTGAATGGTTCCCAGACCCAGCTCTGCCTGGGCGCAGCCGTCCTCCCCGGCGGTGAGGGCGGCAATGGTGTGGAAGAAGCCATCGTTGAGCAGCTGCACTTCAAACCGGGCCCCGGCGGCGGGCCTGCCGCCCAGCAGCGCCCGGAGGACGACGGGGCGGGTTTTGGCGTATCGGGGGGTCTGGTTATACCAGCCCACCCCGCCGTCCCGGCCCAGGGGCGCGCCGTGGAGGGGGGAGGAGCCGTCCCCGAACAGGCGGCTGTGCACCAGCACTGCCCGGGAGGCGGCGGTGTTGAACCAGCCCCGGTCCAGCACCGGCTCCAGCTCACAGGCCCCCAAAAACCGCCACCGTCCACCGCACAGCGCTTCCACCCAGGCGTGGTTGTCGCCGCAGTGGGCCCAGCGGGGGGCGTATACCTGCCGGGCGGCGACGCCCACGCTGCGCAGGGCGGACACCAGGAAGGCCGACTCCTCCCCGCACCGCCCGCTGCCGCAGCGGTACACCGTCAGCGGGGAGGCGGTGCGCTCGTCCTGGGCCTGGTAGGAGGCGTGCTCGCAGCACCAGCGGTTGACCTCCAGCACCCGCTCCTCCGCAGAGGCCAGATCCTTTACACGGGGCCACAGCTCCCGGTGGAACAGCGCCCGGTGGAAGGACAGGTCCTCGTCATTCACCCGGGGGAAGAGGACGTAGTGGGCGAAGAGCTCCCACTCCAGCTCCCCGCACCAGGGGGCCTCGTCCCGCAGGGCCAGGGCGTGGGCGGCAAAGCGCAGGAAGAGGGAGAAGGGGTAGCAGTCCAGGTCGCTGCATGGCAGGTGGTTCCGGAGGAACTCCATGGCCCGGCGCCGCTCCCCGTCCAGGGCGGCCAGCTCCTCCGCCCAGTATTGGTCACGCCCCATCCGCCAGCCCCCGGCACAGCTCATACAAGGTGGACACGCCCGCCCCGGTGGCCCCGGCGGTCTGGTACTCCCAGCGGGGGCGGTCCACCCAGGCGGTGCCCGCGATGTCCAGGTGGGCCCAGGGGCGGTTTTCCGCGAACGCGCCCACGAACAGCCCCGCGGTGATGGCCCCGCAGCCGTCGCTGGACTGGTTGCACAGGTCGGCCACCGGGCTTTCGATCATCTTGTGGTACTCGGGGAAATCGGGGAAGCGCCAGTACTGCTCCCCGGCCCGCTTGGCGGCGTTCATCAGGGCAAGGAACAGCCCCTCGTGATTGGTGAGCAGCCCCGCAGTGGTGAAGCCCAGGGCGGCCACGCACGCCCCGGTGAGGGTGGCGATGTCCACGATCTTCGCCGCGCCCTCCTGCCGGATGGCGTAGGTGATGGCGTCGGCCAGGATCAGGCGGCCCTCCGCGTCGGTGTTGTTCACCTGGATGGTCTTGCCGGACATGGAGCGGATCACGTCGCCGGGGAGGAAGCTGTCCGCCGACAGGCGGTTTTCCACCGCCGGGATGACCGCCACCGCGTTCACCGGGATTTTGTTTTCCGCCAGGGCCAGCAGCGCGCCGCACACCGCCGCGCCCCCGGCCATATCCCCCCGGGTTCCCTTGAGGCCTGCGGCGGTCTTGAGGCAGTAGCCCCCGGTGTCGCAGCACACGCCCTTGCCCACCAGGGCGATGGGGGGCGCGCCCTCCTTCCCGCCCCGCCAGCGCAGCACGATGAGCCGGGGCGGGTGGGCGGCGCTGTCCGCCACGGCGTGGTAGGCCCCCATGCCCAGTGCGCGGGTGCGCTCCCCGTCCAGGATGTCCACCTCGATGCCCAGCTCCCCGGCGGCTTCGGCCATCCGCCGGGCCATGTCCTCCGGGGTGAGCAGGTTGGCGGGGCAGTTCACCAGATCCCGGGCGAAGCACACCGCCCGGGTCACCGCGTCCGCCCGGGCCAGGGCGTCCTCCAGCCCCTCCGCCCCGGCGAGGTGGAGGGTAAAGGGCTTGTCCTCCCCCTCCTTCCAGCTGGGCTGGCGGTAGCAGGCCAGCTGGGCCCCCTGTGCCAGGGCGGCGGCCCCCTCCGGCCCCAGCGCCTCGACTGCCGGGGCGGCGTCCAGCACGGCGCTCTCGACTCCCAGTTCCCGCAGGACCTTTACCGCCTTGGCGGCGGCGCGGCGGGCGGTTCCTCTAAGGAGAAGTTCAACGACCTGCTCCTGCGCCCCCAGACCGAGGAGGAGAAGAAGGCCGAGGAGAAGGACCCCTTCGAGGATATTCTCCGAATTTTTGACCGCTGATTTGGTATCTCTTACATAGCGACATTGGAAATTTTTGTCAGAG
>OFFE01001571.1_pt1 | contig 16000 bp, 15 predicted proteins | sample 1521371 | NCBI WGS metagenome assembly OFFE01 (sample SAMEA3504131, study PRJEB24116) | mouse gut metagenome | biome: mouse gut; feature: mouse-associated habitat; material: faeces | place: Denmark | collected 2011 | reverse complement strand
GGAGTGCCGGGAGGAAATTGAAAAAGCCTGTGCCTTTATGGAACAGCATTATGCCGAGCGAATTTATCTGGATCAGATCTGCCGTTGTGCCGGATTGAGTAAATCCACCCTGCTCCGGGCCTTTACCTGCTCAAAAGGTGTTACGCCGTACAGCTACCTGGAAAACATTCGTATCGGCAAGGCCAAAAAGCTGCTGGAACAAGGCGTTCCCCCCGTTGAGGCGGCGCTGCAAACCGGCTTCTCCGATCAAAGCCACTTTTCCAATTATTTCAACCGATTTATCGGACTGGCCCCTGGAATTTATAGGGACATATTCAGGGATACGGGGGAAATGCCGCATGAAAGGTAAACACACGGCGGGACATTTCTCCGCACTGCTCACGATCATCATTTGGGGAACGACCTTTATCTCCACCAAAATTCTGCTGGCCGACTTCCAGCCGGTAGAGATACTGTTCTTCCGCTTCGTCATGGGGCTGCTGGCTCTGCTGGTTGTTTACCCCCGGCGCTTGAAGGGGACGAACCGCCAGCAGGAATTGACCTTTGCCGCCGCGGGCCTGTGTGGAATATGCCTTTACTATCTGCTGGAAAATATCGCGCTCACCTACACAATGGCCTCCAATGTCGGGGTGATTATCTCCGTAGCTCCGTTTTTCACGGCCATTCTATCCCATCTGTTTCTGAAAGAGGAAAAGCCTCATGCCAGCTTTTTCATTGGCTTTGTCGTGGCAATGGCTGGGATCGCTCTTATCAGCTTCAATGGCTCCAAGCTGGAGCTAAATCCCACCGGGGACTTGCTGGCGCTGCTGGCCGCACTGATTTGGGCCTGCTATTCTGTGCTGACAAAGAAAATCAGTGGCTACGGCTACAATACCATCCTCACCACCCGGCGGGTGTTTTGCTACGGTATCCTGTTCATGTTCCCGACACTGTTCCTGTTCAATTTCAAGCTGGAATTGACAAGGTTTGCAAATCCCGTATACCTGTTCAATATTCTCTTTTTGGGGCTGGGTGCATCGGCCCTGTGCTTTGTCACCTGGAATTTCGCGGTCAAGGCGTTGGGAGCAGTCAAAACGAGCGTTTACATCTACATGGTTCCTGTTATTACAGTGGTGACTTCCGTGGCAATTCTCCATGAAAAAATCACTGCTTTGGCCGCTATTGGGACGTTTCTGACACTGGCGGGCCTGCTCCTATCCGAGAGCAAACTATTTTTGAGAAATGAGGCAAAACAAAATGGATTGGCAAAATGAAAAGTGCGTCATGGTCATTGACGAGAGCCTGCCCCTGGGTATTATCGCAAATACGGCGGCGATCATGGGGATCACCCTGGGAAAGAAAATGCCGGAGGTGGTAGGGGCTGACGTGACCGACCAAAGCGGCAACGAGCATCTTGGCATCATCGAATTTCCTGTGCCGATCCTGCGCGGTTCGCCGGAAATTATCAAACAGATACGGGAAAAGCTCTACCAGCCTGATTTTCAAGATTTAACGGTGGTGGACTTCTCCGATCTGGCCCAGGGCTGCAAGACCTATGACGAATTTGTTGAGAAGATGGGCCACGTTCCAGAAAGTACCCTGCAATATTTTGGTGTTGCGATCTGTGGCCCGAAGAAAAAGGTCAATAAGTTGACCGGCAGTATGCCGTTGCTGCGATAAGAATTATGCGCCGCAGCATGGAGGCTGCACATCCAACCCGTCCAGGTAGTCCGTCCCCCATTGGCACATAGCGTCTATAACGGGAATGATGCTTTCCCCAAACGCAGTCAGAGAGTATACCGTTTTGGGCGGCTTCTCTGGAATCACTTCTCTATGTACCATGCCACAATCCTCCAGATCGCGGAGCTGCTGGGAAAGCATTTTGGGTGTTGCGCTGGGAATCCTCCGCTGTAACTCCATATAGTGCAGAGGGCAATCCACCAGATGCCAGAGGATAAGCGGTTTATATTTGTCTGAACTAATTGCACCAGGGGGATCAACCTCCTGGTGCAATTTGTAGGAAAGGCCAGACTGACATTTACGTTTACATTTCCACACTTGTATTGTTCGAGCATCCGAAATACAATATGTTGGTGGAGGTGTAGATATGGATTACATGACATTAAAAGAAGCAAGTGAAAAATGGGGTGTAACCCCTCGAAGAATCAATTATTATTGTGCTGAACAGCGTATTCCCGGCGCAGTAAAAATGGCAACGGTCTGGCTCGTTCCGAAAGATGCTGAAAAGCCAGAAGATAAGCGATTCAAACGGAAAGGAGAAAAACGCGATGAATAAGATACTGATTGTCGAGGATGAAAAGCTGATACAAGAAGAACTGGAAACCTTATTGTCCAATGCTGGATTTACGGTCATGTGTGTGACCGATTTTGAAAACACACTGACTCAAATCAAAGCGGAAATGCCTGACTTGATATTGCTGGACATCAATCTGCCGGGACAAAATGGGTATAGCCTATGTGCCTCAATCCGTCAATTTTCCGATGTACCTATCTTATTCATTACAGGCCGCAATACCACGATGGATGAATTGCAGGCTTTGACATTAGGGGGAGATGATTTTATTTCCAAACCCTACAACATCCCCATTCTGCTTGCAAGAATCAACGCTTTATTGAAAAGGGGGCAAGCAGCCAAGCAAACCGCCTATCTGGAGTATAACAGGTTCACGCTCAATCCGATTGCCGGGACGCTGGCAGCAGATGGACGAGAAATTGAATTAACGAAAACGGAATTGAAAATTATGTACTACTTCTTTGAGCATCCCGGCGAGATTGTCCCCCGGCTGGATTTAGTAGAGTATCTTTGGGACAACGAGATTCACATAGACGACAACACGCTCAGTGTCAATATCATGCGTATCCGAGAGAAACTACGCACTCTTGGCGGAGGCGAGTTGATACAGACGAAGCGGGGAATGGGGTACAAAATATGAGATTTTCCAGCTATTTGAGTGACAAAAAGGCTGTGTTGTTGGTATGCTTTGCCAATGGCTTATTCTTCTCGGTACTTTTATGGCTGTTTGGTCTGGGAAGTGGGGAAATCTCTCTGCTGTGGTTTTGTTTTATCTGCATAGTTGGCGGCTTATTACTATGGAGCTACCTGAGCCAGCACAAACGGCTCCAACATTTAAGGGCTGTGATGGATGCCTTAGACCAAAAGTACCTGTTTGCGGAGATCACCGATACCCCAACATCAGAATTAGAAAAATCGTACTTTGAGCTGATGAAAACCGCATTGAAAGCCATGACGGATGAAGTGTCCCAATCCAACCGGCTTAACCGTGAATATCGGGAATTTATAGAACAATGGATACATGAAATGAAAATCCCGATTACTGGAATCCAACTGCTATGCGAAAACAACAAGTCCAGTGTCGCCCGGAAAATCCTTACGCAGACAGAAATGATTTCGCAGAGTGTGGAGCGCGTTCTGTTCTACGCTCGGCTGGGAAGTGTAGAGAAGGACTATCTGATTACAGAAGTTCCACTGAAAGCGTGTGTATCGGAGGTGCTGGCGCGGAACAAGCAATTCCTGATACAAAACAATGTCTGTATCCATACAGAAACTCTCTCCGGCACTGTGTACTCCGATCAGAAATGGCTTCAATTCATTCTGAATCAGATCATCATTAACAGCGTCAAGTATCAGAGTGTCCAGCCGCTGGTCATTAATGTGACCTCGCAGGATCAGGGCGACTATGTAACACTGTCCATTACTGACAATGGCCTCGGAATCAAGGAGAGCGAGTTGGGCCGAGTTTTCGATAAGGGTTTTGTTGGGAGTAATGGCCGGACTGGAAAAAATTCGACCGGCATCGGTTTGTACTTGTGCGATCAGCTCTGTGCCAAATTGGGCATCAGCATTGAGATAAAATCAACGGCAGGAGAATATACAGCCGTTTTCCTGCACTTCCCCAAAAGCAAATTTTTGAAGGTCTGATTTCTTATCTTACAAATCTGTTAGAGAAAATCAATGAACTTCTATACAACAGAACGCCTCGAATTGCTAAAATACAGACAGTTTCAAAAAGGAGGCGTAAAAATGCGCGATACCCCTAAAGGCCCACATAGGAAGGTATTTTTCATCGTGGGTGGCATAGCCGCTGCAATCATACTCTGCGGCGCGGTGGCTATTATGCTGTTGAATCATCCGATACAACTCCGCTCAGATTCTGCCGGAGTTGAGTTTGTAACCGAAGATGGGCAAATAACCTGTGTTGCAGTCAGAGGACAATTCCCCTATGTGCTGGTAAATTGTCCGATGGAAAATGACTATGTTCAAGACCCGGCAGGTAATGTGACAGAAAAAATCTGCACCTATACGATGCAGGCAGAGCCGTCCTTTTTCGGCCAGAGCATGGCAACTATGAAACTTAACATTGAAGCATCAAACGAAATGACCTGTACCTATATCTTAAAATTCGCGGATAAAGACGTGAAGATCGTCAACGGAAAGGTGGTGGAGTAACCATGACGTTAAAACGCAAAGAGCCGCTGCTCCATGTGGAGAATATCGAAAAATACTATGGCAATCCCGGTGCGGTCACAAAGGCACTGGATCAGGTTAGCTTTGACGTGCAGGCGGGCGAATTTATCAGTATCATGGGGGCCTCCGGCTCTGGAAAGACTACTCTGCTGAACTGCATCTCCACCATTGATACAGTAAGCTCCGGCCACATCCTGCTGGACGGCCAGGATATTACGACCATCACGGAAAAGAATATAGCCGCTTTTCGCCGCGATTACCTCGGCTTTGTATTTCAGGACTTCAATCTACTGGATACGCTGACGCTGGAGGAAAATATTGCGCTGCCCCTGACGATCAGTGAGACACCACCAAGGGAGATTGACAAGCGTGTTCGTCAGATTGCGGACAAGCTGCATATCAGTGACACACTAAAAAAATTCCCCACCCAAGTGTCAGGAGGCCAGAAACAGCGGTGCGCATTTGCGCGGGCGGTAATCTGCGACCCAAAACTCATTATGGCCGACGAGCCGACCGGCGCTCTGGATTCCAATTCATCCCGTGTTCTCCTGGAGGTCATATCAAACTTCAACCAGGAAATGGGAGCAACGATCCTGATGGTGACACATGACGCTTTTAGCGCCAGCTATGCAGAGCGAATCCTGTTCTTAAAAGACGGACGCATTTTCAATCAGATTCTCAAGGGTGAAAAGACCCGCAGTACGTTCTACCATGAAATTTTGGACGTTCTCGCCCTGCTGGGAGGTGACAAGCCGTGCTGATGAAGCTGTCCCTCCGCAACGCTAAAAGGCAATTCAATGAATACACACTTTTCTTTGTGACGCTCACCTGTGCCGTGGCATCCATGTACGCTTTTAATGCCCTGATTTTCTCAGATACGGTAAAAGCACTTCCTGATATGGAGTTGCTGCCTTACCTGATTGTAGCGGCTTCTCTGCTGATTATCCTCATTATGGGTTGGATCATCAGCTACATGATAAATTATATGCTCAAAAAGCGCAGCAGAGAGTTTAGTGTGTATATGGTATCTGGAATCCCTAACAGGAAGATCAGCAGGCTCATATTTTATGAAAACAGCCTGATTGGACTGCTGGCCTTTGTACCGGGTGTTCTCTTGGGGATGCTGTTCTCGCAGATATTAGAAGCGGTTCTGCTGAATATGTTCGGACTGCCCTACACGCTGCATTTCAGCTTTTCGCCATCCACCGTAGGGCTGACGCTTCTGTATTTTGCAGTCATGCTTTTATATTCTATACGCAAAAATGGAAAGTGGATACGTCGGGTGCAGCTACGGGATATGCTCTACTATGACCGTCAGAACGAAAAAGCCCCGTTTTCCGGCGGCATATCCGCAATTTTGATTTTCTGCCTTTCCGTTCTGGCTGGCTGCGCTGGGTTTCTGCTCATATATATCCAGCCCATCGGAAAAGGTTACGATATTCTCATTGGAACTGCCTTTTTGCTTCTGTTCCTGTTCGGCTTTTTTATCAGCGTCCCGGCCTTTCTTGTTACCCGGTTCGGAAACCGTATTGATTGGAAGTATAGAAATCAAAGGCTGGTGCCGTTTCGAGGATTTACTGCAAAAATCAGTTCTACGAGTACCGTTATGGGTATGCTGTCAATCTTGTTTATGCTGGCAATCACCTTTGGGGGGATTGGCTCAACTATCGGACTGATGGTGACAAAGAATGTTGAGGCCGGTGCCTTTGACATTATGATTTTGCATAAAGGGGAACTGCGTGATTTCTCCCGCTATGCCGCCATCATCCAGCAGGACTTTTCCGCACAAGGCCATACCTATGGAATCTATACCAACGGGCGAACGGAGTTTCTTTCTGTTCATGAACAAACGGTGATCGAGGCTGGCCGTTCTGCTCACCACCCTTATGCGGAGTTTGAGCATGATACCTGCATGACGCAAAGCGACTACCTAAAGTTGCGGGAACTGCTGGGTTATAAACACTTAGAACTTGACCCCACTCTCTGCTATGTCCATTGTGTTCCGGCATTGGAAAAGGACATCAGAATGTTGATTGAACAGCAAGATGGCCTGGAATGTGCTGGCTATGCCTTTGCAGACAGCGGAGTGTTTTCAGAATCTTTCAGCCAAGTAAACGACTATGGTAACGGCGCAGGCTATGTGATCGTTGTTCCAGACGGTGCAATCAGGCAAATGGAAATCGTATATAGCGTATATGCGGCGGTGAGCAAAAAATCATTAAGTCCCAATGACCTTCAGAACATCACATCCGCTTGTGACGGTCTTGTTCAGTTAGACCGGTCCAGTGCGAAGTCTACTCCCAGCGGTGCGCCCACAATCTTTATGCACGAAGATATGGACTATCTGTCCGGCAAATGGATGGATAAGACCGAGTTTCATTATCTCTACTCCATGCTAATCTGCCTGTTCTATCTCGCTTTGATTTTAGAGATTACTGGCGCTGCAATTTTAGCAACACAAGTTCTCAGCGATTGGCAAGTGAAACAGAGACAAGACCGCATCCTGCGGCAGCTTGGAATGAACGAGCGGCTTGTATCTAAGTTGAATAACCGCCAACTATCACAGATATTCCTGCTCCCGCTTATTCCATCACTTGTACTCAGTATTTGCTTTGTATATGTCTGCGCAAAGAAAATCTTAGTGAGCTTTTTCCCACTCCCGATTGTCCCGGATATTCTCTGGATTGGTCAATCTCTGGCTATCACGTTGGTATTGTTTTCGTTGCTCTACTCCATCTATTATGTCGCTGCCCGGATAAGTTACGGTCAGCGCGGGAAATAAATCAACAAGTAAGGTTTTTCCAATAAACAACAGCCAGTGGGTGAAATCTTTTCTGGCCCACTGGCTGTGCTTCGTTATTCTATGGTATCAGGCAAATTATGATCTTCCCACTATGCAATCAATAACGTCTATGAAACTTTTACCCAGGGGACGCTGCCAGAGGATATAGATGCCCTTACTGCAACCCTTAATAGGATTGGTGAAAGCGTAAGTGAAAATGATTTGCGGAAGTACTATGTCAATTTGCGACATCTATAAGGCTTCGCTCAATCTCCTGCTGGTAAAAAGCGATTTTTTCATCCAGCTTGGCCTCATGCTCCTGCAACTGCCTGATTTGCTCCCTCAATGACTGGCGGTGCTGGATCAACATTTCCATCCGCTCAGAAAGAGTAGCATCCCCTTTGGCCCGCAACGCCGCATATCTCTTAATCTCCTTAATTGGCATCCCGGTTGCTTTCAGCCGTTTGATGAAAGCGATCCATGTAATATCTTTCTCAGAGTAACGGCGGCGGTTACTGGAATTTCGCACAGGGGTTATCAAACTCTCATGCTCATAGTAGCGCAGGGTATGTATCCCCAGCCCCGTAACCTTTGAAAATTCTCCAATAGAATAATCCAAAATAATCCCTCCATCCTCTTGACGTAGAGTTTACTCTACATTGTATGCTCTTATTATACCTAATGAATGGAGGAATTTCAAATGGAACACACAAAAAGATACACAGTCATTACTGGGGCCAGCTCCGGGATTGGGTGCGAAACTGCAAAAGCCTTTGCGGATCGGAGCAAGAACCTGATTATTGCCGCCCGCCGTACAGAGAATCTCGAAACCTTAAAGCGTGAAATTGCAGAGCAGTATCCCGCACTGGATGTCGTGGTTAGGACGGTTGACCTGTCTGTGCTGGAAAACGTATATCAGTTTTATTCCAGCCTAAAGGGCTTCCAACTGGAAACATGGGTCAACAATGCAGGCTTATCCGCAGTAGTCTCCGCCACAGGCGACAGGGCAAGGGTGTACAAGGCTATCATGGCCCGATCTCGGGCAGAGGCGATATTGATATTACGGTGTTTTCCGTTTTTGTCCAGAATATTCATATGTAGGTAGGGCAGCGGAGTATAGGCATAGGGAGTTAATGACCTCACCGCATTCGCTTTTTCCGAGGCAGTTTGCCACACCACACCATCCACCCCAGGCGCAGATTTTCGGTTTGTGATTTCATAGACTGCCAGAGCTCTTGCGTTCCAAGATGCTGTCAGCTTATCCTGAAGCTGTGAAACAAGAACCCAGTCTAAATTATAGGTGGCCTGTGCGATGGCCGCCTGCATCTCATGGACTTTCTTTTTAACAGATAACCAGTCTGTGGCCTCCCACTGATCGGCCAAGTCCTGGTCGGATAAATCTGCGCATTGGACTGTGACATTAATCAAAATGCAGATAGGGCAGTGATCCGAACCTTGGGTATCCGTGTAGTGCTTAATACTTTTCACATAGGTCAGTAATTCATTAGAAACCAAAAAATAATCCAGTCTGGAGCCCTTATTATGTATCCGGTTTTGATTTTTAGGTGCCCACCATGTATATGCGTCCCGTTTCTCTGGGTAGAAGGTGCGGAACACATCTTTGAAGCCCACATCCAGAAGTCGCTCAAAATTCTTGCGCTCCTCAGTTATCATATCTGGGGGGACGGTGCTTGACCTGGCCTCGGAGGGATAAATGTCCATATCTGTGTATGTCACATTGAAATCGCCACAAATCACAACTGGCTTGGGCAACTTAGAGATATAGATACGAAAAGCCATATCCCAATTCAGGCGGAACTTTCGGCGTTCTGGAGGCGACTGTGTTTGGTAGTTCGGAACGTACACATTGACAACATAAAAATCCTTATATTACTGTTGTTATCAGCCGTTTCGCAAAGACTGATGTCAGCATTACCGACTGCTACTGCGATTACCTCGGCGGCGTGTAAATCGCACACTTGCCGGATTTTGATTTATCCGTAAAAATGGGTATACATCATTTCGGACTGACCGGGTTTGCCGTTCCTCTGATTTGGTGAATTTGACAGCCGGAGGTGCTTTCTATGCCGAACAAGGTATATCGTACAGCCATTTATACCCGTTTGTCCTGCGAGGACGGGGACAAGGCGGAATCGAACAGTATTGTCAGCCAGCGAGTTCTATGTGAGGAGTATATTAAAAACCACTCCGATCTGGAACTGGTAAAGACTTTTGTTGATGACGGATGGAGTGGAGTTAACTTTGACCGCCCGAATTTCAAGCTCCTGGAACAGGATATTCGTGATGGACTAATAGACTGCATCATTTGTAAAGATCTCTCACGATTTTCGAGAAACTATATTGAGGGGGGGCGCTACTTGGAGAAGATTTTTCCGCAGCTTGGCATCCGCTTCATTGCCATCAACGACGCTTATGACAGCCTAACCGGTAACCCGCAGTCTGATTCTTTTATCATTCCGTTCAAAAATCTTATGAACGAAACCTACTGCAAAGACCTTTCCGTGAAGATACGGTCACATCTGGATGTAAAGCGCCGCAAGGGGGAGTACGTCGGCTCATTCGCCCCCTATGGCTACCGAAAGGCCCCTGATGACAAACACCGGCTTGTTATTGACGAATATGCGGGTGGGGTTGTCCAGTCCATCTTCGGTATGTATAAAGAGGGAATGAGCATCAGCGCAATCGCTGACCGGCTCAACAGCATGGGCGTACTCTCGCCTTTGGAATACCGTCTCTTTCTGGGCGACAGCTATAAGACATTGTTTAAAACACACAGCGCGGCTAAGTGGTCATACCCGGCTGTACACCGAATCCTTACTAACGAGGTTTATCTTGGCGTACTGGTACAGGGAAAGAGAGGGAGACCAAATTATAAGGTGCGGAAAGTACAGTCCAAGGAGGAACATGAGTGGGTAGTGATCGAGGACGCACATGATTCGCTCATTTCTCACGCTGACTTTATGGCAGTTAAGGCAATGCTGGGGCGTGACCGGCGCTCCTGTGCTGATAAAGATAATATTTGTCTGTTTTCCGGCTTTCTGTTTTGTGGGGACTGCAATATGACTATGGTGCGAAAAGTCATCCCATCCAAAAAGAAAAAATACGTCTACTATGTCTGCTCCGGCTCCAAGCATGGACAATGCAGCCAACACAGCATCAGCGAAAAGGAGTTGGAGCGTGTCGTATTACATGCTATGCAGGACCAGATCACTCTTGTCTTAAATCTGGACGAGGCGTTAGCGTTCATTGACAGGCTGCCCTCCGCCGACCGCCAAATATTTAATTTTGACTCACAGATTGTCCATATTGAGGAAGAAATTGAGAAAGTAAAAGCCAGAAAACTCCGCTTGTACGAGGATTTAGCTGACGGAATGATCGACAAGGCTGAGTATATGGAGTTTCGGGACAACTACTCTCAAATCATTTCTCAAAAAAAGAACGCTTTGGCGAGGATTCAGAAAGAGCGCAGGGAAGCCGTCGCCTGCGGTGTGACAGAACGGGCCTGGGTGTCACTCTTTCGTGAGTATGAAAATATTGAGGAACTGAACCGGCGTGCTATGATGGCTCTTGTGGACCGGATTATCGTCTATGAGAATCATGTGGTCGAGATCGAGTACAAATACCGTGACGAATATGAGCAGGCAACGCAGTATGTTTCCATGTACCGGGAAGATATGGCGAAAGCTGTTTAAGGAGATGAACATATGGCAAGGAAAAGCAGAAGACTGTCAGAGGCATTGGAATCTGGCAGACAATCCGAAAACACACGAATTTACGCCACGGCGATATATGCCCGTCTTTCCGTGGAGAACAGCGGCAAGGATGACGATGGAGCGGCGTTGGAAACACAGATTGCTGTATGTGAGGAATACGTCAGGACTTGCCCGTATCTGCGCCAGACCGACATCTATGCTGATAACGGGCGAACTGGAACCGTCTTTGACCGGCCAGCGTTCAACCGGCTGATGGATGATATTCGATCCGGGCGGATTACCTGCATTGTTGTCCGTGATCTGAGCCGCTTTGGGCGTGACTATGTGGAGACGGGTACATATCTGGAACATATCTTCCCGCAGTTCGGCGTTCGCTTTATCTCGGTCAAAGAGAATTATGATTCCCATGCTACAGATGGAAGTAATGAATCACTGATGATACCGCTTCAAAATATGATAAACAGTCTTTATTCCAAGGATATTTCTCGCAAAGTATCTGCCTCTGTCCGTACTCAAATGGAAAATGGCAGTTTTCGTTGGAGGAAAATTCCCTACGGCTACAAATGGGATGAAAGCAGATCGAACATTGTTCCTGACGAGAGAACCGCAGGCTATGTACGAAATATTTTCCAGTGGAAACTTGAGGGCCTGTCTGTTACAGCCATTCTTGACCGGCTGGAAGAAGCACATGCCCCCATTCCTGAGACCTTGCAGCGAGTAAACAGTATGGAGGGTGTCAATACCATGTGCTGGTCTGCCAGCACGATTCATGGACTTTTGAAAAACCCTGCGTACTGCGGTGATTTTATGGTTGGCCGTACAAGAAAAGCAATCTACGCCGGGATGTACGAAAGAAAGAGGACAGGCCAGGACGAGTGGTACGTTACCCGTGACGCTCATAAGCCTATCATCAGCCGCGAGGCTTTTGACCGTGTTCAAGCAATCATGAAAACTGCGTCTGACGCCCGCAGGGCGAAAATGGGCCAGTCCCGGGAAGTACGGTCCACTCTTGTCAATCTGTTTGAGGATAAGATTTTCTGCGCTGACTGCGGCAAACGAATGTACTTCCACCGTAAGAAGATTGACAAAGACAAGAGGAACAGATGGTATGCCTTTTATGAGTGCAGTACCGCCGCCACAAGACGGACTGTGACTTGCACTTCACATTATATCCGCCAGGATACCCTGGAGGGGAAAGTTCTCAATGCCATAAAACTCCATAATCAGGTTGCGCTGGACTATGAAGTTCTGATTGAAAAACTTCAATCAACTGCCAGAGAGAAAAATCTTCGCAGTCAACTCAACAATGCTGTGAAAAGTGTGTCTATGAAATTGCGTGGTGTGTCGGAAAAGCGCAGCAAGCTCTATGATGATTATGCCGATGGGACGTTGGATGAACAAGAATACATCTTTGCCAAGGCAGCATACGACAAACAGTGGGAACAACTCAACACCCAGCTTGACGAGCTAACGGAACGGCGTAGCACCTATGTTGAGGTCATGTCTCCCAACAACAGATGGATTCGGATGATGAAAGGGATTCAGACGGCGGAAAGGCTTTCACAGGAGCTTGTAGACCATGCAATTACTCAGGTTCTGGTCCATGTAAACGGAGATATTGAACTGTGCTTCAAATACCACGATATCTTCAATTTGACAAAAGCCTGTATTGACCGGCTGACAGAGGGAGGGGAGAGCATATGAGCGAATATAACATTGCGGTCTATATCCGCCTGTCCACGGCGGACGAGGATACTGGCAAAAGAAAAGCGGAAAGTGACAGCGTTACAAACCAGAGGAGCCTTATCAACCGCTTTCTGGACTGCCACAGTGAACTGTCTCAATGCCAGCGGTCAGAGTTTTGTGATGATGGATTCACCGGAACAAATATGGACCGGCCTGCGTTTGCGGAGATGATGCAGCGGGTAAAAGTGGGAGAGTTCAACCTTGTATGCGTTAAGGACTTTTCCCGCTTTTCTAGAGACTATATCGAAATTGGCGATTGCCTTGAATGTCTGTTCCCATTCCTGAGAGTACGCTTTATCTCCATCAACGACCACTATGACAGTGCGGATTTTGTGGGTACGACGGGCGGTATGGATGTAGCGATGCGAAATATCGCATACGCCGCATACAGCAAGGATTTATCCATGAAAACCACCTCAGCGAAAATCCAGCGTATGAAGCAGGGCGAGTATATGGGCGGGTTTGCCCCCTACGGCTTCGCATTCCATCCGACAGAGCGGAACAAGCTGGTGGCTGACCCAGAGGCCGCAGAGGTAGTCCGGCGAATATTTGCGCTGGCTATCGGGGGCAACAACGCGGGCAAGATCGCCAAAATCCTGAACGCAGACGGTATTCCCACTCCGGGGCAGTATTTTACCGCAAGACACCCCGATACAAAAAAGTTTCGTAATATGTCAAAGCAAATTGCGTGGACACATGAAATGGTCCACTCCATCCTCAGAAAACGGGCATACACCGGCGCAGCCGTCGGACACCAGCGGAAGATTATTGCCCCTTTATCCAGGCAGACCTTTAAGCAGAGCAGTAAGGATGTCATCGTTGTTGAAGGGGCACATGAGACGATTGTAAGCCGGGAGGACTTCGAGCTTGCCCAGTCGGTCATTCACAATATGACAAAAGGGGAAAGCAAATGCAAGATGTATCCGCTCCGTTCCCTCATTCGATGCGGGGATTGCGGCAGGGTGATGAGCCATAATCGGAACAGCACATTTTACTGCCAGTATGGGATATATCAGAATAATGGAAAATGCGATTCCACTATGAGATATAAGGAAGCAGACCTTGAAGAAATTGCTTTTCATGCTATACAGCTGTTGATTCAACTCGTCGATGAGAGGAAGAAAAAGAATCTCTCATTTGATAGTAAAAATGCGAAAGTCAGACAACAGAAAATGAGGGTGCTTTCCGGTTTACAGAAGCAGGTAAGAAAATACAGGGAACAGAGATTGAGCGTATATGAGCGGTATTCCAATGGGGCCGTTTCCAAGTCTGATTACCTGGCTCAAAAGAAAGCGTTGAATGAGCGGTTATCTGCTACTGAGGAGCAAATTGCACTGCTGGAAAATCAACTTCTCCAGACTGAACAGTTCCGTGGTTGTAATTCAGATATTGACAGGGCAGCGGACGCATTCGCAAACGAGAAAAAATTAACTTACGAGATGGCTCATGCTTTCATTGAAGCAATTCACGTTTTCTCGGATGGCCGGAGGGAGATCGTCTGGAAGTTCAAGGACATTGCGGAGCTATTGGGTACAACATGATAAGAAATATCCCGCAGTTGATTACTGCGGGATGCTCTTTCCAAAGTGCATATTTTTTTAGTCTCTCACTATCACAAGCAGACCTTTCCCGGTTTGGTCGGAATTACCTTGAAATGGGAATGTACACAGAAATGCGATTCCCGGAGTTGGGTGTCCGCTTTATCGCCGTGGATAGCGGAGTAGACAGCAACAACCAGCAATCAACCGAGTTCACCCCATTTTTGAACGTCATAAACGAATGGTACGCAAGGGACATTTCCCGCAAGGTTACAAAAGCTATGCGGACCCGGTTTGAAAACGGTGCTCACTATGCGGCTCATGCTCCGCTAGGCTACCGCAAGGACCCGGAGCAAGTAGGGCATCTGCTGGTGGATGATGAAACAAAATGGATTGTCGAAAAAATCTATGCTCTGGCTGTTCAAGGTGCGGGAGCTTCAAAAATCACCCACATTCTAGCGGCGGAACAGATACCCACCCCGTCATGGTTAAACTTTCAGAGATACGGCACATTTTCCCGTATCCACGAAGGACAGGCAGAGGAAAAGCGGTATGCCTGGAGCATTTGCCAGGTGCAAAGTATTTTGCGGGATGAAACCTACATCGGCAACAGCGTACATAATAAGCGGGCTAATGTATCCTTCAAATGCAAGAAATTGATTCACAGGCCCAAGGAAGAATGGTTCACGGTAGAGAATACCCACGAAGCCATAATCAGCAAGGCCGACTTTGACCGGGTACAAAAGCAGATCGCCAGCCGCCGCAGACAGAGGAAGAACGGCACAACGCAGATTTTCGCCGGGCTTGTCAAGTGCGCTGATTGCGGGTGGTCAATGAGTTACGGTGTGCATAAGGGCGGCAAAGCTCCGTTCTCCTACTTTCAATGCACGAAATATGGACAGGGCCTTCACCAATGCACCATACACTACGTCCGGTATGATGTGCTTTATGCCTATGTCCTCTCCCGTCTGCAATACTGGATTAACGCCGTTCATCAGGACGAGCAAGCCATATTGGACAGGCTTTCCAAGTCCACCATGACGGAGCAAGCCGCCGCAAGCAAACGGGCCGCACAGGAAAAGAGACGGGCAGAAAAGCGGTTGACCGAGCTTGACAACCTGTTAGCCAAGATTTACGAGGACAGGGTAAACGAGAAAATCACGGAGCGCAATTTCTCCATGCTGTCCCAGAAGTACCAGCAGGAACAGGGAAAGCTTGAGAAGAAGATTGAAGCGTTGACGGCCCAGCTTGCCAGCACCAAGGAGCAGGAGGACGGCATAAACAAGTGGGTGGAGTTAATCAAGCAGTTTTCCAGCCCCACGGAGTTAACCGCCGATATGCTTAACACCCTGATTGAAAAAATCCTTGTCCATGAGGCCACCAAGGACGAGGACGGCAACAGGGTACAGGAAATCGAGATTGTTTACCGCTTTGTTGGCAAGATTGATTAGTATCTTTAACTATGTCACTCCGAGTTGATCCAATTGTCGACAGCGCGCTGAGCGGCGTTGTCTGTACCAGTGAACACGGTGAGGTTGTCGCCGAAGCCGTAGGGGTAGCCAGCATCGACAGCGGCCTTGCTTTCCTCTGGGGAGTGGTGCCAGGTGTACCGCTGGTTGGAGCAGGCTTGGGCGGCGTTCATCAGGGCCTCATTGACCAGCAACTCTGACACTCCATTGGCCTTTCTGGTCTGGTTGATGAGGCGGATCATCTC
>OFFE01001558.1_pt1 | contig 16119 bp, 6 predicted proteins | sample 1521371 | NCBI WGS metagenome assembly OFFE01 (sample SAMEA3504131, study PRJEB24116) | mouse gut metagenome | biome: mouse gut; feature: mouse-associated habitat; material: faeces | place: Denmark | collected 2011 | reverse complement strand
CCGTAAAGCTTTTCATTTAACATTGGGATATATACCTCCGGATCCACACTGCCTGTGTAGAGCGCCGGGCCATATTCGTCGAGAACCATCCTGAAATGAAAAAGCTGACCGGACACTCTCCCCGCATCAAAATCAAAGCCAAACGTGGGCGCCTCCTCCGATTCCCGGTTGTATTTCTCAAATGCATCCCACTTGTCAGCCGGATCCGTCTCAGGTACCCAGGTAGAAAAGAGACCGCCCTGAACATAATAGGGCACTGCATAACCGCTCTCCTCTGAAAGACGGACCTTGCAGTCATAAATATACTTTTTGCCGGATGCCTCCGCGATCTCCTCCTCCGGCACAGGCACTTTTGTGTAATGCACATTTTCCAGTCCGTAATTCAGCAGATTCCGCAGGTACAGGTCCGTATTGACCAGATTCAGAAATTCGACAGCCGCTTCGGGATGCGGGCAGTCTTTTGAGATCACTGTCAGCGCCCCCCGCGCCGATGCGGTGGTGATCTGCGTCTCCATAATGGGTGACGTTACCACCTCATATCCCAGTGCACTGCTCCACACTGTCTCTGCATACGGCTGTCCGTCCCCTTTTGTGACAAACCGCTTTACCCTCCTGTCATCACGTGCCACCGCCGCGTCGCTGTTAATGTACCCGGCCTTAAAATACCGCCGCATGGTCCTAAGCGTTGACTGCATGCGCTCCGTCTCAAACACGTTTCTGACAGTCAGTGTCCCGTCTCCGTATTCTATCCCGACAGGATCCGTAATCTTATCCATATAGGTCGGAGCGCTGAATTCACGGGTAAGATAGAGCGGGACCACATCCGGTTCCTTCTCTGCGATAAGCGCCAGCCACGGCTCCAGATCTTCCAGCGTGTGAAGCTCCTCAAACGGGATGTCGTATTTCTCCACATACTCCTTTGTGAATACCCACATCGGCATACTGCCAAGCTCTTTCTGGTTGGGAACCCCGTAGATCTTTCCGTCGATTGTCGCCGCTTCCCAGAAGCGCTCATCTATCCCGGAAAGCAGCCCTGTTCCGTACTCTCCCAGCAGATCGTCAAGCGGAAGAAGCGCTCCCTTCTGCGCAATCTCCAGGTAATCATTCGCCCAGGAGCTCGAAAAAGCAAGATCCCAGTGTGCTCCTGTGCTGATAATACTGCGCATCTTTGTGTTGTAATCACTCCAGTTCACCGGAATAATCTCCACCGTCACACCGATCTTTTCCGATATGTAATCGTTAACCTGCTCCTCCACAATCTTCCCGTCCTGCTGTACTGTACCAATCTGATACCAGATCAGATGAACCGGCTCCGTCCGTTTCCCTGTCTCTGTCCTTCTCCCGGTACATTTCACCACCAGAAATAACAGGCCCGGCAACAGCACTACCAGAAACCAGAGTCTGTTCCAGCTGCGCTTCATCCTTCCTCCCGTTTGTGCAATTTAACCAGCATTCCCCTAATGGATATATGTATTTTAACAATTCTGCCGGAACTATCCTAGTTTACAATTTATAGATTTTATGTACTTTTTATTGTTTTATGGAAAATTTTATAATTCGTTCGTTAATTCGTTCACTTTATGCCGGAAATACCTAATAATTTTTCATTTCGCGCAGCGCAGCCGGCGATACCCCGTAGCTCTGCTTGAATTTCCGGTAAAAATAACTTGTGTCAGAATAGCCCACCTCGCGGGCAATATCATTGATGCGCAGATTCGTCGTCAGAATCAGATTTTTTGCGATCCCGTTTCTCACATTATTCAGATACTGGGAAAACGGGCAGCCGACTTCTTTCTGGAAAATCTGTCCCAGATAGGAAGTGTTCATGTGATACTTGTACGCCAGCGTCTTTAAGTTCATATCATTCTGATAATTGTTCTTCACTTCCGCTATAATCTGGCGCACGACCGGCGTGTATTGCATATTTTCCATGTTCATCCAGGAAATGATGTCCGAGATTTCCGACAGGAGCATCGTTCTGATCGCAGAAATATCTTCTGCCTGCCAGATCTCACCGATCACATCGTAGAGCTGTCTGCCCTCGTCCCTGATGTTGTATTCCAGCCGGATCTCCCTCAGAATCAGCGCGATCCGCGCCGCAATCTGGTAGAGCACATCCACAGAGACCTCCTTCTGGATGTTGTTGATAAACAGCCCCTCCACATACTCCCCTGCTCCTGCAATATCTTTTCTTAAAATCAGGCCCGCAAACTTCTCTTTATCGATCACCACATCCGTGTCCGTGCGGTTCAGAAGCTTCTCCTCGTTCATACAGCTCCCATACCCCTCAATCAGAAGGTAACGCTGCATTTTTTCCACGGTCCCGTACACTTCAGGCAGGCTGGTCAGATCGCAGAAAACATTGGAAACCGTCAGAAAGCTGTACACCCCGAGCTCAATTTCCATCTCGTTCTGCAGATCCGCAAACCAGCCCCCGGACGCCTCCCCCTCACCTGATACGGCAGATTCCTGCTCCCCGGCAGCGGACGCTCTCCACCCTGAAGCTGCAGGGTCTTCCTCTTTGCACAGACACAAAAGCAGCAGAAAATTACTGCCTCCCAGATGCCATACTTTAAGCTCCTCACCGGACTTTCGGGAGGAAATATAGCGTGTGACGTCCGTCAGCCTGTACGCTCCAAGTGTCGACAGATCTATCTTCATAACCGCAGCACGGTAACGGCCCGGCGGAATCCCGGGGACGATATTCTGAAGATACCGGCGCCGCTCCTCCGGACTAAAGCCTCCCTCGAGAAAACACTGGAATTCCATCTTCCTGTCAATCTGCGAGTCCTGTTCCTCATCCATTTTTTTCAGCTTCTCCACACAGCCTGTAAGCGCCCGGATCAGTTCTTCCTCGTTGATGGGTTTTAAAATATAGTCTTCCACATCGAGGCGGACCGCGGCACGCGCATACTCAAATTCACTGTAACCTGACAGAATCACAAAACGCATTCTGGAATCGGTCTTCCGCACCTGCTCCAGCAGGCCGATCCCGTCCAGGAGCGGCATACTGACGTCGGTCACGAGAATATCCACACGCTCCTGCCCAAGCAGTTCCAGTGCCTCCTCACCGTTGTGAGCCCTGTAAAACACAGTAAGCCCCAGCGCTTCCCAGTCAATAATATTTTCCAGCCCCCGGAGAATAAGCTCTTCATCCTCCACCAGCATCACTTTTCTCATCGCATTCCTCGTCTCTATGTTTTTCCGGCCGCACACCGGCTTCCGGTGTCATGGCGCCTTCCGGCAGGGTAAACTTAAGCGTCACGGTTATCCCGCCTGTCTCATTTTCACTCAGAGAGAGCCCGCAGCAGGCCCCGTACACCGCCTTCAGACGGCGGTTGACATTTCCGAGTCCCATCGATTTGTGGATATCAAGCTCATCCGCCCTGAGCGCGGCATTTTTCTCTGCCATCTCCTGCGCGTCCATCCCCCGCCCGTTGTCGGCGACCTCAATACAGAGAAGTTCTCCCTCACGGCGAACGAGAATACCGACGTGATTGTCATCTGCCTCCAGGCGGATTCCATGTGCAAAATAATTCTCCAGAACCGGCTGGACGACAAACTTGATCACCGGCACCTGCAGATAGCCGTCCCCGCAGCGGACCTCCCATGTAAATTTATCGTGGTAGCGGTACTCAAACAGCTCCATATATTTTTTTGCATAGTGCAGCTCCTGCGCAAGGGTGATCACGTCCGCGGCTTTCAGCTGGCTCTGAAAAAGCGCCGCCATGCTGTAGAGCATCCGCCCGACTTCCCTGTCTCCGTTGCAGATCGCCTTCATTCGGATGGCTTCCAGCGTATTGTAAAGGAAATGAGGATTAATCTGGCTCTGGAGCGCCGCCATCTCGGCATTTTTCTGTTCTATCTCAGCAAGATAACTTTTCTTAATGTAAAGATCCAGATCCCTGCACATCCGGTTAAAACTATCCGCAATGATATCCAGCTCATCCGACCTCTCCCCGTGCGCAATCCGGATCCCCAGGTCTCCCTGCTTGACCCGCTCCATCCCGTCGACGATCGTCTCCAGCCGCCGCATAATCCCTGAGAGATAGAGATAAATCCCCGTTTCCCCCGCGACGACCAGGAACAGACTGACCGCCAGGACAGCCAGAAAGCTCCAGCCGGAGATCCTCCCCGCATCCCGCTTCCCCAGAATGGTTATCACACGGTAGGCGCCTGCCGCTTCCTCCCTGGCATGGACCCCCTCTTCTTTCTCAAGATCGCTGAGACTGCGCAGGGAGTTCCACACAATTCCGGAATCAGACAGAAACACTGCCTCATTGTCGCTGTCACACACGATAATCTGTGCCTTCTCATAAAGACCGGCAATATCAGAAAAACGCTGGCCGGAAAATCCCAGCTCCATCCAGCCGATCTCTTTCAGGGAAACCGGATCAAGCAGCTTTTTCTGAAAACAGACCGCCTCCCCGCTTCCATCCCTCCCCGCTTCCTCCGCGGCCAGGACTGCCTGCTGGCTTGTCCGCTTTTCCCTGTGGCTGGCTCCGTCCGCCTGAAAACAGGTCAGGATCTCCTGCTGCAGACTATATAAGCGGATATTCACCAGCTGGCTGTTGCTCGCAAAAATCGAGGAAAAAAAATCTTCCAGCCCGAAATAAGAGACAGACGAACTGTCTGCGTAGCTGTCAAGCCGGAACCGGATATAATCTTCCACATCATCGCATATATAGTGCCGCAGTTCTTCCAGATCGTTGTGTGAATTATAAAGAATATTGTGAACGTAATCCGCATCGCCGGCACACTGCAGGATATAATCCCGCGCCTCCGTCCCCGCCATTCCCATATATTCCAGATTTGTCTCCCGCACCTGCCGTTTTGACGCAGAAAGCGAATACGCCGCCAGAAGTCCCACCGCACACACCAGCACCAGCGTGTAGACAAGCTGCAGCTTCCGGAATAACTGTCTGGAGTCCCTTTTCATCATTTCCCCTCAGAATTTATCATCTGCGGACGGTATGATACACCGGCGCCATACTGTCCCTGACAGGGGGCAGTCCGGCGCCGGTGTAAATTTTCGTCACGGCTCAGATCTCAAAAAGCAGTGTTACAATCTCATACGGTTTTACGGTCAGACAGATCTCTCTGCACTCTGCCCAGTCGCCCAGCGGACGCTCCCGCAGGTCACAGACACAGAAGCGTTTCCAGCGGAAACCGGTCTGCACCGCAATCCGGTTTGTTCCCCCTGTAAAGTCATGGAAACGCACCGCGATATGCTTTCCGTCCTCCGTTTTTTTAACGGCATCCAGCTCCACACACTCCCTGTCAAAAGAGAGGAAGCTCCTGCCTGCTCCTGCATTTTCGGCCGGAAATGCCAGCACGCCCGGTTCCGCCGTAAGCGGCACATTGAGCGCTGCCGCCTGCTGCACTGTTCTTCCCTCCACAAAATCTCCCCTGTGCGGAAGCAGGGAATAGGTGAAGAAATGTTCTCCCTGATCCTGACTGTGGTCCGGGTGCGTCGCCGCTTTGATCAGTGTGATGCGCAGGACATTGTCCTTTACATCATGCCCGTATTTACAGTCATTGAGCAGACTGACACCATACCCATGTTCTGAGAGATCCGCAAATCTGTGGGCAACCGTCTCAAATTTTGCCTGATCCCAGCTGGTATTCCAGTGATTCGGACGGCGCACATTGCCATACTGCACATCAAAAGTCGCATAGGTACTTCGGATATCCACCGGAAACGCTGCCTTTAAAAGCTGGTGTGTCTCGTGGAAATCCACTTTCGTCACGAAATCAATGCCGGGCTGCGCAGCATACAGTATCATATCCTGCGCGATGGTGGAATGCAGATAGCTCCATTCCATATGCACGACAAGCCGCACCGGTCCCTGTTCTGTCACCGCAAACGACGTTAGCTCCGTGATCTCGCGCATCTTTTCCTGATAAAAAATATCGATATCCCAGGCGTCATTGCCCAGCGGCTTATCCTCAAACACCTGCAGCACATTGGCCCGCTGTTCCGGGGCAATCACCTGGCGGTCCGCCTCTCTGTCGTAAAGGCGGGTGATCTGACCATAATCATTGAGGGAAAGACAGTAAAACGGCGTCGTAATCTCATGGCCGCCGCCGTCCACCGTAAATACGCCCGTACTTCCGCCGCCATACGTCATTCTCACCTGAACAAAGCCCATCGGCGGCACTTCGTCCACCATAACGAGCAGCCCGCCTTCCGTGCGCTGCGCGCTGAGCTTCGTCCCATCAGAAAGCTCCGCACCCGCCGCGTCCGGCTCCGGAAGGAGCACACATCCGCCCTGTGCAAACGCATTGGCATTAATTACGGTATATACCGCTTTCTCCTCCTGTCTCACGCAGGAGACGGCCCCGTCCCGGACATCCCGCCCGATCTTTTCAATCTGCGCGTAGTCCCTCTTACAATCTTCATACACCTCAAAAATGGAAGATCCCGGAATAATGTCGTGAAACTGATTCGTGAGTATCAGTTTCCACCCCTCCGTCAGCTTTTCCTGCTGTGCATTACTGAGCTGTCCACCCTCCGCAAGCGCCCGCATCACGGCAAACCACTCCGCTTCGCGGTAGAGCAGCTCCATTTTCCGGTTCATGCGCTTATTATACGCATGGCTCGTATATGTGCCGCGATGGTATTCCAGATACAGTTCCCCGTCCCAGGTGTTCACATACTGGTCGGTGTTCTCCACGTTTTCCTTCAGCTTCTCAAAATATTCCCCGGCCGTCGAGGTCTTAATATGCGGCATTCCCGGCATCCGGTCAATTCTGCGCCTCCGCTCCAGATTGTCACGGTTGACGCCGCCTCCCCCGTCACCGAAACCGTAGGCGATCAGCAGATCGCGGTTCATATTTTTCTCGCTGTAGGCATCCCAGACTCCTTTGACCGTTTTCGGCAGAAGCTCTCCGTTGTACGTGTAAAACCAGCTTCCCGGCTCAGCGTCCGGCGTCGGCGTCGTGATAAAGTGCGTCAGCACGCTGCTCCCGTCAATCCCCTTCCAGTAGAAAGTATCATGCGGCATACGGTTGTACTGATTCCAGCTGATCTTCGTTGTCATAAACATGTCGATCCCGGACTTCTTTAATATCTGAGGCAGAGCCCACGAGTAGCCGAACACGTCAGGCAGCCAGAGGTAGTGGACATCCTTCCCAAACTCCTCCTCAATGAATCTGCTTCCGATCAGAATCTGGCGTGTCAGCGACTCCCCGCTCGTCAGGTTGCAGTCCGCTTCCACCCACATTGCCCCGTCAGCTTCCCAGCGCCCTTCTGCGACGCGCGCCCGGATGGACTCATAGAGCTCCGGAAAGTCTTCCTTAATATATGCGTACAGCTGCGGCTGTGTCTGCAGGAATATATATTCCGGGAACAGCTCCATCAGACGCATCACCGTGGAAAACGACCTGGAACACTTCTCCCGTGTATGCTTCAGGCGCCAGAGCCATGCCGTATCAATATGTGTATGCCCTACCGCATACACCTGAACGCGGGAGTGCCTGTCCATCGCACTGATTTTCTCATTCAGCAGTCCGGCCGCCTGTGCCACCGTAAAGTAGAATTCTTCACTTCCGGGCGCACTCCAGTCAATGCAGTGCATCGCGCGGTCCAGATTCGCAAGAAGCTCATGCCGGACGGGGTCGTTCTCCCCGAGCTGCGCAATCGTCCCCAGAATCACATCAGACAGATAATACAGGTCATCTGTCGCCTCGTCCAGCCAGCCAATCTGCGCTGTTTTCAGTTCATGCACCTGATCCAGGGGCTTTCCGCCTCCTTCCAGACCGGACCACAGACGAAACGTCAGACTCACCGTCGTCCCGTAAAGCTCTTCCTTAAAAAATACTTCCTTATGATTGGAATCAACCCCCTGGTACGGCTTTCCGTTCAGATAAAGCATCGCCTCAAAACCGGAATTGTTGCCGGCACCGGTCCGTCCGAAATCAAACACCCCGACAGCTCTCTTTCCCTTCCACTCCGCCGGAATATTCACATCAAGATGGAGCCAGAGATAGCGGTCCCTGCCCTTCCAGACATCACCGCGCTCTAACGTCTCCCAGCCCGTAAAATCATCAGGCGGTTCGGGATTCACCTTCCCCGCCTTATCTTCCCGCACGGGAAGCTGCCCGAATTCTGTCACATCCCTGTAACGGTACCCAGACAGTTCCGCCGTGCGGCTTTCCAGCTTTTTGTCGGTAAAAAACATGTCCATTTCCCTCCTGAAACACTTATTTTTCTGTCCTTCTATCCTATTCGATCTGAGGGAAACGGGCAACCATCAAAATTCTACTTTTACTGGAAAAATGGTATGTTGCATCACCGTCCTGCTGTCTACTGTGCTTCCGTTCCTTCCGGGACAAGCGCCTCAGTACCTGCCGCTGCGTCCAGCGCTTCGGTTCCCTCCGGGGCAGCCCCCTCAGTGCCTGCCGCCGCGCCTGCGCCTGCTGCGGCGTCAACCGCTGCATCCACGCCGTAGACTTCGATCTCGTAGATACGTGCCGCCGTGTCAGATCCCTGCGTCGGTTTCACGATGGAAATCTTCACATACTGCGCGTTCACCGGTGCAAATGTATCCTTCGACACATCCAGCGTATTTCTTGTGACGGTTTTTACATCCGTAAACTCTGTGCCGTCCTCGCTGACCGAAATCACATAACTCTTGGTATTCATATCCGGCGACTCTCCGCCAGCTTCTGCATGGGAGATCGTAACCCCGCTGATCGTTTTTACCCCGCCGAGATCTATCGTAATCTCATGAGGCGGTGTGCCGGTTGCGCACCATTTCTTTGTCACATCGCCGTCCACTGCGAACTCCGGCGCCTCGTTGGAATTGACAAACGCGGTTGCCTCTGTCTTCATTCCCTGAGAGAGCAGTGCAAGATCTCCGGCAGCCGCATCCGCCACCACGATATATCCGCTCTCTGATTTCTCTGCCTCGCCGTCCGCATTCTTTGCAGTCATCGTCACGCCGTAGACGCCTGCCTGGGCATAAGTCACGCTCGGCGCTTTGTCTGTACTCGTCGCAGGCTCTCCACCCTCAAATGTCCACTCCACATCCGTGGTGTTCTGGGATGCCAGACTCTCAAATGCAACCGCCATTCCGGGGGCAATCAGAGTTCTGTCCGCCGTAAAATCAGACTTCGGCAGACTATTGTTCGGCCAGTCCATAGTCACCTGCGCGCCTGTTCCCTCTTCAAGTGCCTTGTTCACCGGCACTACCTCAAAGACAGACTTGTTTGTGTCGTCAGTTCTGGGCAGCGTATTAATATAGAAGCAGGTATTATTGGATGCACCGAGCAGCGATTTTGTGCCGTCCTGATTAATCCGGAAAATCTCATAATACTCCGCCGGCGAATCCACACTCCAGGAAAGCCGCACACCTGAGAGCATCGCGTCCTCATCAAACTCACTTCCGTCCACTTTCACATCGGAGACAGTTCCGGTTCCGACAGACGCTACATCGCCGATTGAGATATTGCCGAGCAGAAGCTGATATGCGTCGTCTGCAGCATCTGATACAATGCGGTAAGAGATCGCCGTCACAGTCTTCCCGGCTGCCTCTGAAATATCATAATTCACTGTCGTCCAGTCCGCGCCGACTTTGGCGTCACCCGCCGCCGTAATCTCCGAACCGTCCTCCAGCGTCAGAATCAGCTCCAGCGCTGTCTCCTGCGAAGCCTTCGCGGTCGTTGTAAACGCGGTTCCCTCCGCAACCGGGAGTGATGCGCTGTATAACTTAATCTTTGTGGCAGCTCCTGCATCCATATTTCCGAACAGACGCAGACTGTTGCCTCCGTAATAAGCATCCGCCATATAGAAGCTCGGCGTAAGCTTGTTGCCGCCCTCGTTTTCCATCATCCAGCGGTAAGTCGGAAGCACATCCGCAAGGCTTCTGTTATTCCAGTCAAGATTGGACACCATCTCACCGTGAATAAAGAAATTGTAGCCATTTCCCACATTGAAGTTTGTCGAAAACGGCAGAGAAGTCAGCGCCGTCCGCTCCACAACATAGGTGGAAACACCTCTCCAGCCGGTCGGATCCGTGTTTTCAACGGCAACAGAGGGATCTCCCTTGGAATTTACCCAGAGGACATTCTCCTTCTTCTCCATGTCATTCGGATCGCTGGCCGTTGACCATGCCCAGCTCGGGCAGTAAAGTCCCAGCGACGTATATGTACCGCCCTCCGGATTCTCGAACAGATCCCAGCGCTCCGGCGTCATATAGCCGTTCGCCTGGACGTCCATGCCTGCATACAGATCATACGGATCCGCTCCGATCTCTGCGGCCTTCTCCGCGGAAGCTTTTAACAGTTCCTGATCTGCCAGTTTATCTTCCGTCCACCAGAAGTTTAAGAACATCGAATCTGACATCGCGTTGCCTTCCGCGTCCACCATATAAGCTGCGTTCTTATCAGTCAGCGCGTTCTGCCAGTCCATCTCCCCGTCCACTGTCATGGAATCATAATATACCAGCTCAAGATCCGGATTCTCCGCCTTAAACGCCGCGATAAATTCCTGCATCAGGTCTGCATGCGCCTTCGTCAGCTTAGCCGTGTCGTCACCCTCGGACTCCTGGTTGATAAACCACCCGTCAAACCCGTAGGTATGTGCAACCTCCGCCAGCTTAGCTATTATCGGAAAACTGCCGTCCTCATTCTTCGTCAGGAAGGTGTCCAGCCACTCCAGCTTACCGCCGTGCGCCGCCTGCGGGAAAAAGCAGGTTCCGATCACCTTCACGCCATTCTTATGCGCCATATCCGTCACGTCCGGGCTCGGCGCAACAATCAGGCCCTCGCCCGAGGAGCCGCCCCAGTACACAAGCAGATCCACATACTGCAGATAACCGAAGGTGTTCGCCTTAAAGCGGTTTAAACCGTGCGGCGAATTTCCGCTGGTGCTGCTGTTCATAATATTGATCGCCATCACCTGCGTATCCTTATTCTGCGTGCTGTTAACTGTCTGGAGTTTTTCGCGGTCCGCACGCTCTGCCAGAGGTACCGTACTCACGTTGTAAGCCAGATCTTTGTCCTCGTCCGGATTCCACTCCAGAAGCTGCTCCGGAAACCAGTAGGAGGATTCCGGCTGGTCGTTCATCACGACCTCCTCGTTTTCATTCTCCTCTGTGATCAGGTAATTTCCTGCCCCTGCGGTCTCATCCGCTGCACCTTCATCGGAAGCCCCCTGATCCTCCGAAATCTCCGGCGTCCCGCTCTCCGTTGAAGATTTCGCCGGTTCTTCCTGGCTCTTCGTGTTCTGGCATGCCGTCATTCCAAGCAGCATTGCCACAGACATTCCTCCCGCAAACGCGCGTCGGAACATCAGTTCCAGTTTCTTTCGTTTCATAAACATGCTCCCTTCTTATATTATCTATCGCCGGACCGGAGTTCCAGTTCCAGCATACCCAGCCTGACTGCTCCAAGGATACCCGGATCCTCTCCGAGCGCAGGCGGGATAATATACTCATCGATCTTTTCACCGAGCATCTCATGATGCACATACCCGTTTAACAGCTCTCTCACACGGCTGCGCACCATTGGAAACAGCTGTTCCTGATGCATCACACCGCCCCAGAGAATAATTTTCTGCGGGGAATATGTCACAATATAATCCGCGACAGCCTGAGCGATATAGTACGCCTCCATTTCCCAGACCTTATCGCAGTCCGCCAGCTCTGCAGCCGGCTTTCCCCAGCGCTCCCCAATCGCGGGACCGCTCGCAAGCCCTTCCATGCAGTTCGGGTGGAACGGACAGCGCCCTTTATAGTTATCCTCCGGATGTCTGGCCAGGAGAATATGTCCCGCCTCGGGGTGTACCAGTCCGTGCAGCAGCCTGCCGTTGCTATATACACCCACACCCACACCGGTCCCGACCGTAATGTAAATTGCGCAGTCGCAGCCCTTTGCCGCCCCCCAGGTCACCTCGCCAAGGATTGCGCCGTTTACATCCGTATCAAATCCGACCGGCACTTTCAGCGCATTTTTAAAATATCCCACAATATCGAAATCTTCCCAGCCGGCCTTGGGGGTTTTCGTGATATAACCGTAGGTCGCCGAACCACGGTCCAGATCCAGCGGCCCGAAACACCCGATTCCCAGCGCTTCAATCTCATATTTCTGAAAAAATGCGGCAATTTCACCCAGCGTCTCCTCCGGCCTTCCGGTCGGCAGCGATATTCTGTCTTTTAACTGCCCGCTCTCATCCGACACAGCGCAGACCATCTTGGTCCCGCCGGCTTCAATTCCTCCTATCAGCATGAACATTCCCTCCTTTTCAGGCGCTCTCTCCCGCGCAGCAGATCGGCATACCAGAACACAATCTTCCCGATACGGGCCAGATCAGATTCCCTGCTCGTCGCACGCCACTGCTCCTTATAGTGCATAAACCAGACCTCAAGCCGCTCCGCAAGCCCGCAGGCCTCCTCCTGCTCTCCCTGCCTGCGTTTTGCCAGAAACACGCCGATATCATTCCAGATCCGGATGCCGTCGATCGTGACATCACATGCCCCCGTCAGTCCGCGTGTGCTGCTGTCCATATGCCCGGCTGTACCCCTGATCTGCTCTGCAAGCCCGGCAAGCGCACGGTTCGCCGTCTTCACGCGGTTTTCCCCGTCTTTTACGGCCGGTGTCTGCAGCAGCGCCTGAAATACGCCTTTTTCGTCGAGGTCCCGCAGCACCTCCTCCGGCTCCCCGAGCTCCTCCACCTCATAATACAGAACCGCATCATGCCAGCTGAACAGACAGTGCTCCGGAATCTGCGCCAGCTGATTCACCAGCGCCTCCGAGGTATCGTGGTACTCCACGCGCGCAATCTGGCGGTTCATCTCCTCAAACGGGATCTCTCCGGAGTTCCACGAAAACGCGGCCCCGTAGATCAGCCCCGGAACAGAATACTCCGGATGGTTGATATGCCCGAAATCCCCCCAGTCTGTATTCAGAATCCCGATCGCCCCGTATTTGCGGGCATAAGAGCACATTCTCACAATATTCTGATATGAATTCCCGATCAGGTTCATCCACTGGTTCCAGCCGGCAACACCGGGACACAGGTACTGCTTTACCCCCGTCTCAGCCATCACACGGCTCTCATAATCGCGCTGATCAGGCGCATATCCCCAGGTCAGGCAGACCACTTCTTCCGGAAGTTCACGGATAAGCTCCGGCTCCCCGCAGATCACATCGCCCCAGAACATCGGCTGCTTTCCGTTCTCCACCAGAAACGTACAGAGCTCCTTCACATAATCAATATAGATGCGGTGAACTCCTTTTTCATCCGCCAGCGCTTTCGCCTTACCTTTTCCCAGATCAAATGTCTCATCCGCGCAGAGATTGAATTTGTCTGAGGAAAACAGCGCCATGTACTCTCCGATCATACCTTTTATCAGCGGCAGCACCCTCCCGTCAGTCACATTTACCGTGTGATGGCGCATCCGGTCCAGAAATGAAAACGGCTGACGGCAGGATTCCTCCAGCTCGCACAAATCCCCGTGCGTCTTCGTTGAGAGCAGCATATACAGATGCCCGAAGCTGGAAAGCGACGGGACAAGCTCCACACAGCGTTCTCTGCAGTAACGGTCAAGTTCCAGAATCTCCTCCGCCGTCAGCGGCGTCTCCTCCCTCCACATCTCGGAAAGCCCCTGAAAAAGATACGTATGCTCGATATAGAGCTGGAATTCGTTGATCTTATAACGGCAGAGACGGTCCACAGTCCGTTTCAGCTGTTCCAGGGTCAGGACACGCCCCCTCGTCTGATCCAGATAATAGCCCCTGTGCAGAAGTTCCGGCCTGTCGGCGACTGCGGCACACCCGATCACACCGCCGCTCTGCTCCACCATCTGGCAGAATGTCTGTACGGCATAGAGCACTCCCGCGTCATCCCCGCCGGAAAGCCTGACTCCGGTCTCCTCCACGAGAAGCGTATATTCCTGCGCGGCAAGCGATGTGTCCCTTACAAGGAAAATATCCCCTTCCGCCGGCTCCCCCGCCGTGACTGCGGGGGGCATACCGCAGAAATCCCCGATACACTTTTTTAATATTCCGGCAAAAATTATTCCATTTTCCCGGACGGCCGGCGAAAGCACGATCCTGCTCCGGTAATGCAGGCAGAAGGCCCCCGCCCTGTTCTCAAACTCCCTCGGTCTGGGTATCAGATACATCTGTACATTCCTTTCTGAATTCCTCTCTGAATTCCTGCTGCGTCCTTTGTTTCAGCGGAAGTCCGCCGCTTCAGAATATCTGTCACGGCAGACTTCCGCGGGATTTCTATACGATTTTTACAGTGATTACTTCGTATGGTTTTAATGTCACCGCAATCCTGTTTTCCACAACCTGCGCCTCGCTCTCCGCCTCTTCCAGCAGATTGCACAGATACGCTTTCCCAAACGGCAGATTTACAGTCAGCTCAGCCTTCGTCAGTGCATTCTCTGACTCGTACAGACGCAGCACGGTTCCGCTCCCATCCTCCGCCGCCTTGATCGTCTCGAGAACCACATTGGACTGATTCACCGACGCCACCGTCCGGCTCTCTCCGGGCCGGCCGCTATTTACCGCGCGCGCCGGCTGGTTGAGCAGATAAGCCTCCCGCACCGTGCCGGCCTCCCGCCAGCCTTCCGCGTGCGGATAGAGCGCGTAGGTGAAGAAATGCTCTTCCTGATCGGTCTCCGGATTCGGCTCAATACCGGATTTGATCAAAGTCAGGGCGATATTGCCGTCCTTCACGGAATGACCGTATTTACAATCATTGAGCAGACTGACGCCGTAATGCCCCTCGGACACATCCATCCATTTCTGTCCGCAGCTCTCAAACCGCGCTTTATCCCAGCTCGTGTTCTGATGTGTCTTGCGCGTCAGATTGCCAAACTGAATCTCGAAAGTCGCCTCATCCGTGTGAACATCCACCGGAAAATGCACTTTCAGGAGATGCTGATGCTCCTTCCAGTCGACATACGTCTCAAACTCAATCCGTCTGCTCTGTGCATAAAAATGAATCTTCTGGCGGATCAGGGAATTGCTGATCTCCCTGGTAAGTGCAAGCGTTGCCCGAACCGGTCCGTTTTCGATCCATCTGAACTCTGTCAGCTGCGTCGCATCCCAGAACTTTTCGGTATAATAGATATCAATATCCCAGTTATCGTAGTAGATCGGCTTATCCTCATACATACGCATCAGGTTCGCGCGCTCACCCTCTTTTAAGATCTCACGGTCATTTTCCTTGTCATAAAGACGCACAAACAGCCCGCTCTCATCCAGCTGCACTGTGTAATACGGCGTCTCAAGCAGATGGTCATTCACCAGCGTAAACGGCGACGGTATCTCCTGTGCCTTCGCCTTTGCATACGTCCTGTACCCCTTGGAGGGGAGCCCCTTCAGATATACAACCGCTCCCTCATCCGTCTTCTGTACCGGATAGAGTGTACCGTCGGAATCGGCAAGCGCTTCCGCCCAGTCGCCGTCGAGCTTTACAATATCATTCCGCAGGACTCCCGTCGTATTAAATACGGTTACTCCGTCCCCGTCTCCCGCGAGAGCTTCCATGCGCTCCCCGCTTAAAGCCCGGCACTCCGCTTCAATCCTCTCATACTCCTCCCTCGTCACCTCATAGACTTCCCTGATACTTGATCCCGGAAGAATATCGTGGAACTGATTCAGCAGAACATTTTTCCACAGTGCATCAAGCCGCTCTGCCGGATAGGGAAGCTTCCCCTCCGCCATCACTGATAAAAGCTCCAGATCCATCAGCCCCAGCTCGGATCTGCGGTTGGAGCGCTTGTTGCGCGCCATGGAAGTATACGTGCCGCGGTGATACTCAAAATACAGCTCTCCAACCCAGACCGGCAGCCTCCGGTTATCCTTCACACGCTCATTCAGTTCATCGAAAAACGTGCGCGCAAACGCCTGACGGACCATCGGAATCCCGCGGACCCCTTTCTCCATGCGCTTTGAGGTCTCCAGCATCACGCGGTCCGGACCGCCGCCGCCGTCCCCGTAACCGTAGGAAATCAGAATATCATTGTTGATATCCTTGTTCTGATAGCGCATCCATCCTCCCATAATTGCGTCGGGATGCAGCCTTCCATTGTACGTTGTAAAGAAATTGCTCACCGGCTGGCCGACATCAAGCGTGGTCACCAGGTGCGTCAGAATCTC
>OFFE01001555.1_pt1 | contig 16145 bp, 23 predicted proteins | sample 1521371 | NCBI WGS metagenome assembly OFFE01 (sample SAMEA3504131, study PRJEB24116) | mouse gut metagenome | biome: mouse gut; feature: mouse-associated habitat; material: faeces | place: Denmark | collected 2011 | reverse complement strand
AGAACGCATGAAACGCATATTCGATATGTTCCATGAACTGTTCAGAATATCTCATCTTCTCTCACCCCCTTTCTTCCCAGTAGGGGGCTATTACAACAAAAACTCCATGCAGAATATATCCACATTGGTTCTTGGTAATATGAGTTATTAAGACATACTAAATGATATGTGTATTCATATCCATAGGCAGAATATCCCTCTTCACAAGACAAGATTTTTTTGATAATTCACCATAGCCAAAACTACCCGCGAAATAAAAAACAGACATAGCAGCACCTCCAATACCGCCATGTCCATGAAAACTGTCCTGCTACATAAAACCGGCGGCTTTGATTGTTATTTCAAAACCGCCGGCTGATGTTATTTTCGAAAAATGAGCGCAATAAATCTTCTGCCCGAACAGCGGTTTTTTTCTTTTCTGCCGCCGGGCAGATTTTGTTATTTATTCAACAAATGGTGTTATAAGCAATTATTTTTCAAAAAGCATTGCAAGCGTAAATGCCTTATCAGAATACACACTTCCTGCAACATCTGCCCATACTCCACGCAATTTGAATCCAACCTCCTGTGCTTCACTAATCAAAGTTTCTTTTGTAAAGTATGTATTCCAGATATAATACTGGAATACGCCACTGTCTTTAATAATGGAAGCCTGTTCTAAAGTAACATTGGGCGCATACTTATAATTACCATAAAATGCCACATATTTCTCATTGCTCCAAAATCCTCCGTTGTTGCAGACCTCCCATGTCCGCGTTTGTAAAAATGAATTATACTTTTCTGCGGAAAATACATCCAATAAGAATTTTCCGCCGGATTTCAAGTGGGAATAAACATTCTGCATAAGCGTTTTTCGGTCATCTGTTGACAATGCCCCATAATCGCAATATATCATTGTTGCAAAATCAAAAGCCGTATTTAATTCCATGTTCAAATAATTTTGACATAAATATGCAATATCCAATCCCTGTTTTAATGCAGAATTTTTCGCATAGTCTATTGACCTCTTAGAAAAATCAATACCTGTAACATAGTAACCTTGTCTTGCAAATTTCTCTGCATATATTCCCGGACCACATCCAATATCAAAGAGTAACGGATAATCTATTGGTGATACAAGTTCCGTTATCCATGCAACAGATTCTTCAATAAATGCATGTTTCCTGCTTGCTCCGTCAAATTCTGGATTGAGATGAGCCTTTAGCATTTGCATGGAGATATGCTCATCATTCCAAAATTCACCCTCCGTTTTTTTGTAAAGGATTGGTTTTTCTAAAACAGTTTCGACATTCTTTAACATTACTTCTCCTTTCTGTGAGCAAAAGAAAAAGCCGTAGATTTTACTCTACGACTAATCGCTCAAATGACGAAGAATAGTTAAGAGTAAAATAAAATCAAACATTAGGCATAAAAACAAAACTGTAATAACAGTTAGTTTTAAGCTATTGAATTGATTTTATCTACTCTTCTCCAGTCATATCCATGCCACCGATTGTGTGACATCTGATACGCCGGACATTCATCACCTTTTCTATTTGTTTTTTATATGTTTATCTTACATGAAAGAGTGTCCTTTGTCAATATTGACAAAGGGCATATTCAAAATAGTTTTTAATGGTTTTTAGTAACAACAGAAGCATTTCTTCTGTATTTCTTTGGCATTTTCTAATTTTCACCGTAGTAGGAAACAAGGAAAACTTTTTGAAGAAATTTTTCAAAACTTCGTCAAAACCGCCCTGTGCGGTGTTGTAGGTAGTGAGAGGGTTTTCAAGAGGGTTTGGGATTCCTCCCAACAAGCAAAATCTGTCCGGCAAGCCATAGCGCAGACGGGCAGATTTACGGAAATGGGTACCCATTTCCTATGCTTGCTCTGAGTGGTTAGGGTATGACGAAACAGCCCACCCGAACATCGTTTTTTTTATTTGGTGGGTTATCGTTTTTGTATTTCTTGTAGCTGGTTAATCTGACAGCTCTGTAACTGATTCTATACAGCCGTCTTTAATCATGATAATCTCATCTGCCTGTGCTGCAAGATATTTGCTGTGCGTTACTACAATGACGCACTTTCCAAGCTCATGCGCCGTTCTTTTCAGTAATTCTATAATTTCCCCTGCCGTGGTTTCATCAAGATTGCCTGTCGGCTCATCTGCAAGCAATACTTTTGCGTTGCTTGCCAATGCCCTTGCAATGGCAACCCGTTGCTGCTGACCGCCTGATAGCTGCAAAACATTTCTTTTCCAATCCTCACAAGGAATATTTACTTTCTCCAATAAATCCTGCGGTGTTTTTGTTCCGCCAAGCCGCACATTTTCCTCAGTCGTCAGATAATCAATCAAATTATAATTTTGGAAAACCAACGAAACATGATGCTTTCTGTGGTAGTTAAGCCCTTTTGCCTGTATATCTTCACCGTCATACAAAATTGTTCCTTTTACAGGCATATCCAGCCCCGCAAGCAGGGACAGGAACGTCGTTTTGCCAGCCCCGCTTGCACCGACAATCGTATAAAATTTCTTTTCCTCAAACTGCATAGAAACTTTTTTTAAAATTTCTTTTCCTTTCTGCGATTTATACGCATAATTTACATTTTTGACTTCTAATACCATCTTTTTGCCCTCCTAACTAATTTCACTGAAAATATCTTTTGGATTTTTACGGGCTATCAGAATGCCGGCAGCCCCAACCGATATTACAACTAACAACGCCACGCCGAACCAATCGTACAGCATCAGTTCTGGTGTAACGGTGACTGAAACGCCTGTAACTGTTTCTTCTGAATCCTCCGCTGATTTTGCAACTTTTCCCTCATCTATGACAGACTGTTCATCCGCCTGCCGTGCCTGCTGCTGCACAAGATAGGATGCTGTAATTTTAGAAGTGGCAGGAGCAGCCATAAAAGAAAGGAATATGGCGGCAGTAGCTATTAGGAACGCTTCCAATAATATCTGCCCAAATATTTTTATCTTCGGTGTGCCAAGGGCTAATAAAATTCCAATTTCCTGCACCCTTCCTTTCATCCAAAAAACAAATACTAAAAATAAGATGATTAGGCTCGCTCCTGCAACCACAATGACTAATATTTCGCTGACACGCTCCAAATCATTGAAATTCTTGGACATCTTATCAATGTTTCCATTGTTGTCAATTAAATCATAGCGTTCCCATCCAATATCCACTTCCTGTATCTCTTTTTTTATTTCATCGTATTGGTTCACGTCTGCCACTTTGAAGTATGCTTTTTCGTACAATGCCCCCGATGTGCTTCCTTCGGCTTTTTCTGGAAACCCTAAGTCTGTAAATATAATATTTTCAGAACGGAACGTATCTCCAGCCATAACAGGCGTCATTTTCTGCTGAACTGTATAAATACCAACAATCTCCGCCGCAAAGACGGTTGAGTTTTCTACATCACGGCGGTCATTGAATTGTATCCTGTTTCCAACCGACAGGCTGTTTTTTTCGGCAAGTTCTTCTGAAATCACGCATACATCGGTATCTTCCTCCGTTATCATCCGTCCGTCCTTCATTGTTACATTCCCTGACAGGACATTTGCATCCAATGCCATATCCTTATTGCCTATTAAGCTGACACAAAGTAAATCGGAACTCTGGTCTACATCATCATCCTCAATTCTGGAAAAATCCACGGGATTTACTGCCGTGACGGCGGTTGTCAGATTATATTCTGAAATGCCAGAAACAGCGGCAATCTTTTCCATATCGCCTATTAAAAGCGTCTGGAACGAATTGTCATAAGATACCTGCCATGACGTCCCATATTCTGTTTTTATTTTTTTAACAGTCACGCCATCAAAATTTCCTTCTTCCCCATCGGTCTTTTTTGCAAGAATTTCATCTGCCCTGTCCCTCTTGTTCTCTTCGTTTGCTTCCATCAGAAATCCTGCGCCTACCGCCTGCTTTGTCTTATTCTGGGTGGCAATGCTTGCATTTCGGCTAGCCATGCCCGACAAAAAAAACAGGCTGATATTCAATACTACAAAAAACAGCAGTACGCTTTTGACTGGTTTGCGTATGACCGAACGCCACGCCATTTGAAAACTGTTCATTGTCTATCCCTCCATTTTTGATAAAGTTTCTTTGGGATTTGTCCTTAATATTGGAAGCAGGGAAATTATGACTGCCGCCAATACTAGCAGGATTCCCAAACCTGCCAGAACGACGATATCTTTAAACTGCAATAAGACCTTTAAAGAAATGTCTGCCCCTCCAGAATCTGTAAGGAAACCTTGTAAAATGCCAGCCATAAAATTTCCCAGACAACAGGAGCCTAAGACAGCCAGTGCAAAGACCAAAAATGATTCCAGAAATACCTGTAAAAAAATACTGGATTTTGATTTCCCGATACTGATAAAAATGGCAGCTTCCCTTTGCCTTGTCCGCATCCACATACAAAGCAGCAACGATACGACGGTTGTTCCTGCCAGAAGCGTCAGGGCAAGCATAAGCTTTGCAGCTCTTGTAATCTGCTCCAACGGCAGAGCCATTTGTTGATACAAGGTATCCGATGTCGTAGAATCTGCTTTATCAGATAAATATTTGTTCAATTCTTCCTCTAATAAACTTAACTGCTCTGGATTTTTGCAATAAACGGCAACTTTGGCATAACCGTCCATTCCAAATAAATCCGAGTAAGAACTGTTATCTATGAATATCTGGTTTTCAATACGGTTTACAGAATCCATCCCTTCTGGCTGTTTGCTTTCACTTCCAGATAAAAAGATACCGACAATCTCCAGTGAAGCCCGTTTTCCATTGGCACTTCCCAATTCTATCAAGTCGCCTAATTTTAATTGGTTGGCATCCGCCAGATAAGAGTTGATAACAATTCCTTTTATGTCTTCTGAAATATATCTGCCAGAAATAAGACGGTACACTCCTTCCGAAAATCCGCTGTCATTTTCCAGATTGTCATAGGACAGGAGCGATGCCTTCTGGTTAGATTCTTCTATGGAATCACTACCTGTAATTAATTGGAAATTTACAGGGAATGCAGCGTTTCTAGCCAAGCAGTTTACATCGGAAACTTCCGCCAAACCCTTTATCCATTCCACGTCGTCTAACGTAATCTTGTTTTCTTCTTTCAAAATACCCATGACAACTTTTGCCTTTGTTTTTTCACCGATTGCCGCTTTTGAATCAGCCGTTGCACGGAGAATCATGTTTGTGCTTAATATCATGCTACTCGCAATGAGCAGCACAAAAAACAGCAGGATTGTTTTTGATTTTTTCCGCTTCAAATACCGAAACGCAAGCTGATAAAATGCCATGTTTATTTTCTACCTCCCTTAGTTATATTCATATTGGACAATCACTGCTTTTGTAGCCGTAAAATTTTCTGTATCATCAAAACTTCCATAAAGCAGCAAGGATGTTTTTTTCTTTATATCCGCTTTGGCAGCTTCACTGACTGTGGCTTTTCCAGTCGCTATGCTCATAACCGCTCTTTGGAATATGCAGTTATCTCCATATTTAATATTGATTTTTTCCGCTTCATCTTCGCATCCATCCGCCGCAATGGCAGCCTCTCCATCATTACTTGATGTTACAGGGGTAATCGTACATCCATTGTCTGAAAATCCTGTCACGCTTCCCTGTAAATCGGATGCAGCAATCATTTCATCGGCATCCATACTGCCGACAGCATTTGAATTGTCCTCATCGGGTGTCTCTTTTGAATTGTTCCCATTGGAAGTATCCTTTGAATCGTTTTCATTGGGAGCATCTTTTTTGTCAGGATTTGTTATGTCATTTTCAATATAGACATCTTTGGTTTCTCTTTCTCTGTTTGTTCCCATGTCATTCGATGTACCACAACCTGCCAAAGCAAAAATACTTACCCCAACTATTAGCATCTGCATTAATTTTTTGTTCTTCATATTTTTTTTTCGCCTTTCTTTTGATATGTTTGTATTTTAGCACCATGATTTTTATATACCCTGCAAGGCATTCAAGTTATCAAGCTGCAAAGCCATTGTATTGTATAGAAAAATTCTGCTAAAAATCCTGTAAAATCATAAAAAATATAAAGGATTTTTTAGAGGATTTTTACAGGATTTCATATTATACTGATATTGAGTGGATTATATAGTCCTATCAAAAAATACTTATTATTGCAAATAGCGGCAAAATTGCAGATATGCGAAAAGGGTGCTATTATGTTTCCCATATATATCCCATAGCAAGGCACTTGTGCAATATAGATTTACAAATAGCATGAAATAGTAAATATTCGTCAAATATGCTTTAAGAAAATAAATAAAACTAAGGAGAGGGTTTGAACAATGAAAATACTTCTTTTAGAAGATGACTTAGAGCTTTGCAGCTCGATACAATCACAATTAACGAAAAACGGTTATATGGTTGATGCTTGTAATGATGGAGAAACTGCCATGCTGTATGCCTTACATACAGATTATTCCTATGATTTAGCTATTGTGGACAGAATGCTCCCTGTGATTGACGGGCTGACGATTATTAAGGCTATGCGGAAAAAAGGTATCCAGATTCCTGTTATCATCATTACAGGAATGACCGCCCTTAATGAAAAGATAGAGGGACTGGATGGCGGGGCTGACGATTATTTAGTCAAGCCGTTCCATATCCAAGAACTGCTTGCACGGGTAAGGGCTTTAACAAGACGTCCAAGCCAAATAAAAGCAGAAGATATACTTCAATATGCCGACTTGCGTTTCAATAAATCAAGCCGTGAATTGACTTGCAGCCCTAAAACTATTTTTTTAACAGCAAAAGAGTCTGAATTGTTATATGTCTTTATGAAAAGCCCAGAAACGCTTTTTTCAAGGGAACAGCTTATACTGAAAATATGGGGCACGTCATCGGAAGTTGAACAAGGGAATGTTGACAATTATATTTCTTTCCTGCGGAAACGGTTAAGGGAATTAAAGAGTAGCTGTGAAATAAAAACCGTATATGGGGTTGGGTATTCCCTAACCCAGAAAAAGAAATAAAAAAGGAGGTTAAAAATGCTGAAGCCACTGTCAAAAAAATTGAACACCATTTTTATAACGGTGATTATGTTAATTATTACATCAATTATGATAATTCTCTGCAACAATTACGTCCACACGGAGCAGTCAAGTGAGGTTCTTTTATTTCAAAGAATGGTTACGCAGATGATGTACCAGCTTGAAGATAACAGCCAGAATTTTGAATCCATTGCGGATTCCTACCATGAGTATAAATCCCCGATATTTTGCTATATCCAAGATACTTCTGGAAAGATGGTATATCAAACAGATTTTGACTTTCCTACTGATGTAGACACTCTTTTAGAGCGTTTCCGCACACAGACAGACAAAGAGGATACTTTTATAATAACAAATGATAACAAGCCGACTACAGACCAAAGCGGTGTTTTTATGTTTAACGGAACGAGAAATGACGATTATTTAGGGATACTTGCAACGATTGTAACGCCAAATGACACAGCTTATCATCTGTCACTGATTTACAGGCAGCAGTCCTTATTTGATATTTTAACAAAACAGGCTTTCCTTTATGTTTCCTTATGGTGTCTTTCCCTTATTGCTGTGACGACAATGAGCTATTTGCTCATAAAGAAAGCATTAAAACCAACAGAGGTAATGTTGAAAAGCCAAAAAGATTTTATAGCTTCCGCTTCGCATGAATTAAAATCACCGCTCGCTGTTATTCTGGCAAACGCAGAGAAGCTGGAACAATTACAAATAGATAATACTGAATTTAGAAAATCGGTTAAAATATTAGACAAGGAATGCATGAGAATGTCAAAACTGGTCAGGGATATGCTGCTTCTGGCTTCCTCTGATGCGAAATCATGGACAATATGCAAAAATACCATTGATATAGACACATTGTTAATCTCCTTATATGAAGCTTATGAACCAGTCTGCATCAGTAAAAAAATCTGCCTGCGCTTGGAAATCAGTGAAACCAGTTATCCTAAATTTTGTGCGGATGAGGAACGGCTTTTTCAAATATTGACAATTTATATGGAGAATGCCATCCACCATTCTTTAGGTAATAAACAAATTGAAATTAAAACAGCAGTAACGGCAAAACATATCACATTTTTCGTAATAGACCACGGAAAAGGCATTCACGAAGATGACAAGCCGTATATTTTTAACCGTTTCTATTGCGCCGACAAATCAAGGACAGATAAATCAAATTTTGGATTAGGACTTAGCATAGCAGACGAACTTGCAAAAATGATGAATGGTAAAGTTGGCTGTAAAGACACGGATGGGGGAGGGGCTACATTCTTTGTCACACTTCCTTTGAAATAGTCAGATTGATAAAAAACTTAGAAAAATCTAATGAAACGATTTATACGGTAAAAGAGCCAGATATAACGCTCTAAAATCGGCGTATCCGGATTTTTAGTTAAATAGATCGGGTTCCGAAAGCGCCACGGCTCCGGCAGTGCCATCTCAGCCAGTGCGTCAAGCTGGATGTACCAGTCCGGGACGTAGGCAAAGGAAAACAGATCTGGCTGCAATATCATATCAATTCCCTCCATTTTTTCTGGATCGCATCCACCAGCTTCATCTGCACCTGGACTTTCATGTCTTCATCAATATGCTGGAATATCTCACCGTTCCTGCCGGTCGTCTCATAGGTCACCAGCGAATTGATGTAAGCATCATAGTACAGCAGTATTTCATCCAATGCCGCTGCATCTCCGTGGACCGCCCTTTTAATTAGGTCATAGTTCAATTCATGTCTCTGAGCTTCCCCGCTCATAAAATATTCTGATTGCCTGAAAGGCGCGCTGCCTATAATTATAGACAGTGCGTACCGTCACCTCCATTCTTTTTGCAATTTCCTCATCCGTCAAATCATACCAGAAGTCAAGCAACAATACCTTCTGCTGTTTTTCCGGCAGGGAAAGGAGTGCTTTATATAAAGTTTCACTGTAGACCACGCAGGATAACCCATCTGCAAAAAGCACAAAATAGTCGGACGGATACCTGTCCTCGTGGCTTAAAAGTTCAAGAATATAGTCTATCGGTTCTTCTGAAAAGTGTTTGTCCCGGTTTTCCTTCGCCCTTTTTAAGTTTCTGCTGAAATTGCGAGCCACCGTCTTGCTGAACGAGTCAAACATGGCGACCATACGCTTTTCACGGTTATCAGAGGGAACTCCCATGACACATCCCTCCTTTTGCAGAATTGAGCTGGTTGGTTTTTTTCGCCTCCTCACATAACCAGAACACATCTCAGGGTGCAAAACCGGAAAGTTTTCTGAAAAAATATAAAATTTCTTCTTGGGGCAGGATTGTATAGGATTTTCGATTAATGTCTGCGCATACTCTTATCTCCACAAAAGCCAGGAGAGGGACAATCCGTACAAGGCAGACTGACCCTCTCTTGGCAAGAACAAAGTCATTTTTATGGGCTTGCCTTGCGTTATTAAGATTACCTATTTTAATTCGGTGTGCTCGCTTCTTAAGAAAAGATCTATGTATATGGCTTCATAACTTTTTGCTGGATTTTCTATTGAGCACACAAAAGACATGAAAAATTAATGAGCTTTGATTTTATCATAAATTGTAATGCTATCAGTAACTCTGTCATCCGCTGTGGAGCCCATCATTACACAAATATAAGTTTCCCCATTAATGACTGCTGCAGAAACTAAGCAGTTACCCGCCAAAGTGCTGGCTTCTGTCTTTAGACCAATGACTTCGGGGTAATAATATTGGCTGTTGGGATTGAGCGGCTCGTTGGAATTATTGTATGTAACCTCTCTGCCACCGACCCATTTGGGGTAGGATGTGTAGCTTGAAACAATTTCCGAAATGTAGGGGTCATCCAAACACGCTTTCACAATGATGACAAGATCGTAGGCCGTTGTGTACTGTCCTTCGGTATCATGCCCATCCGGGACTAAAAAGTTTGAGTTTTCAAGACCAAGCATCCGGGTCTTTTCATTTACCTTGCCCATAAATGTATCAATGGACTGCGCATTTGTCAGATTACTGTCTCCAGCAATTTTCTTCCCAGCATTGACCGCCAGTGTATAAGCGGTGTCATTGCCGGAGGGGAGCAGAAGGGCGACCAGGAGCTGCCTTGTTGTCAGGATATCGCCTTGGTTGAGCCATGCTCTGGACGAGTCCTCATGCATCTGCTCTATTTCAGTGCCTACAGTCATTTCATCATCTGTGGGACAGTAGTCAAGTACCGTCAATGCCGTAATCAGTTTAGCTGTGCTGGCGAGCGCAATTTTATCTGTGCTGTTTTTTTTGATACAGCAAGGTATTGGCATCCGCATTCATTACAACGACATTTTTCGCTACAACATCCGCAGAAATTGAATCAACGGAACCGGCGGGGGCAGGAGCAGAAGAAATTGTTTCCTTCTGACTGCGATCCTCTTGGAAAAAACCTTTGTTGCCGTTTCCAGCCTTGTTATCGGATGGGGAGGGTTTCCACTGCCTTTTAGCAAATCCACGGCACCAAAGATGGCAACTGCTATAAGTAGGCAGAGAGCATCACACACGGAACCGTAACGAATCTTTTTTCGCGTCCTTGATTTCTGTCGGTTCCTTCTGCTATAGTTTCTATCATTGTTTTGACGTTCCATTTTTTCTCCTTGCCAATTTAGAACTTGTCCGATATAAACCGACGCTCATCAAGCGTATGATTTTTCTTTTGCCGTCGTTCAGCAGATTGGGGCTATATGGATTTAGTTCTTTCGGAAAAAGCGTTCACAGTGCTCATAAAGGGGTAGCCCCCTTATCGGTGATTTCAATATAATCAGCTTTAGTCATACTGTACAAATAGTAATCGCAGTATGTGTTTACCATTTTACCCTCACGGATAAGTCCCTCACGCTTGAAGCCTGCTTTTTCCAAAGTTTTATACGATGCAATATTTTGTACATGAACTTCAGCCCAAAGACGCTGCAATTCTGTTTCTTCAAAGCAGAAGATAGCTACTCTCGCCAGTGCTTCTGTCATAAGTCGGTTGCCTTGATAGGCAGGAGAAAGGCGAAATGCTACTTTTGCCATGCGGTCATTTTCAATGAGATACACCCACATATCCCCGATGACTTTATAATCTTGTTTGTGAACAATACCCCAATGAAAACTTTTTGTGGGTTTCTCCGGCTTTTGAAAAAGCAATTCCGGGTTTAAGTCACTTTTCCCCGGGCGTTTTCCACAATACTAATAAATGGAACTGTCACCCAACCATTCTTTCAAATCTGAAACATCTTCTTTTCGCAGAGGGCGCAGGATAAGTTGTTCCGTTTCAAGAACAGGCTTATTCTGCGCATAATCCTGTAATTTCATAAGCCACCCCCTCTTAAAATTTGAACACCTGTCCCCAATCAAAATAGCCGGACGCTTCTGTGCTTTTCGGCCATTCGCTGCACCATGCGGGAACACCGGGCGTTTCAACTCTGTCAAAACTCGGAGTGTACGGCTTGATGTCAAGTACGGGCGTATTGTCATTTGCGTCAATGAATGTAACACGAATCATGCCGTTGGTGAAATCAATGTTAATAATTTCGGACGCTGTTAATGCAATAGGGTTCGGACGCGCAGGAGATCGTGTCGCAAATACACCCATGACTTCGGGTGCGCCTTTATAGGGCTGTTCTGTCTGTAATTCATCCCGGTCTGCGTTGTTGTCGCAATCGCTGAACCACCAAAGGACATTGATGTGGCTGAAGCCCTCTAAGGCCTGCAGTCCGGGAATGTACTCCGGCTCTAGCTGAATAAATGTGCCGTTTTCATCATTTTTTACTTTGCCAATGGCTTTTAATTGATAGGTCATATTTTTCCTCCTTGCTTTTGTTGGTAAAACCAGTATAAGACCTCACATCATGTGAGGTGCAATAGGGAAAATTAAAAATGCCCTGCATTTTTAGCAGGACATTTCAAAGCCTGTACAATCATGCGTGTTCCAGCGGTATTTGAAGCTCAATCAAATATTTTTCAGGGTTATTCTCATTCCACGGGCCCCTATGCACGATCTGACGCATCGGGTTAGACATTTTGTATTCGCTGTTTGTCTGCAACCATTCGGCAAAGGCAAGGTAGGCGCCTTTTATATTTGCAAAATCGCCATAGACCATTGTGCAAGCCATATACGGGACTGGTTCTGTCATGTGGAAACAAAATGGCTCTTTTGCCTTTCTCATTTTCTTTACCGGAGCGCATAGCTCAATATCAACATCTGTCTCTCGAAATTCTGTATCGTGATAAATGGAAAGTGTATTGCCCATTATTTCGATTTTTTGCACTTCTGTAAAAGTAGAAAGTTCTTTCCATAAGTCGCCCTCGGAATAGTAATTCGGTACAATTTTCCGCAAGGATAGCACCTGATACGCCGGGATTGACTTAACGGATATATTATAGTGCAGTTCTCCTTTACCACCCTGTATTTCACTTTTTGTAAGTTCAATCTTCCGCAGTTTTTCTCGTTCGGCCTGTATTGCATTTTCTATCTCTATGCGCTTTTTGTCGAGCTGTGCAAGAAGGGATTGCTCGTCCATCGTCAGGGCAAGCGCAATTTCCGAAACATTCAGTCCACTGTCCCGCAGATACAGAATCTTATTTAGACGCGGTATTTGCTTTACTGAATACAGTCGGTGTCCCGTCCACTTGTCAACCTCTGCCGGTGTCAGAAGTCCTACCTCGTCATAGTAGCGAAGCATACGAATAGATACCTGTGCCAGCTTTGAAAATTCACCTATTCTAAACATTTTATCACCACCTATCTATCATTATATCCATAGTTTTTGATACTTCAAACAGAAATTCGCTTTAAGTAATATAGATTTATTTTGGCTAACTGATAATGATATGGCGCTTTTTCAAATACATTATCTCTTTTTCTTGTGTAGCTTTAAGTCAATATTTTTCGTTGCCGCTGCATCCTGCAGTAATCCAGCAACAAAAGCGCTTTTTTCTTTGAGCGTCAGTGTTTCCATATCAGGTTTACGGTAAATTTCTTTAAGTACTGTTTGCAGTTCTTGCAGTTCCAGCAGGTTGACGGCTACGCAAAAGAGTGTCTTTTTGCGGCCATCATTATAATTGGATAATAAAACCTCCAAAATGTTGGCTTTCACCGCCTGCTCTGCATTATAAGCGTCTATTCCAAGGCGTTTGGCCTTTTCCATATCGGATCTTCGATTTCGATGTGTAATAAAGGAATCGAAATCATCAATATGATCGTATTTCTCACAGGGGTATTCACTGCATTGAAAACAGTATTCAACTCCGTCATGCTCCAAACTGCATCTTGCAATTTTACAGGACTGATTCCCTTCACCGCCGCCGCAACCAGGACAGTTTTTATTCAAAAACATGGGGCAAAGCCCGCAATTCAAACCGCAGAGGGAAAATAATTGGTTTGGTCGATTAAATCCTTTCATGGAACCTCCTTAAACAGCCTGCCTGCAAATATTCAAGACAAGCTCTGATAATGCTTGACATAGCAAAGTAGAAAATTTGAAAACTTAAAACTCATATCTTGTACCATGCGAGAGCAACAGGCCATCTGTTAATTCCACACGCAGAATGATAGTGTTTTCATCGTTAAAATCGGTATGACCGTTATCAATCCATTCAGCAAAGACTTTTTTCAGCTTTTCAGCAATCACACAGTTTTCTTTTTTCCCAAAATAACCCAAACTGACGCCATTCCCATGTGCTGTAAACCACTCGCCGGCGATTGCAACAACATGGTTATCTTTTATATGTTTTATTTTATTTGAGAGGGCATGAGTAATGATATAAAATGCACCATCTTCGTAATAGGCATTTACATATCGCACATAAGGCGTTGCATTTTCTATTGTTGCTAATGATATAATCGTATCTTTCCCGAAACGCTCAATCATGACCAGTTCTGCTTCTTGACTAAATTCTTTCATTAAATCTTTCTCCCTTCAAATTATATTTTTCGGATCTGTTCAAAGTCTCGACAAGCTGGAATTTAGCTATTGTCTTTTCTTTTCTATTGTGTAGGATTGCAGACCCTTCTGACAGCCATTCTTTTCATAAAATCCCTCTACTCCCGGTTGTGAACCAAAATATAACATAGTAGGCGTATTATCCTTTGCAAGTTGAAGAAGTCTACTTCCTACTCCTTGTTTTTGATATTCTGGAAGAACAAGCAACTCTGTAATTGTTCCAAAATAATAACCATCTGAAAGAATACGCAAACACCCTATCAGCACTTTGTCATCATAGGCGGTTATATTCAGCGTTTTAGATAATGCCTCCTTTGTTCTTTCGATGTCATAATCGCCTTGCCATACTTGATTAACAAAGGAGAGAAAAGTTGAAGCATTAAGTTTTTTATCACCCACTTTGTATTCCATTATTATACCTCCACAACTCCGAATCGTTTTTCAATTTGACAAAAGCAGAAGCCATATAAACATCACTAAAATGATAGCCCCTATTAAAGAAAAAATGTTTACAACTTTATTTACTTTTGCCTTAAATATTTTCGATAGAATGAAGAAGACTCCCATGCCTATTACTCCGCCCAAAGTGTTTGCTAAAAGGTCAGTAATATCACTTGCCCCAATAGCAAAAACAAATTGTACGGTTTCAAAAAACAAACTTGTCAGAAATATTGGAATAAACTTTTTAAGGAAAGGCTTCTCTTGTTGCAATGCACATAACAAAATTCCGAAAGGAATAAAAGCAAAAACATTATTATATATCTCACCAAAACTTATTGTTCCGTTGACGATAACAGAACCTCGGAAAGGAATTAGATTCACACTTCTCAAGTGATCTATATCTTTAAAAGAAAATTGTAGTTTAAATATTATAATCCATGTTAATGCTAACAGATATACAATAAGTAATCCTTTGGTTATTTTTTTTGATTGCATTTTATCGCTCCTTTCTATAAAATTCCGGTTAGTTTATCCGTCCACAGTACATTAACTATTCAGAAGTTTTGTCAAATCCTCCACGGAAGCGTCCATTTTCACAGAAACTTCTTCCATTGTCATACCGGTAGCAAGAAAACGCTTTATAACCATTTTCATATCCTCGCCAACCTCAATGATATGTCCGTCCAAATCGTAAAAGCGAATCACCCGCTGGCCCCAGCTATGATCGATCACTTCTCCCAGATATTCAATATCCGGGTATTCTTTCAACTTGTTCAAAAAACCGTCAAAGTCCTGTTCCTCAAAGACGATTTCCGCATTGTTGGATTTCTTTAATATCTTTTCTTTTGGCAGATCTACAAGCCAGTCAAAATCCTGCTGCAATGCCAGGCCGCAGGTAAAAGCAATGTTTCTGCCATAATCCTGGAACACCTCTAATCCAAACAAATCCTCATAAAAATTTCTTGCGGCACTGATGTCCACCACCGAAATCACAGTACATGTATATTTCATAATGATAATTCCTCACTTATAGATATATTTTCGTGGCTCAACAAAACGGAAATTTGTCATTTTCGGTTCGGTTTTCTTTTGATAGCCAACAATTTCATGTAATCATCAAAATCAGCCGTATTAGTCGGTTCAAACATAACCCATTTCCCGTCATGATAGGTTTTCGCCTCATCATACTGCTTACAAACAGCATTAGAAAGAGTATCCCTTATCGCTTCAAATTTGGCTCGTTCATCTTTGCCTAAGATTACCATAAAGCCCATACAGTTTTCCCTTGCATATAGGGCGCAAAGTGTTTTTCCGCCTCTGCGATATTTGTATTCATAGTTCTAGGACTTGCCACCGCTGTTCCATATGCGATCCATATCGTATTTCTCGTCAATCGCAGCGCATAGCCTCTGCCATACGTCATATAAAGATTGTCCAATCAAGGCAATCATATCATTCTCATCTGGTATTATGTTGATCATAACTTAGCCTCCTCAAAACACCACTATCGATCCTGTTTTCAAAGATTGCGCCATTCCTCATTTGCTCATCAACCATATTGCCGCAACCCTTTGATATAGTCAACATGATATAGTTTCCACACATGAACTGAAATTCTTTCTATGTGATTTCTGTTCGTCAGACCAGAGGTTTTCTCTCCGGGTTAGTACTTTCCCCGAAATCCGGCTTCCTTCAGATTCAACTTCACGATGGACACCCTTGCCTTCGGCTATATCCTTCCCACTACCGGGCGGATTCC
>OFFE01001553.1_pt1 | contig 16158 bp, 14 predicted proteins | sample 1521371 | NCBI WGS metagenome assembly OFFE01 (sample SAMEA3504131, study PRJEB24116) | mouse gut metagenome | biome: mouse gut; feature: mouse-associated habitat; material: faeces | place: Denmark | collected 2011 | reverse complement strand
CCTTGCGGCTTTTTTTCAGGCGGAAACTTATCCTTGATCCTATTCCATTGTTTTTCACTAATTTCATGCCTTTTCATGTGCTTTATTTTACCATCTTAGCACTTTATACACAATATCTGAGTTTTAAAACAGACTCTAGCACAAATCTCGGAAATAATGAGAAAAGAACACCGCCATGCACACATGGGGCTGTCGAACCTTTCTTATAATTTGCGAGTTCTGCTCTAAGAGCCTGTTTAGCATCTCAGTGTATGGATTGGCACGTGAATCTTTTGCCCTGCAAGGCAAAAATCCTGGCCATCCGGTCCTCTGGGAGGAGCTACGGCGGCCGTACGTGCTTTGCTGCGGTCCTAATTTTTTATAGGGAGATGGGAAGTTGGTCATTCTAGATCTTTTCATTTTTAGAAGAATATGGTATAATAATGTCATACGGTGGGGGTACTGTACTCTGAAAAGGAGGAATGCTCGATATGAGTGTTGGAGAGATGCTCCTAGCCCTGTTAAATCCAAACCTTCCTGGTCGGCTTCTAAACGCGATCATGGGGATTATCAACCTGGTCTGCATTGCTGGCGGCATCACTCTGCTGGCGTATCTGCTCAAGTCTCTGAGGCGGGGTAAGAACCCCGTGGAGGCGGAGCAGGCCAGCAGAAAGCCCTCCACGATGTGTTTTCTGGGGGCCATAACCGTTATGGCGGCTCTTATCGGGCTGTATGTAGCCGCTGGAGTCAAATTCCAGACGGATACAGCGGAGCCCGAAAGCTACAGCATATTTCAGCTGCTCCAGGCGTTTGTGGCAGTCCTTGACCCGCTGCTGGACGTCAGCGGCTTGGCGAAAAGACCTATTCAGGGCCTTTTCGGGCTGAATCTGCTGGCGCTGGCTGGGAAGCTGTACGTGTTGAAGGCGGCCATCCAAGTGATGGTGAAGAAGATGGGACAGGCGGCAGTCCGTTTTGATATATTCCTGAAAGAAAAGTTCCTGGCAGACGCGCCGGAAGCGGATCAGAAGATCAACTCCACTGAGGAGGCGAAGGACGAGATCCAGTCCCTACTGAAATGGCTGAGCAAGTGGGTGTTTTCCGGCGGCGCGCTGGTCGTTGGCACCTATATTCTGGGCACAGAAGATGTGCAGGGCAGCATTGAGAGTGTAACGGGGGCGCTAACGGAAATACTGGAACTCGTCACCCTGTTCCCCCAAGTGGGGAAAAACGGCGATGGGGTTTCCGGCTTTTTTACCGACATATTCTTTGTCCTGCTCAGCCTAGTGATGCTGGCGGTGTACGCCACGGCCGCTCTGTTGCTCGTCATCTTTATCCACACCATTGTGAAAAACTGGTCCCAAATTGTGGACTGGGTTGTGGCGCGGGCCAAGCAGATGCGTAGGGGCACGGCCATTGTGCTGCAGGTGCTGGTGGGGCTGGGGCTTCTCATCGGCGCGGGGGTCTGCCTCCAGAAATATCCGATTCTGAGGCTGTATATCACCGGTGGGCTCCCCGAGCTGGTGCGGATTGTCGTCAACTATATCGCCCTGATCTTGGCAATCACAGCGATTTTACTGTTGCTGGCCGTCGCCATCGTCTTTGTCCGGCTGGTGGTCATCTACGCGGCGGAGATCGTACGCCGGCTGGTGGAGGCTTGGACGGCCCGGTTTGACGTGGAGGTCCAGTGGAGAATGGCCCGGGTGGCCGCCTGCGTGGTGCTGAGCGGGGCGTTTCTGGTGGTCCTCGCGCTCAACTACCCCACGGTCCGCGACTGGCTGGCGGGGATATTCCATCCGGCTGAGGGCGTACTCCAGCCCTTCGACGTCATCAAGCTGGCGGCGCTGCTGGTGCTGCTGCTGGATGGAATAGTCCTGCTGATGGCCGCAGCTGTAGCGCTGGGGTTCATCCTCTTCAGCGGCGCGGTGGAGTTCTTCTGTAGCGCCAAGAGGGCCGTGGTGGCCGCCGCGTCCAAGCTGGTCAAGGAGACCCTGGCCACCATTCTGGATACCTTGTCAGTGGCCCCCTTCCTCCTCAAGCAGCTCTGCCTGGTGGCAAAATCCACCATCCGGACGGTGCTCCAGATCTTCATCGGCTACCGGTCGGAGTCGGAAAAGAACAACGCCGTCTTTATCGCGGCCTGCTTCGCCTCCCTGGCTTCCCTGCTCAACACCTTCCTGGGTCTCTACGGGTTCTATGGCGGCAGGAACGAGACGGGCGTCTACCGGGTAATCCTCCCCCTCTGCACCTTTGCTATCGCCTGCGCGGTGCAGCTGGCCATGCTGATTTTTGGCATGAAGGCCGGTGAGGGCTTGGCGGAGTGGCGCATCACCAAGGACCTGAGCGCAAAAAGCAAGCTGCTTCGCATCCTGTCCTGCGTGGGGAGGGCGCTCTTCCTGGGGGCGGCCTGTCTCCTGATGTATACCGCTATTTGCGATATCGTTCGGAGTGGCTTTCATCTGGAAACCATTCCTCTGGCGGTGGGCATTCTGATCTGCCTGGGGCTGCTCCTTATGCTGAGAAGCCGGCACGGACCTAGGAGACGGAGAAAGAGGAGGGCTGATCAGTCTGGCCCTGTCTCTGCGGAGGAGAGCGCGCCGGTTCCGGCGTCCGCTCGGCCGGAAGCCGTCGACTGGAGCAACATTCCCATGCAGCGTCCTCGGCGGCGGCTACCCTTCTACTGGTATCTGACGGCGTACCTGCTGCTGCTGATTGTCTCCACAGGCTTCGCCTACAGCAACCTGTTCGGGTACTACACCCACGGCGCGAAGGTCCACAGCCGCGTGTACAGCCAGGTCCGCTATGAGACGGATAAGCGGCTGGATTTGAGCGGCCGGGTTGCGGGGGTGTCGGAGGAATATGACGCCATTACCCGGAAACTCGGCGATAGCTTCCGTAAAAGAACGGCCCTGGCCATCCAGGAGCGGGAACGCAAGAAGGAGTCTCTCCGGCGTCTGGCGGATGCGGAGGAGCAGAGGAACAAATCTCGCTCAAGGGAGGAAAGAGAGTATACGGAGAGCAACGGACGGGATCGGTTTATCGGCCAGACAAAGGATCTGGAGGCGATTGTGTCCACGATCCACACCTTTTTGGAGACGCAGTATGACGATGTCGGCAGCAACGTCGTGATTACAACCGAGGAGTACGCCCACTACTGGGGCTTTTCCCCCCAGCCCTCCTATCAGACGACCTGTATCCTGCTCTACCTGCCAGGGGCCCATGGAGACCTTCCCTGCCCCAACATAACAGATCTGGGCACATGCAACTTGATTACGGTAGGGGACCGGGTGGAGGATACGAAGATGGAGAGCTTCTCGGATACCGCCAACGCGGAGCTTGTTGGCAAAGAGCTCCCGACGGGGCGCATCGCAGATCCCGCCAGTCCGTCCCAATCCATCATCAAGACCAACCGAACCAGGCTCAACGCCGATAAGTACAGCATTTTGAAGGTGCTGCTCAGCCAGTATGAGCGGCTGGAAAACTACATCTACAACTTTGACACGGAGGATTCGTCGAAGTCGGCCCTCTCGGCGTTGGAGGAACCAGAGTTTCCCCGGATCCCCCCGCTGGATAGCCCCCCGACCTATGCGGCGATGCTGGCGCGGCTGCAATCCGCCAGCAGCACTCAGACCGTCGGCGCCCTGCTATACCCGGGTCTGGACCGGCTCGCCCAGCTGGACGGCATCCGGGCGAACATCGTGACGCTGTACCGGCAGGAGACCTCCGATGCTCCGGACGATGATGACCAAGACGCGCCCGAGCCGGTTCCCATGTCGGCTCTGCCCCAGATTACCGTGTCCTATCTGACGGCTGAGGACAAGCCGGTTACGGCCCCCCCGGAGGGAGAAAAAGGAGATGTCCAGGAGGGAAGCAGAGCGGAAGCGCTCCTGGAGTTTGAGGACCTGTCCGCCTATATTGACAAGGCACTAAACGTGGACAGAGTCCTGCACAGCTTTGATACCACCAGAGGTGGGAAAGAAGCTGACGAAACGGATTCTTCGGCCTACACGGTCCAGAAGTACCGGAACTACGCCCAGGGCATCGCCCGGCTGGAGTTTCAGATCAGCTACGACGCCCTGCTCCACGGCTATTTGAACCTGAACCCGGTCCGCGAGGATATCCCGGCCCTCTACAGCGCCTCCGCCATCGCGCTGTTTCTGCTGCTGATCTGTATCCTCATCGACCTGATGGCCTTCTTCTCCGGACTGCTCCTGTTCAAGGGCGTCTATCTGTTCAGGAAGAACAACAGTTTGCTGAATTTGGGGTATCTCAACTATGAGGCCGCGCTGTCCAGTCTCTTTACGCCGCCCAAGGATTCCCATGGCCGCGTCCTCCATCTGGCCTTTATCTATAGTCTCCTCTACGGTGAGGCCACCGGCAAGGAGGAACCGGACAAGCCTGAGGATGGTCCCCTGCCGCCTGTCGGCGATCCCTCCCCGAAGGGAGACGGGCCGGGAATCGGCGGCAATGGCGGGGACAATCTGGATACTAGGGATACCGGCGGTGCTTTCACGCCGGATGATAGCGGAGGAGCTGAGGAGGGTATCGCCCCGTCCGATTCTGTGCCCGAGGCGGAGGAAGAGACGGCGGAGAGCGCTGTCCAGCCTGCTCCTGAGGCTGGAGAGGACGAAGATCAGAGCGCCGCCGGTCCTGCGCCTGAGGCGGAGAAAGAGGCGGCGGAGAGCGTTGCCCAGCCTGCTCTTGAGGCTGGAGAGGACGAAGATCAGAGCGCCGCCAGTCCTGCGCCTGAGGCGGCGGAAGAGGCGGCGGACGACAACGCCCGTGGGGAGGAAAAGCGCACCCTCTGGCAGAGGCTGCGCCTGCGGACCCGACGGATGGAGGAGGAGAAAGCGAAGGACCGCTTCTGGAAGACGGAGATATTCCTCCAGAATATGGACGTTCTCCACCTGATCATGAGCTCCCCGGACTACAGGGTTCTATCGAAGGGCATGAGGGCGACCCTGGCGGCACTGGGCATCATGGGCAGTCCTGAGGAGGATCCGGAACGGGCCTATGCCTCCCTCCGGCTGTGGCTGCATCAGTTTGTCCAGGAGAATGATATCACCTTTGAGGAACTCTTCCCGCCAGAGGCGGACTGACGGCCAGCTCTGAAATCCACACAAAAAAGGACTGGGAGCCCAACCGGGGTTCCCAGTCCCTTTCCTTCCCTCAACCATGTTAGGGCCTGTTGCCATAAGCCCGAACGCGCGTCTCCATGGAAAATTTTGCGGTTTGCTGCGTTAAAAATTTTGAATGTACACCAGTACACCTGCAAATTTTTGCCTTGCAGACGGCCAAAAATGCTCGGAAATCCGCACATTTATCTATGTGAACAGACCCTGGAGTTTCTCCCCCCATAAAGGGAAGGGAAGCACATTTAACGGTATTTAGCTGTCAATTTCACCTACAAAATTATAAACAATGCGGACTTTCTGCACCTTTTCGCCCTCAATTACTTCGACTGCACTAATAATAATTTTATCAATTAGCCGATTCAAAATGGTTTCGTCCAATTCAGTGACGGCTGCATATTCCCGGATTTCTCCAATAAACCGACGCACATCATCTTCCGCATTGCTGGCAGTTCGAATCCAGTCACTCGGACCAATTGATGATAATCCGAACGCTGTCCTCCAAGTTGGGGATGGGTTCGGATTTATCATTTCTATCGAGAATATCCTATAAACAGCGAGGGGAAGCATCCTGACTGGATGCCTCCCCGTTGTTATGATTGCTTCTCCCGCTGTTCCTTCCACTCCTCGAACTCCCTCTGCCCTTCTTCGCTTTCAAAGAACTTTCGGATCTCCGGGAGCAGAACTCTGGCTAACGCCTCCACCTCGTGGAGCGGGATGCCGGTTCCATAGTCGGTTTGCTTCTTTTTGGCCACTTGTTGTCCTCCGTAATAAACTTACGAAGGACACATTTCCCTACATCCTCATAGCAATATTCCGTCTACGAATAGGCACCCACCTTCCTTTATGGGATGTAAAAACCACTGAAATCTCGCGGTTTCCTATGGAGTTATTATAGCCGACATTCTTTGCGCTGTCAAGCTGCGCAGGTCAAAATTACACGCCACCATTGGAGAATATCTGGAAAAAATAAATTATTGAACAATTATGGGCATATGCCCATTCCTAGTTGGCTAGCCCTGCCTAATTTAACTCCCGAAAAATGGTAACGGTTTAGAACTGCGTTTTTGGAAGATTATAGGAAGAGATACGAATACTTCCGGCAAAGCATCGAAAATGTCTGAAAACAGAGGCCTTTTGGAGGGCCTAAAGCGTTACCACCACCTCGGACATTACTCTTCCTCGGCCTGCTTTCTAATTTCTCCACAGATAGCTTTGACTCCTGACCAAGTTGGTCAGAAGTCAAAGCTATGACGCTTGATGGTCTCCAGTTTCATTTTCATCGCCTGTACCCGTTCACCAGGTGGAGTTCCCTCTTGCTGGATATCTGGGTCCACCAGCAGGATGCCCCGGATTTTTCACAACAGCCTTATGCCCGGATATCGAGGTGTTCCCGCCCAACCGGAATCTTCTCATCATCTTGCCAGGAACCCCACCCCTACACAGATCATCACAATCCCCAGAAGCGCTCGCTTTGACATTTTTTCTCCGAGTAAGCGATGGGAGATTATTGCTGTCCAGATATAAGTAATCGCCGTCATCGGGTAGAGAATGGAATACTGCAAATACCGCAGAAGCAAAATATTCAATATCGCCCCGCTCACATAAAACGTCCCGCCCAGATAGAGTTCCTTGTTGGTAAAAAGAGGCAGGATTCCATCCGCCTTCATAGCCGCTCTTTTGAAGAAGAAAGCCCCCAATGCGCCCAGAAATGTCATGGGCAGCGCCAAGAGATAGATCATTCCGGTCTCCTTTCCGGCAGATTAATCAGGATTAGACCAGTAATAATCACGGCTATCCCCAAAATCTTCCATCCTGTAACAGGTTCACCCAATACGGCAGCCCCCAGTATAACGGAGAGAATGTAACCCGCGCTGAGCAGCGGATGCAATTTAGATAAATCTCCATAGCGCAGCGCAATAATCATCAATAATGCGCCGCAACCGTACAATCCAAAACCCGCAAGGAGAAACAATATCGTGTTCTGCCCTGCGGACAGCTTCCAGCAAAGCTGCCCTGTGCAGGTCAGCAGGGAGGAGCACAGCATGATCGCAATGCCTTTATACAAGCTATTCCGTCCCATGATGTGCCGGTTCCTTTGCCGCTTCCGCTGTTTTCTCAAAATTAATTCGTTTCTCCTCAATAACAAGCGGGTGGTGCATAACTCTGGTATTAATATTAAGAATATATTCTCCTAAAAGTCCAACAAAAAACAGCTGTACTGCGCCAAAGAAGAACACACCCATTGATATAGCTGCGTTCCCTATGGGATAAGAATCCCAGTTGAACAATTTATAGATAAACGTACATCCTGCAATGAATAGACTAATAATTGCTATACCAAATCCGATCAGTGTTGCCAAACGCATGATTATTTTGGAATATGAAGTTATTCCAAGCATTGCCAGATCGTACAATTTTAGAAAGTTGAATTTTGTTTTTCCCTGTTTTCGTTTCTCTTGTGTGTAATTAACCTCACTTCTCTGAAATCCAATCTCGGCTATAATTCCACACAAATGATGCATTATTTCCGATGGATCCTGCATATCCGCAAAGATTAAGATCGCGCACTCCCCAGTTGCTTGTGTAAGTCCGTAAAAAGTAGAGCGAGTAAATCCGAAATTTTTTGCATTGAATATAGCTTTTACCCGTAAATCATATTGCGCCAACTCCATAATAAGTTCTCGTGATTTGGCTTTTGAGCAATTGTCAAAGAACAGAATTTCAAGGTTATACTTATCGCGATACTGTTCAAAAATATTGGCAATCTTCTGATAGACAAGAGGAATATTTTCTTGTTCATTATACGTTGGAACAACTGCCGTAATTGTCTTTGCTTCCATTGGTGATCTCCCATTAGATGAACAGGTAAGCATTGAAATGATTCAATTCCCACCCTCGTTGCTTTGCCTTTTCGCTTATTTTACGGTATGACAATCCTTATTTCTAACCAAGCAGGACTTTATATAGCCTACGGCACGGAATAAACCTCGATAAATTTGAGTCAATCCTACGCCACAAACCAAAGTAATGACCAAATTCGCTGCAAAACATACAGCCAAAGTAACATAGGGGCCATAAGGCAAAAAGTACGGATAGATATAATAAATGATTGACGAGCCAATCCCCTGCGAAAAGTAAAATGGCAGCGCGTTTTTCCCAATATAACTAATAAGAGAACAGCGCTTTACAATAAAATCTATTTTTTTGCGGAAATAAATGACTGTCACAATGGAAAGGAGCGACGCGACAAAATACATCAGATGTGGCGGAAATTTTGCACTCTGCAAATCCTTCGCTGGTATATGAAATGTCCGGCTGACCAAAAACCACAGCAAAATAATGGCGGCACATACGCCCAAATACTGCCACAGTTTATACATAAAGTGATGATTTGCCAGAAGGTAGCCCAGAAGGAAAAACACCATATAAAAGCAGAAATTTCTGCTAAACATAAAATAGGTTGATTGATTTGTGATGGAGAACCAGACAACTCCAATCAACAAAAAAGTTATAATTCTGATATATATATATATATATATTCGTCACTTTTTTTGCAAAATCTTTTTAGGAGCACCGTAAAAATACTTCCAGCGAGAGCAACGGGAATCCACATTGGCATAAACCATAACGAGCCCGCAATAACCGGCAGATATGGCGTGCTGCCCGCGAAAACAATCTGATAAAGTAGATCCTGAACGGAAAGGGTACCCGGATGCAGAATCACGTGGCAAACAATATCGGCAATGATAATAAATATGATATACTGCATCCAGACCTTGAAAAGATTGTTGAAGGTCTTATTTATATTATCAGTATAAAAGGCACTCCACCCTGATAGAAATATAAATAGGGGTACATCGATCAACAACGCCAGTGTATAAAGAATTCCTACGCTGTCACTCAGGTAATTTTGTCCTGACCAATAAACAGTATGTATAAAAACAACGCTGATTGTGGCAATTCCCCGATAAAAGTCAAGATATATGTCCCTCGTCTTCGATTTCACAGTATTCCTCCTCTGGTGTCAAAATGCTTCTGCCTGCAAATCAAAAAGTGTCCCTGCTTCGTCGGGTATTGAGTAAAATCATACCCATGGACGGACTATGTCTCCATGGACAAGAAACGCTTCCTCTGCCAGTGCTGCAAGGGGCGCATCCGCTGAAGAGTCCGAATAAAAGCGTCGGATTATCGCTTCGGGATACCGCTCAAGAAAACGTCTTACCTTTTCTTCTCCCTTGCAGTTCGTACCTAAAATCTTACCGGAGGCTATATCCAGTTCTGTTGCAATGGGAGGAGCAATCCCAAGCCTCTGGCAAACCGGTGCCAGCAGGAACACAGGGGATGCGGATATCACAACATCATCTGGCTGCTTCTGCTTCAAATACCATGCTTTTATCTTTGATTGCCGCGAGTTCCAAAAGGATTCTACTAATTTTTCCAGATCGGAAATCCCCATCAGAAAAACAAAAAAACGTTCCTTCCACTCGGTCGTATCAATTTGATCCGTCACGTGCAGAAACATGCCCCACGTTTGTCCAAATATGTAACCTGCCAGCCTCAGATGTCGGGATAAACAGTACAGGTAGAAATCTATCGTACTGTCACCATCGTAAATGGTCTTATCAAAATCGTAGACATTCATTATTAATTTCCATTCATGAAATACAGAATTATGAACATCACTGCCAAATAGGATGCGCAAAGGAACAGCAGGCTTCTATCATGAATCAAGACTTCCACCGGATCACCGTCGGAATTACTCTCTATGTCCATGCTATAGCGCATAGTGATAAACAGGACAATCGGAATAGTAAGAATCAGTCTGGTTCCTCCATAATGCTGCATGGTGCGTTCATCCATACACCATAATGCATAAAAGGCATTTGCCAACCCCAGACACATATACATATTTTTATTCAAAAATTCCGGATTATAAAATTGAAGCACCTTTCGTGTTTCTCCACCGCCTATGCGTTGAAGCTCATTGCGCCTTTTTCCCAGCGAGAAATAAAGAGCCAGCGTAATGACCGTCAGATAAAGCCAATTGGAAATGGATATTTCTGTAATGACAGCACCATACAGGATACGGAGCAGAAATCCGGAAGTCAGGATCGCCACATCCACTAAGGGAATGTTTTTTAATCCCCAGCTATATGCGAGATTCAGCACCAAATAGAGCAGGAGCAGGAGGCTGGAATCACGGTGAAGGACAATCGAGTTACATCCTGCAGCGGCCAGCAACAGAGCCGCCGTTAAAAACCAGGCGCTAGAAACCGAAATTGCCCCGGATGCTATGGGACGATTACATTTTGTAGGATGTAGACGATCCTTTTCCCGGTCCCCAATATCATTGATTATATAAACAACGGAGGATACCAGACAGAATGCAGCAAAGCCCGCAATTCCGGAGAGGAGTTTTTTTCCTTGAAACAGTTGGCCACTACAGGCCAGCGCTGCAAAAACAAGACCGTTTTTTATGTAATGATGCACCCGCATTAGTTTCAAATACGTTTTTATTTTTTTCATCTCCAGGTTATAGATTCCTCCATTAATATAATTCGGCCTCCCCATTCACCTAAAACTGCAATAAACTTGTTAGGGTCAAATCCGTCAAGAAACTTGCCGCATACGCTATACGCACTCCAAATGGTGACTGCAAAGCTTCATAATGTGCCACAGGATGGGCATCCCGCCCAGCTCTATCATGGGCTTGGGTTTGAATTGGCTTTCTTCGCTGATGCGGGTGCCGTAGCCGCCGGCTAAAATTATGACTTTCATTATTTTTTCCTTTTTATTATTTGCCATCTGGCACATTTCTGCTTATATATCAGATATGTCCAAGTGCGAGTAATTTATCGCACATAAATTGAGTCAATCCGTAATTATAATTGACTGTACCGCAAGCGAAAGTTTTCTTAAATCTTCAGATTGAGAAAGTTCTTTGGGAGAAATCGCATCAGGTAATTCAATTACAAGCTCTATTAGCTTTTTTTCACCAGGATTATTGAAATCAAATTCAATAGGATTCCCTGTTGCTGGTGTATCGTAAACACAAAGACCATTAACGTATACTTTAACTGATTGCATTTCGCCAAATACACCGCAAATAATCTTTCCGTGTAAACGCTCTGCACTTGATTCTGTTTGGAATTTCAAAATTACTTCATTACCGTCCGTCCAGGTTCCCCATTCTTCGGGATGAGACATCCCTGAAACAATATAATCACCTGCATTAAAGTGGTCTGCATCAAAAAGTATGGTTTCGCCTAATTTATACTGTTTGCATTTTTCCAATCTATAACTTTGAGGGACTGATATATAGCTTTCTTTTTCGGTTAAATTCTCGACTTGATTGACAAACCACTTTTCATCTTCACATGATATATAGCTATTTAAAAGTTGTTCTGCATCCTCGGATGTTGCCAAAATTTTTCTGATATAGCCGTCTTCCGCCGTATATATGATGGGAGTGTCATAAAGATATCCGCCATCTACGCCGGTTGTTCGGCTATTAAATGTTGAATGGAGCGGATTATATAAGGCTGGAAACTTATCCAATGCATATTGCGCAATTGGTGTCATCTGTACATATGATGTACGATTTGCCATATACAATCCATATCTAAGTACAATACATCCGCTCATGACAATACCGATACACATGGAAGCCATCGTGGCTATCCGCCAATATTTTTTAGAAATTATCTCATCAAAATAAAGACAAATTGCAAAAATAAGTATTGTACTGCACCACGCATTATATCGTGCAATTCCAGATTGTCCGCAATTAATATGCACCATAAATGAGAACATATATGTGTTTAGCAAAAACATTAATATTAGTTCCCAAAAGCTCCATTTTCTTACAAAGAAGCTAGCTGCTAATAAGATTACAGCCAGAACTAATAACGAGGGAAAATAAGGAAAATAGCCATAATTCAGGTCAAATAGATATGAGAGAAAGCGGGAAAAGGTCGATTCCGTTCCATTTGTAAAGCCATAGGCAATCTGCAAACTAAAATTTCCCGTATTAACATAGTTATAAACAAATGGGATCAATCCCAATGTATAGCACATTCCATACTCTATGATTTGGAACATGTTCATTTGAACAAATCTTAATATACCTGTTGTTGTATTCCGAGACTTCAACAAACGCACAAGGTATGAAATGATCATAATAATTCCCACAGAGAGAATCGTGCTATTCAGCATTCCGGCCACCGATATGCTAAGTGCTGCACGTTTGAACCATTTATTGTACCAACAAGTCATTGCTAGAACTAGGAGTGAATAGATCAGCACTTCTGCTGAAGCCCATCCTATGTAAAATATAATTGGATGGATACTTAACATTAGTATCATCAACAGTTTTTTGCTGCTATTTACTTTTAGAAAGCGATAAACAAATACAAGAGCTAACATTAAAACAGCTGTATTAGTAAATATAAATGCATATTCGGTTGGCTGATGCAGAATTTGTAGAAGCATAACAAAAGGAATGCATACTAGTGAGTATATGGGAAAATACCAAGTCAGTTCCTCGCCATTCTGTGTGTAAAAGCCTGTTAAATAGTAGCTATCAATATAGTCCGCCCAGTTGGGAAATAATTCTTTATGCGCTAAAACATCCGCCGAACTTATTTCAAAATTATGGCCCGTCAGAATTGATGCGATTGGCAGACTATAGTCATCCCATTCCCCTATAGGCATTGGAGCATGGATTGAGTTAACTGCAAGAATTAGAAACGCATACGCGACCAAATAAATATAAATAATTTTCTTTATATTTGTTTCTGCTCTTTGCGAAAATAACGACTCCGCCGTATTAAAATCTTTCGTGCGCTTGTCACTTTGGGTCTTTGTAGAGAACAGCATACACAAGAAGAATCCTACCGCTCCAACCATCACAAGCGGAGATGTACCCCAATCCGCTCCTCCCCGGAACCGGCTGAGCATATTTAGCAGTGCAAAGTAGAGCATAATAGACGCTAGAATAAGCATACCCCTCTTTATCTTATTCCTCTCCATCGGATATCCTCCTAAATATTACAATCTCCCATTCATCAATGACCAACTGGCGAGAATCCTCTTGCGGGACATCTCATTTTTGCATAGTCAGTGCATATCCATATACTAACAATTCTTCCATAGTATAGCGCCCAGCCAACTTCTGCAAAATGTCCGATGTAAGTTCGTTTTTGGTTTCTCCTGTAAGCCAGCCGAGACGGTTTCCCAGAACAATCTGCTCCTTCTCAAGCAGTTTCATTCCGCAGTTAGAAAATGCCCGCTCAAATCGCTTAACATCAATACGATTGATTACGGGATCCTTATAGATCACATCACACATCCGTATTGCTTTTTCCCTTGCAACGCCCTTTGCTGTTTCCAGATATTGGAGCATCTCCTCATATGAAAGGTATAAGTGCCCCCAAGGCGGTATCATATTGACCGTATCCGCAACCCAATGTTCACAGTGATGCCCAATAATTCCTGACCATATCGGGCTAAAGGCCGTTATAAACAGCCCTCCTGGCTTTAGTACTCGCTTAATCTCTTTCAGACAGTCTTCCGGCGAGGGGATATGTTCAAAAACGCATACAGAAACTATAAGATCAAAGGTATCCGCCGGGTACTTGATATTCTGTCCATCGCCGCATCTGACCTGCCAGTTCTCTTCAGCTGCCGCCCCTGTCTTCCACCATTTGTTCAGATATGGATCAATCCCTATCACGCTGGCCTTCGGACAGAAATGCGCTAAGGCGCGAACCAATTTTCCGTCTCCACACCCTATTTCCAATATTTTTTCACATCCTGGGAGCCACATATTGCGCAGAAGTTTTTTCAGGAAGTCCTGTTCATAGGATTCCAAATGAAATGCTTCTACTTCCTTCAACATGATCTCCTCCTGTGATTCTTTGACGGGTTCACCATGTAAATGGCGATATTCCTCAGATGCTAGGAACTGTTCCCGCAGTTTCCTCCAGTCAAGCTGATTCTGCTCAACAAACAGCAGTGACTCTGGATCTCTATTCAAAAGATAGCGGTACGCAAAAATAATACCGACCCTCGGATCACTATCTATTTCCTCTAATAGTTGAATAATATCTTTTCGCATAATACTCCCCTTTGATGGTGCTGGGGGCGTAGCCCGCCTTCACCAGCTTCTCCCGCCAGTGTTCCAAGGTACCGTGGCGGATGGTCTTATCCTCCGGGAGGTCGTCGTAGAGGCGGTTGAGACCCCGTCGGTACCATTTCAATGTACCTTCCACGCGCCCCTCGTTCTGGCAGACTACCATAAACCGCTCAATGCCCTCCCGCGTCAGGCGCACGCCAGCGTCCGCCGCCTGACTATGCCGCTGCCTCTGCTGGCTGTAGCTTCGCTGGATGTGCTGTCTCGTTTGCGGCATACCTTTCCCCTTTCTCACTTCATCACAGACTTAATAGACCGCCCTGTTTCCCGGCTGCGATTGCTTTACTTTGAATCTATAAGAGGACAGCAAAAAGCCCCGCGCATGCAGCGCGAGGCTAAAAAGGGTATGAAAATGTAAGCCGATCTGCAACTTGTTTCTGACCGGCAGGATTTGTTATGCAAAAAACCAGGAAAATAGGCTTGCATTCCACTTCCGTTTGTGATAGGATACCTACAGTCCTCAAAGAATAATATTCATGAGGACCTGTTTTTATCACTATTTTACGGCAACTTATTAATTTTGTCTGTTTTTGGCTTAAGAAATAAGCCCCAGTCTCTCCAACTGCCGGGCATGTTCTATACCGGTGGAGATGAGGTAGATACGGGTGGTCTCAATACTGGAGTGCCCCAGCACATCCGCCAGCTTTGCTACATCCCGGCAGACGCGGTAGAACGTACGGGCGAACAGGTGCCGAAGGTTGTGGGGAAACACTTTCGAGGGCGCTACGTTAGCTTTTTTGCATAATGCTTTCATCTCCGCCCAGATCTGACGGCGAGAGATGCCTTTGCCGCTTCTGGTGAGAAAGATCTCGCCGGAAGTGATTTTTTGCTTCTTTGCATACTTCTGCAACTTACGGCACAGTTTGCCGGGTAACAGGATGGTGCGGATTTTACCTTTCAGAGAAATGTCCGCACGGCCTGCCTGGATCGCCTCCGCTGTTATGTATCTCACCTCCGATACGCGGATGCCTGTGGCGCAGATTGTCTCAATCAGTAAGGATAACCGCGCTTTCCCCAAACTTTTCGCGCTCTCCAGCAAACGCATGTATTCCTCTTTTGTCAGCTCCTTCTCTGTTCCGCGAAATAGCTTACGCTGGATTTTTAGGTACTTTATCCGGCATTCCGGCCACCTCATAAATTTGAAAAATCTATTCAGTGCGGAAAGCTTCGAATTGATTGTCTCTGACTTGTAATTATCGTCCCGCAAATGATTTTTCCATTGAGCCATAGTCTCCGCTGTTACCGGACACCCCGCCAGCCACGTTCGAAAAAGTTTTACCTCTCGCATGTATTTTTCTATCGTGCTTTGCTCACGCTCTTCTGACCTTAACTGTTGTTTGAATGAGATGAGTTGTCCGTTTGTCAGAATATGACCGTCCATTATAATATTTTCCTCCAATCAAGTAAGTGATACGTCCCTATTTTTGGAGTCGAATGTACCGGACTGGAAAGGCGGCGCGTCCATGCCCGCGAAGGCCACCAAAGCGCCCTTGTGGGTAAACCGCCGCACATCGCCGATCTCCGCTATGAGCTGCGGTCCGGTGACCTCGCCAGCGCCCTGCATAGCCATGACCACATCGAATTCCGGCAGGATGGAGGCCAGACGGAGCATCTCCCCACGCAGAATGTACAGCGCATCATAGACGGCGTTCAGGCTGTCCACGGCCTGGGCGATGAGCAGCTTGGTGCTGTCGTTTTTGGGAAATGTAGCCACAGCGTTTCTGGCGGCGGTATGGAACTTTTCGGCGTCAGACTGAGAGAAGCGATAGCCGGATCTGGCGCACCATTTGCGGTAAGCATCCGAGAAAGCGGCGAGGGAAATGCCCGCCACGCAGTCCTTGTGCCAGAAGCGTT
>OFFE01001537.1_pt1 | contig 16325 bp, 13 predicted proteins | sample 1521371 | NCBI WGS metagenome assembly OFFE01 (sample SAMEA3504131, study PRJEB24116) | mouse gut metagenome | biome: mouse gut; feature: mouse-associated habitat; material: faeces | place: Denmark | collected 2011 | reverse complement strand
CCCGGAGGCACATGCCTCCGGGGGCTCCTTCGCGGCCGGAGCCGCGGGGACTTTTCCAAACGGGTTACTTTCTGACAGCCGTACGCTTGCCGCCCTCCCACTTGCTTACGCACAGGGCACAGGCGATGTCGCCGGTGACGTTCAGGCAGGTGCGGCCCATGTCGAAGATCCGGTCCACCGCCACAATCAGACCGATGTAGGCCACAGGGATGCCCAGAGTCTCCAGCACCATGGCCAGCATGATCATGCCCGCGCCGGAGACGCCGGCGGTACCGATGGAGGCCAGAGTGGCGGTAACAACCACAATGACCATCTGGCTCAGGCTCAGGGGAGTGCCTGCGCAGGAGGCGATGAACACGGTGGCCACGCACTGATAGATGGCGGTGCCGTCCATGTTGATGGTGGATCCCAGAGGCAGAACGAAGGCGGAGACGTCGTCCTCCGCGCCCAGCTCATGGGCGCACTCCTTGGATACCGGCAGGGTAGCTGCGGAAGAAGTGGAGGTAAAGGCGAACATCATGGCCGCGAAAGCGCCCTTGAAGAATTTCACGGGACTCATACCCACGAACACCTGAGCAGACAGAGAGTAAACCAGCACCGCGTGGACGATGTACCCAATATAGGCGCACAGGATGACCAGTGCCAGAGAACCCAGAATGTTGGCGCCCTGAGTGGCCGTGACCCATGCCATGTAGGTGAACACGCCGATGGGAGACAGGGAAATGACAAACTCCATCAGCTTCTCGATGACAGCATAGAAGGAGCTGACCAGATCCCGGGCCAGCCTGCCCCGCTCCCCGGCCACCATGATGGAGCCGCCCAGGAACAGAGAGACCACGATGACCTGAAGCATGTTGGCGTTGACAAAGGACTGCCACATATTGCTGGGGAAGATGTCCACCAGTACGGACATGAAACCGTTGAATGCCTTGGGCTCATACTCGGCTGCGCCCATCTCGGCGGACAGGTCGGGGAACAGCTGCGCTCCGGCGAAGATATTGGCGAACACCAGACCGATGACGCAGGCAATGGCGGTAGTGACCATAAAGTAGGCCACCGTCTTGATGCCAACGGAGCCGACCTTCTTCATGTCGCCCATGGACAATATGCCGTCAATCATGCTCAGTAGCACCACAGGTACAACAATGAACTTCAGCAGGTTGACAAAAATGTCGCCGAAGGGCTTCAAATAGTTGGTGGTGAAAGCCTGGCCGCCTTTCCCGATGCTCGAGCAGATCAGGCCGACAACAATACCGGCTGCCAGCGCGATAAGGATCTGCATAGGCAGACTCATTTTCTTTTTCATAGTTTACTCTCCCTCTTCAATCATAATGATGGACGCTTTCAGCCCGGGCCGTCTCCTCCTTCTTCCTCTTGTACGCAGCTCCCGCTGTCCAGGCGGGGTCCGCGCCCTCGTCTGCCGGAAATTTTAGAGTGATCCACCCTTCTGCGGCAAAACTTGAGGTTGATTATAGCAAAACCGTCCAAAAAAGGCAAGTAGATTTTTGAATTTCTAGTAAGTTTTTTACACACCTGCGCCTGACAACAGGACAGAACAAGAAGCGGACATAGCCGCCGCTCTTTTGGCATAAAATAGGAGAGCAAAGGGGGGAATTGAATTTGTCAACATCCAACGCGCACTATCGCCGGGCCCAGCAGCTCCGGCGCGTCCGGTCCCGGCGGAACGGGGGCGGGCAGATTCCGCTGAGGCTGGTGATCTGCGGCGCGGTTTTTGTTCTGCTGGTAGCAGCCAAGCTGCTGTTTCCGGAGGCGGTCGGCCGTCTGGCGGACTCCGCCCGGCAGCTTATCGGGCGGGATGCGGACTTCAAGGAGGCCTTCGCCGCCATGGGCCGGGCCGTCAGCGGCGAGGAGCCGGTAAGCAGCTCTCTCCAGGAGGCTTATGCCGCCGTCTTCGATCTCTCCCCGCAGCAGGAGGAAATCCCCGCCGCACCGGAAGAGGAAAATCCGGTCCTGCCGGAGGCGGATATCTCTGATCCGACGGAGGTGAGCTCCTCTCCGGCGGACGTGGGGGCGGTACTGCTGCGGAACAATGCTCTGACGCTGCCGGAGGCGGACAAGGCGGTAATGAGAGATCTGGTAATCGCTTCCGGAGGAACCGCGCCCGCGTCGCCTCCGGCCGGAGATGGAGGCAGCGCGCCGGAGCAGGAGGAGGAGAGCGGAGCGGAGGAGACTGTCGCCGCCCTGTCCCAGGTGTACACCATGGCGGCCCTGCCGGAAAACGCCAGCCTGGAGCAGCGGATTCTGGGCTTCGACCACTGTACGCCGGTATCGGGGCGGCTGTCCTCCACTTTCGGGTGGCGGGATCACCCTGTAGAGGGCGGCAACCGGTTTCACTACGGCGTGGATCTGGCGGCGGACAGCGGTACGGACATTCTGGCCTTCGCCGACGGAGAGGTTTATGCCTCCGGCGAAAGCAGTTCTCTGGGCAACTATATCATGCTGCGCCACCAGGGAGGATATATTACTCTCTACGCCCATTGCAGCAAAGTCACGGCCACAGGCGGCAGCGTCGCCATGGGGGAAAAGATCGCCGAGGTGGGGGCCACCGGTCTGGCTACCGGTCCCCACCTCCATTTTGAGCTCCATGACGGGGAACTGTACCTCAACCCCATTTATTATGTTGCGGTGGGGTAAACTGGAGGTGGGCTGGGGCTTTGGAGCCCTGGCGGCTCTTGCCCTGCTGGCCGGGGCGGGAGAGGTGCTGCCGCTGGTGCTGATTTCGGCGGCATGTCACGAGGCGGGACATCTGGCGGCGCTGAGATTGGCGGGAGCCCGGGTGGAGCGGCTGCGGCTGACCGCCTTCGGCGCGGAGATCCGGGCGGATACCCGGCGGCTATCCTATCCCCGGGAGATCTGCTGCACCCTGGCGGGACCGGCGGTCAATCTGCTGCTGGCGCTGGTGTTTGCCCGTTGGGCGGGAAACTACGGGGCAGCGGGGGCCAATCTGCTGCTGGGAGGGTTCAATCTGCTGCCGGTACCGGCCCTGGACGGCGGGCGGGCGCTGCATCTGACAGTAAGCTGGCTGGCAGACCCTCTGACGGCGGACCGGCTCTGCCGGACAGTGGGCCTGATGTGCGCACTGCTGCTTACTGGAGCAGCCCTGGCGCTGATGGTCTTCTGTCACGGGGGACTGTTTCTGCTGTTGGGAGCGGCGGGGACGCTGATTCCCCAGCTGCCTTCGCCGGGACATGCACCGCGGAGGATGCCGCGGAAGATATGACGCTTTTTCCAAAATGCGGAAATGAGGGGACAGGCTGCTGTTTACTGGGTTGAGAGAGAATGCGAAGCAGATGCGAAGAGCGGCGAGGCACTGCCTCGCCGCTCTTACCGCTTTTTCTGCCGTCAGTCGCCAAAGCTGATGCCCAGCAGCTTTGCCTCCTTGACAATAGAGGACTCCGGGTCCACCATTTTCAGCTTTCCAGCTACGTCCTCCAGGGGAACTTTCACGATCTCCCGGTTTTTATAGCCCACCATGAAGCCGTACTCGTTCTTCAGGATCAGTTTCCCGGCCTCGCTGCCCAGCCGGGAAGCAAACACCCGGTCATAAGGGCAGGGACTGCCTCCCCGCTGTGTGTGACCGGGCACTGTCACCCGGACCTCCAGACCGCAGCGCTTGCCCAATTCCTCGGCAATCTCGTAGGACACCGAGGGATGGGGCCGCTTGGCCAATTTCTTCTTGTACTCCTTCTTGCTCAGCTCCGCGTCCTTTTTGGAGATGGCCCCCTCCGCCACCGCCAGAATGGTGAAACGGCTGCCGCCGTCGTGACGTTCCCGGATTTTTTTGGCCAGCTTGTCGGCGTCATAGGGAATCTCCGGGATGAGGATGATGTCCGCGCCGCCGGCAATGCCCGCGTTCAGCGTCAGCCAGCCCACCTTGTGGCCCATAACCTCCACCACAAAAATCCGGCCGTGTGAGGCGGCGGTGGTGTGAATGCAGTCGATGGCCTCTGTGGCCACGTTTACCGCACTCTGGAAGCCGAAGGTCATATCCGTACCCCAGAGATCGTTGTCAATAGTCTTGGGCAGGGTGATGACGTTCAGCCCCTCGCGGCGCAGCAGATTGGCGGTTTTATGGGTGCCGTTGCCGCCCAGGATTACCAGGCAGTCCAGCTGCAGCTTGTAGTAGGTCTGCTTCATGGCGGACACCTTGTCCACGCCGTCCTCGCCAGGGATCTGGATCGTCTTGAACGGCGTGCGGCTGGTTCCCAGGAAGGTGCCCCCCTTGGTGAGAATACCGGTGAAATCAGCGTAAGTCAGGAGCTTGAATTTGCCGTAGATCAAGCCCTGATAGCCGTCCTGAAAGCCGTAGATCTCCACCGTCTCCCCGGAATTGAACAGTGCCTTGGCAACGCCCCGCATGGCCGCGTTCAGGGCCTGGCAGTCGCCGCCGCTGGTAAGCATTCCGATTCGTTTCATCACAAAGCCCTCCTTATACTTTTCCCCTTCATTTTGAGAGGGAACATTTTGCATCTGCTCCCATTCATTATATAGCGCTTTGTCCTGAAGTACAAGGAAAAAATGATCCGTGGAGTTGAAAAAACAAATCGTACGGGCCCACTTTCCGCCGGCGCGTCATAAAAGCGGCGGCCCCATGTGTGCGGACCTCTATTTCCCGTTCAGCTTCCAGGCCAGATCGCTCAGGAACAGGTCGTGCTCCAGCCGGTCTACGGTAGTATCTTTTGTAATATGGACAAATTCGATACCAAGCATATTGGCCCAGTCCTTCATCTGCTCTGCCGTGACGTCATAGCTGAGCACCGTATGGTGAGCCCCGCCGGCGGTGATCCAGCACTCCACGCCGGTGGTAAGACTGGGCTGCGCCTGCCACATTACCCGGGCCACCGGCAGGTTGGGCATGGGCAGAATGGGCTTGACGCAGCGAATGTCCTGACAGATAAGACGCAGGCGGCCTCCCATGTCGACGAGACTGACCACGATGGCATCCCCTTCCATGCCCTCAAAGACCAGCCGGGCGGGATCCTTCTCATTCATGCCGATGCCCAGATGGTGGGTTTCGATCCGGGGCCTCCCGCTGGCGCAGCAGGGACAGACCTCCAGCATATGGGCGCCCAGACTGTATTCCTGCCCCTCCGCCAGATGGTAGGTATAGTCCTCCATGAAAAGGGAGCGTCCGTTACCGTTTTCCCCCATGGCTTTCATGATGGCGGTCATGGCGGCTGCTTTCCAATCGCCTTCGCCGCCGTAGCCGTAGCCTTGGGCCATCAGGTGCTGGCTTGCCAGACCGGGAAGCTGCTCCATGCCGTACAGATCCTGAAAGGTGTTGGAAAAAGCCCTGCAACCCTCCCGGTCCATCATCTTTTTCATGGCGATTTCTTCCCGGGCCTGGTAGCGGATGTGGCCGGGCTTGTCGGTGGCAACATCGTACTGTGCCAGATACTCGGTCATCAGTGCGTCAATTTCCGCCTCGGTGACGGTCTTCATCTCCCGCACCAGATCACCGACAGCCCAGGTGTTCACCTGCCAGCCCAACCTGGTCTGAACCTCCACCTTGTCGCCCTCGGTAACGGCCACCTCCCGCATGTTGTCACCGAAACGCATGACCTTCATGCTTCTGGACACGGCGGCGCCGACGGCGGCCCTCATCCAGAGGCCGATGCGCTTTTGAACTGTTTCATCCTGCCAGTGCCCGGCGATAACCTTCCTTGGCATTCGCAGGCGGGCGCCAAGAAAACCGTGTTCCCGGTCGCCGTGGGCAGCCTGATTCAAATTCATGAAGTCCATGTCGATCTCCTCGTTGGGGATCTCCTTGTTATACTGCGTTGCGAAGTGGCAATAGGGTTTTTGAAGGTTGACGAAACCATTGATCCACATCTTGCTGGGAGAGAAGGTGTGGCACCAGGTGATGATTCCGGCGCAGGAATCGTCATAGTTGGCCTCTCTGACCACGCCGGCAATCTCCTGGTTGGTCTTGGCAGTCACTTTGTAGACGAGGGGATAGGGCAGGACTTCACTGAGTTTCTCCGCCATCTCCGCCGCCCGCGCGGCTACGGTTTTCAACACATCGGGGCCATACAGAGACTGGCTGCCCACAATAAACCAAAATTCTCTTTGCTGCGTCATATGCTTTATTCCTCTCCTTCTTTCAGAGCCTTCAGCGCAGCCCGTTCCACGGCGAGCCCCGCCTTATACCGGTCCAGAAATACGTTGAAGCCCGCCATATCTTCGGCTTCGGGTTTCCAGGTCATGCGCCGCACACCGGCAAAAACCTTTTCGGCCAGGTAGTCCTCCAGCTGCTCGCCGCCGCTTCTCTCCGCCATATAGGCCGCCAGAAGAGCCATGCCCCAGGGGCCGCCCTCTCCAGCCGTATCCATGCAGGTGACAGGCGCGTTGCAGGCGGCGGAAAGGTAGCGCTGTCCCACTTCCGGCGTTTTAAAGAGGCCGCCGTGACCAGTGAGACTGTCGGCAGAGGCATGCTCCTCCGCCAGAATGTCCATACCGATCCGCAGGGTGGCCATGGCGGCGTAAAGCTGCGCCCGGAAAAAGTTGGCCAGATTGAAGCGGCTGCCGGGATACCGGACCACCATCGGCCGCCCTGCGTCCATATGGGTTACGCCCTCTCCAGCCAGATAGTTGCATACAAATATTCCGCCGCAGTCCGGGTCCCCTTCCAAAGACTTCCGGTACAGACGGGCATATATCTCTCCCGGGTCCGGCGACGCACCGAAAAGCTCCGCCGCCTCCCGCAGGACGGAGACCCAGGCGTTGGAATCTCCGGTACAGTTATTGCAGTGAACCATTGCCACCGGCTTGCCCGCAGGCGTGGCCACAAGATCAATCTCCTCATGGACCCGCTCCAGGGGCCGCTCCAGAACCACCATGGAAAAAATGGAGGTTCCCGCGGATACATTCCCCGTACGGGCCGCCACAGCGTTGGAGGCGGTCATACCGGTACCCGCGTCACCCTCGGGAGGAGCAAAGGGAATGCCGGAAGGCAGCAGACCATCCAGCAGCGCGGCTCCCTCCTCTGTCAGCGTTCCCGCCCGTTCTCCCGCTGCCAGTACTCCGGGCAGGATGTCCCGCAGCTTCCAGGCAAATCCGTCCTGCGCCACAAGGCGGTCAAACTGCTCCACCATCCGCTGGTTATAATCCAGCGTCCCGCTGTCCACCGGGAACATGCCGGAGGCTTCCCCGGTTCCGATGGCGTTCACGCCGGTCAGCTTGTAGTGAACAAACCCGGCCAGCGTAGTAATATGCGCGATTTCAGCAACATGAGGCTCCCCATTCAGCACCGCCTGATATAAATGCGCAATGGACCAGCGCTGTGGGATATTGAAGCCGAAAAGCGCCGTCAGCTCCGCTGCGGCGGGGCCGGTGGTGGTGTTCTGCCACGTGCGGAAGGGAGTCAGCAGATTCCAGTCCCGGTCAAAGGCCAGATAACCGTGCATCATCGCCGAAATTCCGGCGGCAGTAACAGCATCCCGGCCGTCAACAGCCCCAAGCGCCGTTTTCAGACCCTTCCAGGCTTCTTCCAGCGAGTAAGTCCAGATCCCGTTTTCATAGCTGGAAGTCCATGTATACTCGCCGGACGAGGCGGGCGCATACCGCGCGTCGATTGTCACCGCCTTGATCCGGGTGGAACCAAGCTCCACACCCAGATAGCAGGGACGCGCCGGTCCTTTTTGTTCTGCATGGTTCATCTCATTGCGGCTCCTTCATTCATTTTTGTCAAGACAGGAAAAGGCGAGAAGGGAAATGATCCGTCCTCCTCGCCTCTCATCAGCCCTGAAGCTGGTTTGTGTCAGTGCATTTTGACCACTTCTCACCCTCCGGGTGAGGACAGGCAAGCCCTTTTTTCGCTGTGCGGGCCGCCACGTAGCAGCCGCAATACCGGCACAGGCCGTCTGCATTGCCGCTGCACGTACCGCAAATCGCGAGGCGTCTCCCGTGTTCTTCCTCGCTGGCCCTGATCTCCTCCGGGAGCGACGCGATGTAGCTGGTGAGCTCCGCCGCCATGTCTCTGCCGTAAAGCTCTCTCACAAACCGGCACCAGGTGCATTCCCGGCGGATCATCCGCCGGCCTTCAATTTCAGACTGACAACGGAAGCGGCCGGCAGCTCAACCTGAAAACCGCCGCCGGTGAGCTCCGCTTTCCATGCTTTGACTCCCACTGCATCCGGGGCGTCGAAGGTGTTTTTGGCATGGGGATCCGCACAAAGGATCGTGGCTTCCACACCCTTGACGTCTGCACCGTATACTGTGGCCGCAATGGTTTCAGAGGCGTCAATGGATGTGTTGCAGAGAGTGCAGAGCATATTGCCTGCCGCGTCCACAGAGCAGGACTCGAAAATCTGGTTCAGCCGGGCGTTTTCCGGTCCCACCTGCTTGTTCTCTATGAAGGAGCCCAGCAGAGTGGAGTCCTGATGATCCTTGTACATATCGTAGACGTGGTACGTGGGGGTCAGAATCATCTTGTCCCCTTCCGTGAGAATGATGGACTGGAGCACATTGACCATCTGTGCAATGGTGGTCAGCTTGACGCGGTCAGAGTGTTTGTTGAAAATATTGAGGTTGATTGCGGCCAGAATGGCATCGCGCATGGTGTTCTGCTGAAAGAGATGGGCAGGGTTGGTGCCGGGCTCAGTTCTGTACCAGGATCCCCATTCGTCCACCATCAGACCAACCGTTTTTTGGGGATCATAGTGGGACATGATGCTGTCATGCCGGGTAATAATCTCGTCAATTTTTGCAGTGGTTTTCAGCAGCTGATACCACTGCTCTTCGTTAAACTGGTCCGCAACAGGCATGGCAGAAAAGAATCCGCCGCCTGCGGTATCCATCCTGCCCGGAAAAGTGTAGTAGTGGAGGGACAGGCCGTCCGCCATTATCTGGCAGCCAGCGGCGTTGAACATAAAGCTGTCGGCAGTCAGACCCTTCATGAATTCTTCAGTAAAATGGTAATCTTCATGGTTGGGTCCGGAAGCGATCAGTTTGGTCTTTTCTGTCTTGCCTCCGTTAATCATTTCGGATATGCCGCTGCCAGTCGCCGTATTGATGAAGTGAGCGGCCTGACGGTACTGATCGGCATAATACTGAGGACGCATCTGACCGCCGCATCCCCATACCTCGTTACCGATACCGAACGCCTCCAGTTTGTAGGGCCGGTCCCGTCCGTTTTTCCGGCGCAGCCGGGCCATGGGTGTGTCCAGCTCGTCGCGGATATACTCCACCCATTCCACCATCTCCCGGATAGTGCCGCTGCCCAGGTTGCCGCTGAGATAAGCGCCGCAGCCAACCTCTTCGCACAGCGTCATGAATTCATCGGTGCCGAAGCTGTTGTCCTCCAGGCTGCCGCCCCAATACCGGTTGGCGATGGGCCTGCGCTCGCTCTGGGGACCGACGCCGTCCTTCCAATGATAAGTATCGGCGAAGCACCCGCCGGGCCAGCGCATGATGGGAACCCGGATCTGTTTAAGGGCTTCCACCACATCTCTGCGCACCCCGTTGACATTGGGAATGGGAGACTCTCTGCCCACCCAGATACCGTCATAGACCAGGCGGCCCAAATGCTCGCAGAAATGACCATAGATATTCTTGTTGATATGGGATTTCTTGTCCAGGTAATTGATCAGATACTTTGCCATATAATCTCCTCCGTCATAAAAATCCTACTGCTGCTTTGCCCTCGTTTTTTCCCGATAAGCCGCGTTGGCTTTCTCCGCTCGCTTCAGATTCTGCCGCCAGGCCACAAAATAGGGTTGGTTTCCGGAGAACGCCAGCAGGAAGAACAGCACTACACTTTTGACAATATCCCGGTAGGTTGCATCAATCCCCATATTCAGCATTCCATTGGAAAGAACTGTCATGGTGATAACCGCAATCACAATGCCAATGGCGCCGTCGCAGAAGCGGGAAAGAAACATGCCGAGGAATAAGCCAAGAAATGCATCCATCACGGTGCCCATGGAACCAAACGCTGCCGGGGTATTGACCTGCCCGCTGCTGGACATGTAGATCGCGGCAGCAATACCGCCGAAAATCCCGCTGAAGGTGAAACTCAGCTGCTTGATCCGTTCCACTTTAAGCCCTGCGCGGGCAGCCAGTTCGCTGTTGCCGCCCAAAGCGCGGATATTATGTCCATAAGCGGTCTTGTTGGTCAGAATATAGTAGAGAATAAAAGTGATACCAAAAATAATGAAAATATGCGGAGACTGGGCCAGAACAGCATACTTCACCTTGATGATGGCAAAATTTCCATCAGGAAACAGGAGGCTGGGCAGCGCTTCATAGACCAGCATCAGCCCCAGAGCCACTACCAAAATCGGTACCTTCAATTTGTTGTTCAGGAAGCCTGTCAGGCTGGTAAGCAGCACTGCCGACAGCAATGCGAAAAAAATCAGACCCGGGAGTCCTGTCCCCGTCATATTCATCAGATTGCCGGCTATTATAGCGGATGTCGTCACCACCGCGCCTATGGAAAAGTCCATAAGACCCAGGGAAAGATTTGGCATCATCGCCATAATGATAATGGCCGGCATAACAGACTGCCGCAATATGATGAGGATGGACCTCGCCGAAAATATTTTTCCACCAGTAGCAATGCCAAAAAACAGACACACTACAAAAGGAAAGATCAAGGTCTTTATCGCTCTTTCAATAGAGTCTTTGGCTTTTGACGGCATAGGTACACCTACTTATCCTTACTGAACTGTACGGGACATAACATCTGCAATGGAGAAGGCCTGATGCATTGCCTGATAATCCTCGAAGGTATAATCAGGATTGAATGCCTTGACCATGAAGCCGATCTCCTCAGGAGAATAGCAGGTTGAGAAGCGGACATAGTCGTTGTAATCCTGGCACTCCTGAGAATTATGAATCTCCACAAAGGCGCGGGAAACCATTTGGGAACGGTCGGGGATCAGGTAGCTCCCGTCATACATGTAGTTATACAGAGGCGCAAAGGCGGTGACAATGGTAGCCTGCTGCCCGGTGCAGGCAAAAACCAGAGTTCCGTTTTCAAAAAAATCGTCGCAGCTGTCAGACATATCGAATCCGCCCAGCTTGACCTGCCCCACCAGTCCCTCGGTGGTAACTGCCTGGAACACGCTTTCGTTCAGGATAACAGAGAAGATGCCATCCATTTCCGGATACGCAGCGGCAAACGAGGAGATAGAATCCGCAAAGCCCATCATGGAATAGTCCTCGGCGATAATGTTGCCGCCCAGATCCTTGAACTTTGCGGCAAAATAATCGGCACGATTATCCATCATTTCGCTCATGCCTTTCGTCAGGCCGGCAATCGCCACATTGCGGCAGCCGGCGGCGTACATGGATTCAGCGGCATGTTCAGCGGCAACGGTGTCATCCTCTGTTACAAGCCCGACAAAATTGTCGAACTTGGCACAGGCGTCCATCTGCTCCTGGGATAATGTGGTACAATATCCCATAACCGGAACGTCAAAATTTGCCGCCGCCTGAATAAAGGCTTCGGAAATGGCCTGGGTGATAATGCCATCTACGCCGGCTGTACAAAGATTTTCAATTGCGCCGGTATACTCTTCCGAACCGGAGGGCTCGACAAATTGAAATTCAATGTTGAACTTCTCCCCCAGGGAAGACAGATTCTCTTTCCACTGGACGTATAGTTCGTTGCCAGTATAGATACCGACCGCGCCAACCTTTTTTGGAGGAAGATCCGCAGGAAATTCAAATCCCTGCGTTGCCTCTGTGCCGGTTGACTGTATCGTTCCTTGGTTCGAAACAGACGCGGAGCCGTCGCTTGAGGCGTTGTTCCCGCTCTGCTTGCCGTCATTCTGACCACACGCAGCCAGAGAAAGCGCCATGACCAGGACCAGAAGTAAGCTCAAAACACGTTTCATAAGTAATCCTCCAAGCTCAAATTTTTATGTGTAGAGCGGTCTGTCCGCCGTACCATACGGATGCTACATGAATACAACCTGCTTCAGATTAGAGCGGTCATAGGAAACCGCAACAATCACGATAAACAGCAAGCCTTTCACCAGATTGATATATTCACTGGCCATTCCGGCCAGGGTCAGACCATTGGTCAGGAAGGTGATTGTCAGTACGCCGACAATTGTTGCGCGAATTTTTGCAGATGATCCGCCCGCCATAGGAAAGCCGCCCAACGCCAGAGCAATCATAATATTGAACTCCAGCCCGGTGCCGGACTGAGCCGACACGGAGCCCGCGCGGACCATCTGGAAGCAGGCGGCAATCCCTACGCAAACTCCCAGAATCAAATGACTGAACACAACGCCCTGCCGGGAGCGGATTCCAGACTGCCGGGCAGTAACAATATTTCCCCCCACCGCTTTCTGCTCTTTGCCCAGGCTGGTCTTTTCAAACAGATACCAGCCGGCGGCCAGCAGAACCAAAAGTACGGAGACTTTTAACAGGTTGTTGCTGAACACTCCAAAAGTATCCAAAGGAACCCGAATATTCTTTCCCAGCGCATTACAGCCTACAACCAGAATCCCCGTACAGGCGCTGCGCACGCACAGCGACACCACGAACGGCTGCAAGTGCAGGCAGTCCGACCCCAGTCCCACAATCATGGTGCTGATGACCGCCACCGCTATGGCGGCGATCAGTCCCATCCAGACAGGCATGCCCGCCCGGGTTATGATTGCCACGCATACCAGCTGGGCCACGCCGCAGCTGGGCCCCAGAGAGAAGTCCATGCCTCCGCGGGCATAGACAAAGCTGGCTCCAATCCCCACAATGGCGGTGGTGAAGCACTGGTTCATGATGTTGACCAGATTTCCGCCGGACAGCAGCAGTCCGCCGGTTGCGATGGTCAGCGCCGCGATGGTCAGCGCCAGCCCCGCGAAGGGGAGCGCCGTCATCAGAATATCCTTCTGACGGGATTTCCGCAGAAGCATCCCGTCTATATCCACTGCCGCCCCTTTACTTTGTGCCGACATCGCTGTTCACGCTCCCTATCATGTATTTGATAATATCGGATTCGCTCAAATCCTTGCTGCGCCGGAATTCGGCCGTCACCTCGCCGTCCTTCATGACCAGCATCCTGTCGCACATGCCGATCATTTCCGGCAGCTCTTCGGAAATCAGGATGATGGACTTCCCCTCCGCCTTCATCTCCTCCAGCAGCCGGTAGATTGCTGCCTTGACGCCGACGTCAATGCCGCGGGTTGCGCAGTCCAGAATCAGAATGCTGCTGCCGCAGCCCAGCCACTTGGAAAAGACCACCTTCTGCTTGTTGCCTCCGGACAATTCCGTCAGCTTCTGCCGGGGCCCCCGGCACTTGATCTTCAGCACGTCGATCTGATCCTGCGCCAGCTGCTTTTCCGCCTTGGCCGGTATATAACCGAACAGCCTTCTCAGCCGGGACATGGAGGGAAGCTCAATGTTGTCCTGTATGCTGGCGCTGAGAATCACAGACTCCCGGTCCCGGTCCTTGGAGAGGTAGCCCATCCCGGACTTCACCGCAAAGTGGGGATTGCGCACCTCCGCCCCTGTTTGGGAGAGCACCACTTTGCCTGTGACCGGTTTTTCAATGCCGAAGAGGACCTTGCCCAGCTCGTGCATCCCGCAGTCGGACAAACCGCACAGTCCCAGAATTTCGCCTTTATGCAGCTGCAAATCCACATTGGTGAACGTCCCATAGGTGATCTGTCTGGCCTCCAGAACAACCTCGTCTTCGTATGTACACTCAAAGTCGTCCCGGAAATAGTGATCCGAGAATTCCCGGCCCACCATAAGCCGCCGCATATTGTCCTGCGTGATGCCGTCTCCGGTCAACGTCTGGATAATGCGTCCGTCCCGCAGAACCGTTACCTTGTTGCACACCTCCATCAGCTCGTCCAGATCATGGGAGATAAAGATGACGGCCTTGTCATTCCGTTTGAAACGCTCAATCAGATCATACAGAATCTTCCGCCCCTTCATGGCCAGCGCGGTGGTGGTTTCGTCCACGATGAGGATATCCGGATCGGCAACCATCACGCGGGCGATCTCCACAATCTTCCGGTCTTCAAAATTCAGACTGGAGGTCATTGCGGCGGCACTGATATCTCCCGCGCCGATATCGTCCAGAATGGCCTGTGCACGCCGGTTCACCTCCTTCATATTGATAAAGCCAAATTTGGTGAACTCCTCCAGCCGTCCGGTGAAGACGTTGGAAGCTACGGTGATATTGCCGATGGTGCCCTGCTCCTGTACGATCATGCCGACTCCTCGATTCTGCGCCTCGACCATGTTGTGCGGCATATAGTCCTCGCCCTTCAGGGTAAACGTCCCGCTGTCGCATGGCTGTGCGCCGGCGGCAATGCCGGAGAACGTCGACTTGCCGGAACCATTCTCTCCGATCAGCCCGTGGACCTCCCCGCGGCAGAGGGTAAAGTCCACGTCAATCAGCGCTCTGGTTGGACCGAAGTTTTTGTTGATTCCAGCCGCCAGCAGAATTGGTTGATTTTCCATAATTACACACCCTTATCATTCAGCATGGTTTGTAACTCTTGTCCATATTATCCGTCAGAAGCGCTTATTTGTCAACACAAATTTTGCTTATCTGATCAAAACTGGTATTTTTTACGATATTTGTACATACTATTTGTGTAATAATAAATATAATTGTATTTAAAATAATTGAATTGCAAATAATTTATACGTACAATTTGAGTTTTGTCTTGTAATTGACTGCCGGATATGATATCCTTGTTTTGCAAAAACTGACAGAAGCCGCCTTCGCCGGCTAATTGGCGCGGACCTTTTCCATATACAAGGGGGAGGAATTTTATGAAAAAATACATACAACTTTATAACCAACTGCGGGAGCTGATTACCGGAGGCGCCCTGTCTTCCGGCAGCCGCTTTCCCACCGAATCGGCCATTGCCGCCGAGCATGGCCTGAGCCGGCAGACTGTCCGTCAGGCGCTGGAGATGCTGCGCAGGGATGGATTTATCTACAGCATTCAGGGAAGCGGCTCTTTTGTCGGTTCCTCCGCCGCCAGGGTTCCGGAAAGCCGGCATATCGCTGTAATCACCACCTATTACAGCGACTACATCTTTCCCTCCATTCTCCGGGGAATCGGTGAAACGGCGGCGGAGAAGGGCTATACGGTTGAAATCAGCACAACAAACAACAGCATCGCCATGGAGAAGACCATTCTGACAAATATTTTGCAGCATCCTGTCCGGGGAATCATCGTGGAAGGAACAAAAACGGCTCTGCCAAACCCCAACATGGCCTATTACCAGCAGCTGGCGAAGCAGGGCATACCGATTGTTTTCATCAACGGCATCTATCCCTCTCTGGAGGGAGAGCGGATCGTCTCCGTAGTTACCGATGATTTCAAAGGCGGATACTGGCTGGCAAAGCTGCTGATCCAGAAAGGACATCGCTCCATCGGCTGCATTTTCAAAAGCGACGACGCCCAGGGCATCAACCGGTTTGCCGGATTCATTGCCGCTCTCGCCGATTTCGGCGTGGAGTACAACGACACCCATTTTATCTGGTTTGCCACGGAAACCAAACAGTCCTTTCTGCCCTTCCTCCGCTCCAACGGCCTGTTCATGGACTGCTCCGCCATTGTCTGCTACAATGACGAGATTGCGAAAATGGTTGCTGCGCACCTGCGGGAGATTCCGCACAATATACGTTCCATTGCCAGCTTTGACGGGGAATTGAATGCCGGTCAAATCCCCCGGGATATTGAATTTCGCTCTCTTCCGCACCCAAAGGATGATCTGGGCAGAACAGCGGCGCTGAAGCTGTTCGATATGCTGGTGGACCGGCCGACAGAATCCGCCGTTCTGGCGTGGGCAGGGGTGGAATAACCCGCGCCGCCCTTTTCCTGCCGCTTCTCAAGTGCGCTCCCTGCAAAATCCCGAAAAATCTCCGGAAATGAAATTGACGCGGCCATAAGGGTGTGCTAAAATAAACCTTGTATGTGCTGAACATACGCCAGAACAAAGCAACCGAATCTAAGTGGAAAGAGGACACACTATGTATCGGATCGTAAAAAAGCGGGTATTGAACCCCACCGTGACTCTGATGGAGATCGAGGCCCCCACCGTGGCCCGGAAGTGCGAGCCCGGCCAGTTTATTATTCTTCGTGTGGATGAAAACGGAGAGCGCATCCCGTTGACCATCGCCGCCTACGACCGGGAGGCCGGCACCGTCACCATTATCTTCCAGATCGTGGGCGCCACCACGGAGAAGCTCAACCACAAGGAGCAGGGCGAGTGCATTCAGGACTTTGTGGGCCCTCTGGGCAAAGCCACTGAGACGGAGGGCCTCCATCGGGTTGCCGTCATCGGCGGCGGCGTGGGCACCGCCATCGCCTACCCCGTGGCCA
>OFFE01001532.1_pt1 | contig 16353 bp, 16 predicted proteins | sample 1521371 | NCBI WGS metagenome assembly OFFE01 (sample SAMEA3504131, study PRJEB24116) | mouse gut metagenome | biome: mouse gut; feature: mouse-associated habitat; material: faeces | place: Denmark | collected 2011 | reverse complement strand
GCTTACCCGGTCTGTGACCCATGAGGGGGGCGGAGCATGAAACGGTTTCCTCTTTCGATGCTGGTAATACTGCTGTTCATTCTGGCCGGGTGCGGAGCAGATCAACACACGGCCCCGGATGATGAACCCAGATATTCCTCCGACACATCAGCCGAGGACTGCTATCTGTGCGGGGGCGGCATAGAAGATTTGATGCCTTCATATTGGGGACAGAACAATGTCGCACTCATCAGCTTGAACACTTTTGAGATTAAGCCGATTGAGATTAACCGCTACGACAGGTTGAGCGGACGGCTGATTGAGGAATATGCTGGCGTTGTGTCTTTTGGCGGCGGTGGCAGCATTGACGGTGGATTCTCCGCTAACTTGTTGTTAGAGTATGACCGAGGATACGCCACTGGCTCCGTGGACTTTCTCAATGACGAAACGCTGGACGTAGACAAAGCAGCTTCTTTCTTGTGCGCTGACTGTCTGAATGAGATTTTGCCGCAGAAGGTCAGCCGGTACTTTGGTGTTGGCGCAATCCATCTTGGAACAAAGAAAATCCAGGTATTTGAGGAAAACTTTGCCGGATTCGGACTTGGGGATTTCTATTTTGACTGCAATCTGATGGAACGCAAGAACAGCGATTCTAACCAGATGGATATTTTGATTTTTTACTGTCCGATACGGTATGAGGAAACGCCCTGAAAGGGCGTTTCCCTTCCTGCGCGGATGTGCAGGAATGAGCGACCGAAGGGAGCGCAAAGCCACGCCGTCAGGCGTGTTCGACTGGACGCAGAGCGGCCAGTCCGGGGCTTGGGGGGACCCCAACGGGCGTATTGGAAAATCCGAAAAGGATATTCCAATACATTGCTCGCAAATATTATCGGAAATTCTGATAATTGTAGTAATCGAAACTTCAATTTTATCGGAGCCATACTTATAACCTGCAATAAAATGCCAGTCCAACCTGACTATTCACTCGCGCATTAAGAACAAAAAAACAGAAGACAACACCATAACTGCTATCCCTATGATAGAGAAATTAAATGTCATTTCAGGTTTTAGTAGCAAAGAAAAGGCCCAAGTTCCGATAGGCATAAAAAGAATTGCAACAGAAAAAATAATACCAAATATTCTACCCAAAAATTCATTATCAACATCCCTTTGAACAAACGAAAAGAACTGGATGTTAAAAACGGACAAGAACAAATTAAACAATGCCGGAGAAATTGCTAAAATAACAGTATTATGTAAGCCTATATAAAGCACTGGCGCAATTGACAGCATCAACCCAGATATCCCTAAATAAAATATCAATTTCTTTACAGACAAATATTTATTTATCCGCCCACTCAATATTGACCCTAATAATCCCCCAACCGCTTCTGCTGTTAAGAATGTTCCATATAGCCCATTGGGTAGGTCCGCAAACATCTGGTTGCTATATGGAAGCACCAAATTGTATCCCGCAAGGAAAAAATTCACCAGCGCAGACAAAATGATAATAATTAATATCTGCTTATGGCCTGCTAAATATTTAAACCCTTCTGCAAGATCAGCAAATATACTTGATAAAGATTTCTTGTTATTTCCCAATATCTCCTCGCTTATTGGTTTAATAAAAGATATCAAAAGAGCTGCGGTCAGAAAGGATATGCCATCTAATATCAGAACTCCTCGAACCCCTAGCTTGCCATATAGAAACACTGCAATCATCGGAATAGTAACTTTAATTATTGTACTACTAGTCTCCAAATATGAATTAATTTTTGATATGTTCTGTTTTTCAACAATTTCCTTTGTAAATGCTTTATACGATGGTGCAGAAAATGCACTTAAAAAAGCCAAAATAACATTTGTTACTACAACCGCATATATTAACCAGATATCTCTGTTGATAAATGACAAAATTATACATGCAATACCGCAAAAAACATTAGTTAAAACTAGTATCTTTTTTCTTCTAAAACTGTCAGCAATTACGCCCCCAAAAAGGTTAAATAACGCTCCGATGATATTTTCCAAAGCCTGATATATACCTACAAGCGACATAGAATGAGGATTGATTCCAGCCAAAAATGTGTTATTAGCAAAATCAAACATAATATCTCCAATTCGGGATATTCCTTTGCTCCCGACAAGAGATACAATATTTCTTTTTTCGTTTTTTGTTTTTTCGTTTTTCATTTTCCAAAAAGTGATTATTACTCAATCTAATAATCAAATATCCTTTCCTTCTTAATAGTATAAGTTTCAAAATTATATCAGATGTAACCCTCTGACACTTCATTAAGTCTATTATACTTGCCAATCACAAATATAACCCTTTCTCTTTACTTAATTGAATTAACTCCTTCGCTAGTTCCCACAACTCCAATGACTCCTCTTTAATAAACATTTTTTTCTCTCGCACCTTCTCAGATGTAATCCTGTCAGGATTATATCCATCTTCTGATACAACAAGATGATTGATTAGTGGTACTAGTGCATCAATTATTCGTGCATATTTTGCCTCTGCACTCTCACCACATTCAAACTCAATCCACACTTTTTTCATATTTTGGTACTGATCATCTGGCAGTATTCCTAAAGATTTTTCTATTGATCTCTCTTCGTTAAAATGAGAAATGCTTTTTCCTTTTTCATCAAATACCCAAGTATCGCCTGCATAGATCTCGCCTAAATCGTGCAATAGTAGCATTAGCGTTACTTTTCCCATATCTAATTTTTGGGGATAGTATTCATACAACAAATTAGAAACGAAGGCCACTTGCCACGAATGTTCCGCACTATTCTCAAATCGTCCATCTATAGTACGGTTAAACCTTGTAACTGCTTTCAATTTTTCAATCTCTTCTATAAATTTGGCTTGTTTCTTAAGTCTTTCCATAAACTATCTTCTCCTAATTATTACTACATAAATTCTTTAATTAATTTTTCTATGCCTTTTCCTGTTATTGGGCACTTAAAGCCATCTACCGCTTTAACTAATGGAGTGATCTTAACCAGATGCTCTATAGGTGTTATCAGCAGATGTATCGTTGCCTTGTTAATTACTCTTAATTCTCGCAAATGAAACACTTCATGTTGCGCTTCTGTACAATCATTTAATATGCGTGCATGGTAGTGTCCTTTTCTCTCATACTCACGGCCATTTGTGAAATCATACCAATCTGCATCTTTGCGATTATAATAAGTTCCAGCAATCATCATCCGCTGTCCTGGATTTAATCGGAATTCTTTTTCATTACCTATTTCAGTTGCCTCATACAAATACCTAAAAGCTTTCTGAGGACGTCTCTTTAGAACTCTTCCTTTTACTCTAATTTCTTCCTCATCGTTTGTTTTTATTAACATTTGTGAAGCATATGCTTGAAATCCTTCCTTTTCAGCAAACAACTTGACATACTCCATAAGCTCAAGATTGCCTTCGCATAAGATTTTTTTGTATATAGTCTGACTTTCTGTCGCTTCTTCTAAAAAAGCAGTATGCGAGTAAACCATTCGACCTTCTAGCATCGCTCCATCAATACTTAATGAAATTCCCTTACTATAGCCCTCTTCATTTAACAGATAGCCTGAGTAACTACTAGATACTCCACTACCATTTTTCCCATTAATTAATTGTTCCTCAAATACTTCACCACCCGGATGGCTTCCTACATTTGGGGCTCCCGACACACCTACCCTTAAATAGTTTCCCCCTTTCATAATGCCGGTTTCTTTTAATATTGTTCTAATATAATAATCCTTAAAATCAAGGGAACTAGCATTAATAAAATTCTTAATGCCTTGCATATCTACAATAAATGAATCCTCTCCTCCAAATGATATGCGATTCTTAATTATTTTTTCGGCAAAATCATCGATATTCCGAGTTGGTTTGCTTTTATTGCTTTTGTTATCGATAGAATTGTTTATCTTTTTATTCATTACAAGGAATAATCTATTATCAACTTCAACTACAAAAACACCCTCTGAATATACAAAGGTTCCTATAGTTACACCATTAACCTTTTCAATTTTATTACCGTCGCCAAATATAAACATATTCTTACCTCTTAGCCTTTTAAATATTACCTCACATCAAAATCAAGATAAATAGAAATTTTGGGATACAAAATCCCTCCACGGCCGTAGTTTTTCATCAGATTTTCTAACCTTAATCTGAAACTCTCGTTTACCACAGACATCGCTCAACGTATAACATTGAGCTTCTTTACTTTGCTCAACAGAATTCTGCATATCAATTCCGGCTAACTCAATATCATTAATTGACAAATATCTGATATATTTCGCCATTTTCTCAACAGTTGTGTCATCAGCGATTAATAAAGGAATGCTACTTTTTTTTAGGCATTTTACTCTCTTCATTAAAACATTCATTTTCGTTTCAGATGAAATCCCCATTTTCTTTGTTAAATAATCTGGCTGATGCTTTGAAAAATCAATTAGAATAAAGTCATTATCAGGATCAAGAACTCTATTTAAAAAAGCAAAATATTCATCAAAATCTTCCTGATTTAACCCTATAGTACAAATCATCTTTTTACTTAGCGTCCTCGTTATTTCAAGGAACCTTTCGTTATTTATCCTATATTGTAGCTGCAATAATGGATTTTTGTCACTTAAATTGTACAATCTAAGACACTCTGCAATGCCCTCACAACTTAAATCCTTTTCGAGAACTAAAGCAATTGGTATTTGGCCATCCACGTTGTCGGCTAAATAGCTAATTGCATCAACTTCGTAATCAGCAATTGGAAGATTTTTATGGGTACGTATTATTGGTCGTTCAATCGGATTATATATTTCTTCTGCTGCTCTGTAAGCATCAAAGTCTGTATACACTGCATGTATACCTATCATATTTACACCGTTATTCACGGCCGTTAAATAATCCTCCAAATTGTGAACTCTACATAATTTGAATATTTTGTTATCTCTATGCATCTAGCAATCCATCCTCATCTGACTTGCTTCTCAAATCATATATTTGCTTTAGAATTTCTCCCTTCTCACTGGTTCCCCATGTATCAAAGGCCGTAACATACTCTTCTACAATACCATAATCCAGAATGCTTTCCCAACCATCCACAAGACACTCATGCGGTTTATTACCTAGCAAATAATCGACTAGATTATTATAATTAAATGCTACAACTGCACTATACACATGGTTATTATACTCCTCAAAATAATCCTTACTATCCTTCAATGTTCTAAAAGTGGTCGAATTATTATCGAATAATAACAGACTTCGATTCCCGTTCTTAATTTCTGCTAAACAGTTATGATATGTTGCCGGAATGTAAGTTTCCACTCCATATTTCTTTCCTAATCTAAATTCATTTTTTGAACTATAATGCAAATTAACCAATTGTGGTACTTTGGCGGTTATTTTATTCACCTCAAGAAACGCCACAATCGAATACCCTAACTCTGATCCTCCATAAAAGAATGGAATAACATAATCAAAGTCTATCTGTTTCGAATCAGATAAGATGAGTTTGACCGACCGATATATTGAAACGATATTGTCTTCTTCCCTCATTCCTTGATGATATGCGAAATAGTCTTCGAAAAGATGATTTATCCGTTCAAAATTAACTTGCTCGATTACTGAAATAAAATAGTGATAATCAAACTTGTCTTCTATAATCTGGAAAATTGATTTAAAAAGCTTTTGGACCGAGCAATTTAACTCTTTATTCTCGCTAATTTTTTCCCCCGTAGATAGCTCTGATTTTTCAAGCATATTTATTACTACTAGGTGCAGGTTTTTTACATGCTCCAATATCGCCAACATAATAATTCTCGTAATATTGGAGTAATATTCTTCTTTAAATATAGCAGATTCGATAATAATATTTCTTAACTGGTATAAAACTTCCGTCATCTTCATAAAATTCTGAGATGTTAAATTACTATCTTCACAATCATTTTCTGGCAGCCAATAATAGTACAGCCTTCCTCTCAAATATACAGATTCATCTTTTACATAAAACAACTTATCAAGTGCTTCCTCAAATATTGAAAACCAATCTTTAGGAATATTTCTCCTAACTTTATCAAGCCAATTTTGATACTCTTGCACACTTATTATCGCTATCCCTATGCTATTGATTCTTTCTCTCAAATAATTTATAAATTGGTTGTCTTCACTTTCTTCCACTAATTTTATTCTTGAATTATCTCTTTTATATGATTCCAAGAGTTTTTTCTTCTTTAATTTTTGCAGAGCAGTTTTCCACACAGTGCTATATTGCTGATTTTTTTTGAAATCAATCATCAATGCCTCACCGCCGTTTTTTTTTCACCATATCAAACAAATCCCGGTTTTCAACAAAATCATCTGCAAACGCAACAATATTAGCTCCTCTTATGATTAAACGTTCAACAAACCTCTGCTTCATTGACTGAGACATGAAGAATGTCTCTTCTATTCTATTATTATTAATATTAATCTCCGAACCAGCGACATAATAATTAATAGGTTGATTAAAGTGTTTTTCGAAAAAAGAATCAACAACACCACGTATGAAACATCTATATCCTGAACTTAAAAACAACACCTGTAAATCATTTCCGTATAACTCATGTAGTTCTTTAATATACTCTGCACATTCCTGATAGTATATTAATTGCTTAACAGCAAGTCTAGCACTGCGATAAAAACATTCTTCGAGCATAATCAATGAAAAAGCAGAACTACTAGGTTTGTATTTCCTAATATCTTTTTTCATTTTTCTTTCAATCAGCGCTAATGTTTCTTTTCTAAATATCTCTGGAGGTAAGGACTTAAATTCATAAACCTGGCTATTTAATTGTAAAAAATAATCCCTTTCTTCTTTGCTAATAAGCAAATCCGGTGTTGCACATGCTCTAAACCACGCAGTTCCATTTATTATTGTTCTATCTACATCTAAAATTGCATATTTTTCGCTCTCATAAATATCAGCGATCAACAGTTCATTCATACTTACTAAACCCTCTAAGTAAAAAAATGATTAATACCAATAATAACTATCTGCCCTTGTAATATACTACAATAGGGATTTTTATCAAGGCAGCATTCGAAAAAATATTGTGAATAGGGTTTGCATGGCTTAGCATACTGTCCGCCATGCGCCAGTAATGGCGAAGCTAAAGGTTTATGGATAATTGGCTTGCATATAGCTGTCGTCTGTTCTCCTCCGGCCTACGACTCTTTCTTCTGCACATTTTAAAACCTCCTACAATTATAAATTGCGGTTTAAGGCGCTGCAACCAGCCGTACCTTTTATCATCTCAAAGCTGAAGCAGTTAGAATGGGAGAGCAAATGGCCTGACATGTTGAACCTTGGGCTGACACACCCGCCCAGGGGGCCGTCATCCGTCTCTCTCATTCGCAGCATTGATTTGCGCAGGTAGATCCATCATCTTTTTGGTTCGTTCGTATCAACCAGGAGATTGAATGAGCAACGAGGAACAGGAACGGGACCCATATCAAGCACATAGAAGATGCTTATGAACGCAGTAGGAATTGACATAGCCAAAGGGAAAAGCGTGATGATGGCCCTACGGCCAATAAATGAAGCTGTCCTAAAGGCAAGGCAATATCCCCATACCGAGGCTGGCCTAGGGCAAATGACGTTGGCCAGCCTCGGCTCAGGGGAAGATACACGGGTAATCAGGCCACAGGCCGGTATCATGAGCTGATGGCGGCAGCGCTGCATGAGTACGGCATTCTTGTCACAGTGATGAATCCACTGTTCATCAAGCAGGGCGGCGGTTCCATCCGCAAGGTAAAACCGATAGGGCAGACGCCAGGAAAATCGCCAAATGCGGTTTTGACAGTTGGACAGATCTGTGGGAATATACATGGAAGCAATCAGGGAACAACTGAAGTTGTCCTCACGGCAATACGATTTGTATATGAAGAACGTAGTAGCGTTGCAAAACAACCTCATTTCTCTCACCGACAAGGTGTTTCCGGGTGCGAATGAACCAATCTCCAGCCCGGACCGTACCGATGGCAGCCAGAAGTGGGTGGATTTCGTCATAACCCTTTGGCGCGGTGAGTACATCAACCTGGCCAGCGAGATCGCCTTCACCGAGCGTTACCGTAAATGGTGCAATTGGAAGGGGTATCGTTTTAGTGCGTTTAAAGCCGCAGATCTGTATATAAACAGTTTGGGTCACATCACCACCCTGCCCAGGGACAGCAACACAAAGCTGCTTATCACCACCGCCAAGGAACTGGCCTCGGCTAAGGCCACGCTGGACGTTTTACGGGCCGAGATGAACCGTTTGGCCCAGCATCTCCCGAGGTATGGATTGTCCGGCCCATGTACGGTGTGGGCGAAACCACCGCCGCATAGCTCATAACGGAAATCAGTGATGTGCGCCGTTTTCCCTGCCGCAACTCTATTATGAGCTTTGCCTGCGTCGATCCGGCGGTGGATGAGTCCGGCAAGCACATTTCTAAGAGCAATCTCACAACCAAGCGCGGGTCGTCCCATCTGCGCAAGGCTCCTGCTGACGAGCCAATGTATCAGTTTCTGGACAAGAAACAGGCCGAGGGTAAACCGTACTTTTCCTACATGACTGCCGCCCAGTACAAATTTCTGCGTATCTATATACGCACGGGTGAAGGAATGCCTCACTCCCGCTAACATCCGGGGACCCAGCAAAAAACTAACATGTCTTAAAATCTACAAACCGCATAGCAGGTCTTAGTTGTGTTTGTATTTTACACCACGTAGGAGGTTTGTCTTGGGTTCGCACCGTTGAGCTTAATACACCGCATAATTATATCTACCTAATCTTTAATAATACTATAAAATTTTTTGACAATAGCATCCCTACGTACCTCTGGCAACCTGCAATTTAAGACAAAGTTTTCTTTTGTGGCATAACAATATATGTAAAAAGTTTTATAGAGATTTTTGTCTTTACATACGCTTCTACAATATTCCTCACTTGCACGTTCATCCATTTCACCAATATAATTGAAAACAAAATCTAGATTATCATACATCTGCTCAATCGCATTGTTTTCTGCACTCTTCTGTGAATAACACAAATCCTCCAAATACAATTTGTTTTCTACATAATAGTAATCGTACTCACCAGCTAATTTTTCGAAACAAGTATATACATTATCTTCTTTGCTATCAATTACAAGCGGGAAATGAACATGGCAGTCCCCAAACACATTGTCAAATCTCTTATTTCCCAAAATTCTACCGTTGTTAGTGATTCTAAATGTTATTTTATTCTTACCAAGAACTACACTAGCCAGCTGAGCAGACAACCACAAGAGAGTCGCCTCTTTATTGTTAGTTGATTTGTTATAAAGTGACTTTAAAAATGTAATTGGTACTTTTATAATATTTGTTTGCAGATCTCTTGTCTTATTCTGCTTGCTTGATGAATTTATTATCTCAGCATATTTTTCACTATTAACAAACTGCATGTATTTTTCATAACTATAATTTGTATTTAATTCATTCAAATAGTCAACGTATTCAACTAAAAACATTTTATCCATACTGGTTTTTTCAGATATTCTTTTATGGATAAAAACAATTTCTTTGGAAAAAACGTTGCTGCTTGCAGCATCTGCTATCAAGTGGCTAAAAACGGTAACCAATTCATATGTCTTTGCATCTTTCTTTACCAATAACCATCTAAAAAGCAAATTGTCTTCCTTTTCCATTTGCCCTACATAATTAAACAACTCTTCAACAATATAGTCACCACTAGCCTTTTTGTATTTGTACTGCCCCAAATCCAAAATTTCTATCTCGAAATTATTTCGCAATTTCAATTCTTTAAAGAAATGTTTTCCCTCATACTTAATAATCATTGAGCGTAACAATGAATGCATCTTTACCACTTGATTCAATGTGCTCTTTATGTTTTCCACATCTAAAGTCTCAATTCTTGTTTTGTTTATTACCAGATCATTATATTTTTTCCTGAAAATTTTATTTTGCCCTGGCCCACATTCATAAGTATTGGAATTATTACTACAGAGCTTCGACTCTATATGTTCTGCATTTTTCTCTATTTGATATATTATCAATTCTCTTATCTCTTGACGCTCATGCTCCGACAACTCACCGCCATCCCCAAAATCCTTTGGAGCCTCTAATCCAATTGCATCACTATGACAAATATAATTTGGAACAAACTCTATTCCATATGTATCATTAATATAATTAGTAATAGCCTTACTGTCCGTATCCGAATATAGAACAATTTTCTTTTCAAAATCGTGGTTTACTTCTTGCAGATAACCCTTGAGCTTATTTTGAATCAGTTGTTCATTTATCTCAGAAATCTTATTACCGTTAATCCTCAATAATACAAATGTTGCCATATCTTCCAAAGACGAATTCCTGTATACGTCTTCAATTTTTAGTTCTATGCCAAAATGTTCCTCAATTTCTCCTAATAAAACCACTATATCTATTGAATCTGCACCCAATTCAAAAACGCTAACTTGATCATCAGCTATATGAATATTTAAAACGCTTTGCCATATTATACGCAGCGCTTCTTTAATATCCACGTCTAAAACTTCAAGTTCTTCATTTGTTTTTTGAATCTTAGAACTCATGTATATCTCTTGCAATTTATCATTATCAATCTTACCGTTTTTGTTCAATGGAATCTCATCTAGTATGAACAACACTTTAGGAATGAAGTATCCCTCAATATGCGTCTGAATATTTTTCTTTATTAAAGCTAAATCGATTTGCTTGTTCTTATCTCGTAAAACCACAAACGCAACCAACTGGCTTTTTGACTGGTAATTCAACAGTTTTACAATTACATTTTCTATCTCCGGACACTTTTCGATAATGAGCCTTTCTATTTCTTCCGCCTCTACACGAATACCATTAATTTTCAGCTGATGGTCTTTTCTACCATGAAAATATAATTTCTTGCCAATAAAACATCCCACATCACCTGTTTTATAATATAACTCGTCCTCTATTTCTATGAGAGAACTTAATGTTTTATCCCTATTATTAACGTACTCCGAAAAACAACCCTTCCCTCCCAACAAGATTTGCCCTTCTACCCCATCCTCACTAATCACGCTATCTTGGGAACCTAATAGCTTAATTTTAACACCTTCCAATGCATATCCTATTGGCACGCTAGTATCAGTTTTTTTATACTCCATCACATTAAAATAAGTTGCATAAATAGAGAACTCAGTTGGTCCGTACATATTCCAAAGATTAAAATACGGATGCTGTTCTATGCATTTCTCGGCTACAATGGTCGGGAACTTCTCTCCAGCAACAAATACATCCTTGATGCTATTTGTTTTTTCAACCAAAGGTGAATAGACATACTTCAACACTGCGGGTGATATCGCTAAATGTGTAACCTTGAAGGCATTCACATAATCTGGAATGCTCCGAAAGTCTTCCCCCTTCTTTTGAATCGTTATACTTCCTTTACCAAACAACCAAGTTAGTATTTGTGTATATGAAACATCAAACGAATAATTTGAAGAAAACAAAAAATTATCATTTTCTTCAAATCCAAATTTTTCATAAAGGTCATACACTCTTCCTAAAAACGCTTTATCACTTAAACAGCATCCTTTGGGATTACCAGTTGTGCCGGAAGTCATGATAATAATATATCTTGAATCGTCACAATACTTTGGCGGCGAAAACTTTTTATTCGAAGTTGCTCTTTTAAACCCATAAAAATCAACTGAATTTTCATAGGACTTCTCATCATCTGTAAATATTACCAACGGTTTTATATCCTTAAAAATAGCAACTGCTTTATCATCTGGAACTTCTAAGGGAACAGGTAATACAATCTTGTTCGAGAATAACAACGCTAAAATCATCTCAAATGAGTTAAGTGAATCTTTCATTCTAACAGCGATTACTTCATTATCAGTTCCATAATTATCAATTATATTTTGACTTAAATCTAATACCTCGTCATTCAGCTGTTTATATGAAATATTGCAATCCTTACTATATATTGCAATTTTCTGTTCATCATCGCAAAAAGCTTTTAAATTATTCAGCAGCATTTCTCTATATGACATTTTTTATAAGCCCCCCTAACCGTTCTGCCGACTTTTTCATAGCCAATGTTCTTACTCACACCATCTTCGCCTGATTTTTCACAAAAACTACCCCATCTTTATTGACTCATCAATTAAGGTAAAAAGTTTATTTATACTTGCATTATATTCATCAAGAATAGCGCTACTTTTCTTCAACATTTTTATTCTAAAGGGCAAACTACATTTATCATCATTTTTATTCAAATCATCGATTAAGGCTTTATAATCGTTTGGATCGGTTAATAATATAGTATTTAAAAAACCTTTTCTTGATGACATACACATTAATGGACCACCCAAATCAATCCTGTTTCTATATTCTTCTAGGCGCTCCATAGTATCGATTTTACTCACACCATTCGTATCCAATCGGTTGAAATTGGTAAAAACAGCATCAATCTTTAATAGACCATTTTTCTGCAAAAACTCAAGATCTTCAGGGTTAAAATCCTGCGCAAGAATGCTACTATGAATTCTATAATCAATTGATTTAACCAATCCGTCCTTCATCTGGGGAGCAGATGTATATTCTTCGAAATCAATGACATTAAAACGATTTCTTTTTAATAATTGATATGTTCCACCACTCGACAAAAAAACAACATTTGGATTCTTCTGCTGTATATATCCTAAGATTCCACACGGTGGCAACTCGGGATGATTGCGATTTTCAACCAACCCCTCCTTGTTTTCGCAACTAACTAATATCACATTCAAAGAAATTTCGTTACCCATATTACTCATTCTCCTTGTATAATAATATTTCCACATCCATTGCCCCAAAACAATCATTTGAGAGGTTTATACAAATGGCGCGTACACTGATTTTCTATAATATTTTGCTGTCGATTCTCAACCGCTTTGCTTTTTCTCTTATGACAACACTATATGCTGGAGTTTATGGACTCTTAATTAACTCACAAAATGTTTTTATTTCTTCAAGCCTTCCATTGAGATTTTCCTTAAATTCTACTCCACACAATCCCAATTTACCGCAAGGCTCAATTTCTAAATGTCCATAAAAATGCTCAATACTGCTTATTACTCTCTCGCATTCAAGCATACTTGACCCAGTCCTTAATGCAATTACATATCCCTTTTTTCCACTTGCCAATTTTGCATGGGGAACATGAGTATTGCACCAAGGAGTACATCTATCAATAAAAACTTTAAACTGACCAGGGACATCAGCCCAATAAGATGGTGAAACAGAAACTATTCTATCCGCCCAATCATATTTTTTCATCAATTTTACCACATCGTCTTCTTGAAAGCACTCAGCTATCTCATTACATTTTCGACAACCCTTACACAGTTTGATTTCAAAATCATCAATGCATACCGTATCTACAGTATTTTCCTTTTCTACACACTTTTTAACTATGCTCACTATTTCTGCCGTTGCCCCGTTTCTAACGGGACTACAATTAATTACTAGAATTTTCATCATTTGCTCCCCCATAAAAATCGTCCTTGGAATAAAACCTCTTGCGAAAATGAAATATTGAGTTAAAATTAGGAGACACGAAATATGAAAAAATATCGGGATATTCAAACACGAAATTACGAAATTTCGGAGAATAACCGGAGTAAAGCGAGCAACATTTGAAAAGATGGTAGAAACTCTGCAAAAGAGTATACAGGAAAGTACCGGCATCGAGGAGACCGCCAAAGCTGAGCAAGAAGAATTTACTGCTGGCTATACATGGAATACCAAGCTTCATATGGACACCGCATTTATATCGAGATGGGGTAGTGGTAGTATCCATGTTGTCCGCAGGGAACTGCGGCAACGCTCCAGAAGGCCGCGCTCTTTTACGGCACCTCGGCCCGACTACACATCCAGCTTATCTCTTGATCGACCATGAGGAGGATGAAGCTTGGGCTTTATCCACAGAGTATAGCTACATACCCATAGTTCCACCAAAAGCAATCGTAAAAATCTTTGGCATTATGATAAGCATAAGCAATTATACAAGCAACGTAATCAAGTTGAGAGGCTTTTTCGCCGTCTCAAGGATTTTACCGCATTTTCACTCGTTATAGTAAACTTGACGTTACCTTTTTAGCGCTCATTTATTTCGCTCATACTGTCGATGCTCTTATGAACACTGCATAGAGTACCTGCGGGAATATCGAACGCATGTGCATATAGTGGCCAGTTATGGAATAGCGGAGCGCAATATCTACCGAGAGATTAAATGGGTGGAAGATACGCTGATCCAGGCCAGGACATGTTCACTTTCCGGCCGAAAAGCACCGCTGAAAAGTAATATGGAATATGAGGTGATTCTGGTCGATGCGACAGGATCACCAATTGAGCGTCCGAAAAAAGCAAAAGCGATACTATTCCGGGATGAAAAGTGGCACACGTTAAAAACACAGGTGTTGGTCGATTTCAAAACTGGAACAATCATTTCTTTTGCGCGTGCTAATGGAAAAAACATAATTTATGGCTATTCAAGGATTCCCGTGCTCATGTCAAAGCGGAAACCACGCTGGAGACAGATACCGGATATCATGAGTATGCTCAAATATACGCCAGCTCCCTCCTTGCCCCAAAAGAGCTTCAAGAACCATCCGTTGTCCAAACAGAAACACAAAGAAAACCGTGAATTCTCAAAGAAATGTATTTTTGCGGAACATGCTATTCGCTTTGTTGGGAGGCTGCGTATCCTCTCCGAACGATACCATAATCGCAGAAAACGTTTTGCGCTCCGTCTCTCTGATTGCAGCAGGTATCTGCAATTTTGACCGCACTGCTTAATTTCGCAAGATGTCTAATGAAATGGAATTCTTACTAGCCGCCAACCACGAAAGAGGGATACCTATATAAAGAGAATTTTAACACTGAAAGAACAAATAGGCAAGTTCTTTTTTGCCAAGCATCTGGACTTTTTTACAAGTGTACCTCAGCGGAGAATACAAGAAATCATTCTGTCCAGCTACACCAGCGGAGACAACGGCAAATTAACGGATTATGCCGAAGTATTTCCGGTTCACCAGACAACTTACGGACATTTTCTCTCAAAGAGCAAATGTAATAAAGAAAAAGTTGCAAAAATTCAGGAATATGAGAGTTTCCAAACCACTTTGAAACTGGATATCACTGGGAAAGCACCTGTCTTCGTTAGCGTTGACGATACCGTTATCCCCAAAACAAAGCCGCTGTCCAAAGCGAAACGGCCCACGGAAGGGACTTGCTCCGGTCTGGAAGAGAAGTTGGTCTACGGTTATCAAGTCAACGCTACCATCGTCAGTACCGGAGAGACTTCCCTGTGTTATTTTCTCAAACGCTACGCCAAAGAACAGGCCACAAAGGTCGAGATGGCCAAAGCTATCGTACAGCAGCGGCACCAAAATGACCCACCTAACATTTTTCTAAAGTCGCGAGTAATCGTATGGTTACTCGCGGCTTTCTTTTTTTTCGACAATATTCCCTATAAATCGACGCCATTTGATAAGTTCGGTAGCTATGCACGCCCATTTTCTGCCCGTGGTCCACCCTCCGGCAATCTGAAAAACCAACCAATTTTCAGATTGCCGGAGGTAACAGTATGCAGAAATCTCTGTTTTTTAGATTTTTATTAAAAAATTTTGAGGAATGGGACATGACCCGTCCTATTCGATATTTATCATTCACCCAGGAGCAGCAAAAGGAGGTGAGCGCATGAGCCCCATTGAGCGTCGTCAGCAGTTGTTGGAGGTGCTCAACCTCAGACGGCAAGATACATACGACAACTTAGCAAGCGAGTTTGACGTTTCCAGAAGGACGATATGCCGTGATATTGCGGTGCTTATGTGCTCATACCCAATTGAGACCGCCCGTGGTTATGCTGGAGGTGTCAAAATCGCTGAGTGGTTTCATCTTAACACAAAAACCTTCACCCCCAAGCAGGCCGCTCTTCTCAGAAAACTGAGAGAACAGCTTGCCGGTGATGACATCGATACGCTCAACGGTATCCTCCGCGAGTTTGCTCCCTGACAAATCCCGCACCTTGAAAAACAACGAGACACGCTCCCGTTCATAATCAGTATGCAAGTAGCACATCCTGCACCAACCATCCAATCGCCAAGACTACCTGCGGGCCGGGAACGGATAGAAAGGGGGTGAACCCCCGTCCCCTGCCCGTCAAAGCGATCACATCAAAGGTACGAGCGACACCTGGGCGGCTGTCCGGCGCTGGCCGCGCCGAAGAAGCGGGATGTGCCGCAATGACCCGTATCGCAGGGTAAAAGGGAGTTACTGGGGGAACGGCCTGGGCAGCTTA
>OFFE01001529.1_pt1 | contig 16377 bp, 12 predicted proteins | sample 1521371 | NCBI WGS metagenome assembly OFFE01 (sample SAMEA3504131, study PRJEB24116) | mouse gut metagenome | biome: mouse gut; feature: mouse-associated habitat; material: faeces | place: Denmark | collected 2011 | reverse complement strand
TTCAACGCTCACTTCCGCCGCCAGACCCCGAACCAGCTCTTTTTATAGTGCGTCAGCGCCTCCTTCGCCGGTTCGTAGTTTGCCCATGCCGCCCTCTTCAGATAGACTACGCCCTGCTCAATGTCCTCCCGGACGCCCAGGCCCTCGGCGTACATCATCCCCAGGCCATAGTTCTTATAGGGCGAGTCCTGGCTTTTCTCCAAGAACGCTTTTCCCCGCGCCGGGTTCTGCTGGCAGCCATATCCCAGCAGATAGCAGATTCCCAGCAGATCATACTGGATAGATTCCCGTTCCGTATCCTTCTCCAGCCATTGAACTGCCCGCGCATAATCCACAGCCGTACCCCAGCCGTGAAAATACATGCGCCCCAGCTGGCGGCAGGCATAGCTGTCGTTACCATAGCTGGCGGTTTTCTCGTAGCACTCTATCACATAGGGAAGATTGCGCTCTACCGCCTTGCCCTCCCAATAAATATCTCCCACAACATTCCATCCCCAGAGGTGTCCGGCCTCTGCCGCTTTCAGCGCCCAAGGGAGGGCCGCCTTGTGGTCATCCTTGGCGTAGGCCAGGTGTTTGGCATAGGCGTACATCCACTCCGGGTAACCGCGTTCCGCACCTTGGCGCATGATCGGCGCAGCCTTTTCACGTTCGGGAGGGATCAGATCTCCTCTGCCACTCTGGTAATAAATGCAGTAATTCCGTCCCGCCAGAATCATGCCGCCGGAAAACGCCTTTTCAAACCAGGGAAGACTTGCCTGCATCTGCTCCCGCCGCCAATCGTCCCACGCTTTCCGGCTCCCGAACTCCCGCTCCGACCGATCCCCGATCTCGATGACGTCCAGGAAGTAGTAGGTGTTCCCAATCATATACTGGCAGAACGGACACCCGGCCTCCGCCTTCTCATAGACCACATCCCAAGCGGCCTGGGTATTCTCGAAGGGCATACTCTCCCGCATGTCCGGCGTGAGCATATCCATGCGGATGGCCCCCAGCACTCCCACGGCGCTGCCTTTCGCCACAGACTCCCGCAGCATGGCGTAGGCCGCCGCCTCGTTTTCCTCAAAGGGATGGTACTCCCAGCTGTAGCAGGAGCCGGAGAAGCACCGGGAGAGGAAGTAACAGGCATCCCCATCCCCCTCCTTGGCAGCCTGAAACAGCGCCTCCGCCGCAGCCTTGGCCCGGTCATTGTCACAGCAGTAGTACAGGTCTTCGATGGCCTTGTCCACCACGTCACTAAAATACTTGCCCATGATTGCTTCCTCCACTCTGATTTTACTTAACCTATAAACCCGTCAGGGGGACTTATTTATATGTCCTTCGTTGAAGATTTGCGTGATCCGTAATTTCGTCCCAATATTCGTCCATGTATCCTTCATTGAGATATTGGATCAGCCAGAATTTCACCTGTGTCACGGTGCCCGCTTTCCGGAAATATCTGCGGGCCTTTTCGTCCCGGATATTGGTACACCAGATCACTTGAAGCTGTTCCGCCTCGTCTGGGAGAAGGTCAAAGGAGGAAGAACCCCACTCCAAAATGGCGCACTGATACTTTCCCTCATAGACTCCCTGAGCCGCCAGCTCCACATCATGGGCGGTGAAGAACCTATACTCATTGCGCCACGCCTCTCCCACGATAGTCAGCTGACGGTGCCAGATGGTGTAAGTCTCGGCCCGGTTCTTGAGAACCCAAGTCCTAAATTCCTGATTTTCCGAGTCCTCAGATTCCTGTGGATTGCCTGGGATCTCCTCCAGCGTCTCCCAGCCATCGTTCCAGCCGGAGAGCGGCAGGGATTCCTCCAGCAGACTCCGGAACCACCCTGCTATCGCCTCAAGATCCATCGCCTTTGTGCGGATCCGCCAGCCACTATCCGCCGTTTGGAAGAAAGCCAGCAGCGTAAGCGTAGTTTGGACCGTACAGGAGATCTGCTTCAACTCCCCCCACTCCGGAATCTCCAAGGGCGTCAGGAGCTGCAGGTGGAAACTGTCCCGCTCCCCCTCCCGCAGCTTTTCCAGTTCCTCACGAATCCTCTCCGCCGTGATGTTGGAAGTACGATTCCCGGAGTTGTCCGTCAGAATGTATTGCGTTGGGGATTTCAGCGGGTGCTTTTCCTGGGGGTGGAGTTTATCCCGCAAGCCGTCCCAGACCCCAAAGAGGCCGAAGCCCATCATTCCCAGCCCCAGCAGCAGGCGGATGGGGCCAACGGCTCCCCGCAGGTCCTCAAGGCCCGCCAGCACCAAGCCAAAACCGAGGCATACGGCATACGCCCCCAGGATCAGAGCCGCCAGATGCAGCCGTTTTCTGTTTTTTGTTTCCTTCATGGGTCTACCTCTGTCTGGCTCAAAGACCGACGCAAAGCGGCAGGCCAGTCAGCTCCCGGATATTCTCAAGAAACGCCTGCTCCGGCGGGGTCTTTGTCAGAAGTATCAGGAGGATGTCCTGTGAAATCAACAGGGCATCCGGATTCTGACGTGCATATACCATCTGCATAGGGACTTCCATATCCAGTAATTCCGGATGGGCTGACAGAGGCACGAATTCTTTTCGAATCCGATGGTCCAGGTCCTGGAAATACTCCGCTGTATGGCCCGCAAAAACCTCACAGAAATAACACGACGGTTCATCCGGAAAGTTGTGCTTGGTCATCTCTGCCAATTCGCAGAGAGCGTTGATCACCAAAAACAACCCATACCCATCTAAAGTATGGGCGTACCTCGGTTCATTCTTCCATTTCGCAATCCGCAAAGGGCCGTGTTTCGGATTTGCATTGAGCTTTTCCCAGTATTTCTGAAATCTGCCCACAGCCTTTTCCTGACCCTTTTTGTCCCGTTCCTCATAGGCGGCTCTAAAATCATCCTCGTACTCCCAGGCAATATCCTTCGGATCCGTTTCCTCCCACGCATATATGTCGTTGGAGGGATCATCCCGTTTGATTCCGGCAATCACATCCGCATCTGGATTCTCGAAAAAAGCCAGATAGTCCTTGTCCCAGTGAAGAAGTTCCAGGGGGCGCAGATCGTTGGAGCCTATCAGCAGATCGGCCATATACAGATAAATCTCCCGGATGGGAGGGGGCAATTTTGTGTGCAAACGCTCCTCGGCTGCGGACACTTCGTCCTCGGAATAGCAGTGCCAGCCCTCTGAGGTGTCCATGTGTTCCGGCTTTACGAATTGCCGGAGTATTTTCAGTTCTTTTTCTATGGAATACATCTTGTTTCTCCTTCCGCATTCTCCAGCTCTCCAGTTGCCCCATCGCACACAGCACCCAGGAACAGGCACCAAAGTAGATCGTGAAAATTCTTGAAAAGCATGGATTTGTACTCCCTGATGTTGTCGATCTCCTTTTGGTTACAAATCTGTTTCTATCTGTTTAATCAATTGTGCGATATTTTGCGTATGGCGGGGATTCTTACGCAAAAATCTTTCAGATTTCAAAATAGGCAGCAATTTCAAGCCATAACCGTAGGCAGTTAAACGGTTCGCGATATATACCGGCATGGAAATGTGTCCTTGCGCAAGGTCCTCAACCAGTGCCTCTAATGTATCCTGTTTGGATGGAAATCTGTCAAACCACGGTAATACCGCCTCAGAAAAGTTTTTCTTCAAGTCCAGCCAGATTGCCTCGAATGGTTTTCCAGCTTCAATCGTCCACCACGGGTCTGGGGCAAACAGTCTGGGGCGGGAACGTGCAAGGCACTCATACTCTTTAAACTTCAAGTTTTTCAGTGCTGAGGTCTTTTCAAAATAAACGCCCACATTTATAGTAAAAGAGCAGCTTTGAACGGTGTTGTACTGATTTCGCTGAAAGTTAATAATCTTGCCTAACCCATCAGACTGGATTAAACGAAAATTAGTTCCATCCCTTTTGTATCCCAATGGCTTGCAGTATTTATGGAACAGCTCCTTAACCCAGTTTTCCATCAGGCCACTGGGGGACAGAGGCGGCGGAGCAGGAAGTTTAACCTTTGGATATCCAACAAAAGGAATCTTTTCTGTGTGATGAAGGGCGAAATCAGTAAATGTCACCAACAATAAATCGTATATAACCTGATCCGTACAGTCTGTTGGTTTTTTATATGATCGCCGCTCTCTCGCACTCAGATGCTCATATTCTATTGAATTGAGACCGGCTGCCTCGATTTGGTCTATCAGCCTTCCATATGTATTTCTTGCATCTGAGGTAAAATCCGGCCAATTATTCAGTGTATCCCTTAACAGTCTGCACTGCTCCAAATGCCGCAGGCCAAAGTTTCGATTTCCATTTCGGCAGGATTCATCCCTTAGATTCTCTACCGCCCGTAACAATTCACCTTGAAGAAAGTCCGCCGGTCCTGTTGCGGGAACCAATTCTTTCCACAGCCTCCGAAAGTCATCTAAATTCCGAATGCGGCGGTGCAGTTCTTCCTCCGCCGCTTTTTCTTTATAAGCCTGTTTCAATGCCTTCTTGCGCTCGTTTGAAATATCCATACTTCACCTATCGATTTTACAGCAATGCTTTCCAAAATTATCAATAGTGCGTCCCATTCTGATACCACTCATAGGTGGGCTTGACGCCAGTGGCCGCCTCAAACTCAGCTTCCAGGGAGCCGCAGAAATACCACTCCAGCAGCGTTTTGAAGTCTGGCGCAGCGGACTGTCCGTGGAGCAGGCCATCCTCGCCCAGATAGTTCTGCTCCCACTCGAAGTCCTCATGATCGAACCATACCACAGACCAAGTATCTGCATTTTGGTAGTCTACTTTTCCCTCTCTGGACAAATCCAGGCATAGCGGCCCCCAGCCAGCACCCCAGTCCCCAATGGGAATGAGATAGCGGAAGCTCTCTTCCGACAGGTCGCAGTAGTCCCGGATTTGCTGAAGTATCTCCATCCACTTTTCCAGTTCTTCCATCGTCACCGCACCGCGTAAATCCAACCAGAGGGGACCGCCGTCAAATTCCAAATCCTGGTCGGTGGCTCCTGCAATAGACATGATATACTCCCGATCCGGGATGCGATAAGAAGTAAGATACGCCTTATACAAGGAGGGCAGCGTCACCTGATGCTTCGCCTCGAATGCGGCGATTTCCTCCTCTGTGACAGTGGATCGCTCCAGCTCCTGATCCACGAACCAGCCCCGCTCTTTCAGCTTCCGAAAAGCCTGTTCAATAAACTCTTTTTCCAGCTGTTCACTCATAGTTAAAACTCCCCCACAAAAATATCGGCATTTTCCTCCAGCTGATTCAGAGCCTTTTCAGTGTGGGATTTGATGTAGAGAGTTTCCCCAGCCCGACAGCCAACCAGCCCTTTATCTGGGTCAGCAAAGACGGACATCTTTCCCTCTACCAGGAAGTGAAAGTAGTGGCCCAGCAACTCCCGGCTCTCAGGGGTATCTTCCATATCACAATCTCCGCCTCTCGACAAGAAGCCCAGAGAGTTCATGGACAGCAGGTACAGCAGTGTACCCTCCATATCCAAGCCCCAGCAATCCTGCGGACCCTGGCCCCAATCCATCCAAAGCTCGCCGGTATTGCAGTTCAAATAGATTCTCCACACCCCCTGATTCTCTACTGCCAGAAGGAGGCTTCCTTTATCACGGGCCTCCTGGAACTCCTCGCCAAAGTCATCATCTTCAGGAGTCATCTGATTGAAGGTGAGGATATCGTGAAGGGAATCAGAAGAAAACAGTTTTCCACCCTTGCCAAAACGCAGATAGAACTGGCGCAGAGCCTCGGGGAATTTGATACACAGACGCGCCTCCGCCTTATCGATCTCCTCTGGAGCCAAGGACATAGACCGCTTGCCCAGAAGAGCGCGGGACATGACCTCCAGCTTCTCCGCAAAGGTAACCGGAGCTTGGGACTGGATGAATTTCGCTGGGTCCAGAATTTTCTTTCCGTCCCGCCGCTGCCACACGATGGGCCAGTTCTCTCCCAGCTTTTCCAGCTGGGCCGATTCCTGACTGTAGATCAGTACCTTCTTCCGGTCATAGTCGAAATAGCGCAGGAGAAGCTGCCGCTCCAAATCACAGGCGAACTCCCAGCCGTGGGGAGCGGCGCACTCCAGTACAGAGCAGCCAAATCGCTTAGCCATCGTCTCATAGCGGGACAGTTTGCCCTCCTTCTTTACAGACCCTTGGACCCAGACACAGTTAGGCATCACAGCAGACAGTGCTTCTCCCACCTGCCGGAGCAAAAGCAATGCCAGAGATTCTCCATAGATATTGGACCAGTGAGTCCACTCAATATCGTTAAAATACGGTAATTTCTTTCCAACTAAAATACCGACTCGCGGAGGGAATTTTGCAGCAGGAGCGGGTATTTCCCCCTCATACTCCTGCTTAAATGAAAAGGACTCCTTCTTATGCCGCCAATAGATGAACATTTTCCCGGCCATCGCTGCCTTGTCCGCCGACAGAAGCCCCAGTTGGTGAAGCCGTTCCTCACCGCTGATAACTTCGTACATGGCAATAAAAATTGGGGGAAGAAAATCATAGGAGCGCAGCTTGTCAATAGCCTCCTGTCCAGGATGCTTGTCCATCCATTCGGAGCCGAACGCCACCCGGCACAGCTTGCGCAGATCCTCCTTAAAAGGCTCCACTGGAGTGTCCAGAAGAGCGCGATAGTCCTCGATAGTGTAGAGCTTCTGTTCCATATTGCATCGTCCTTTCATGTTTGGAAAATGGCTTGCTATGAAAATATGTTAGCTGCAGATCATTGCCTCTGTATTGAATCCCATTCCGCTCTCCAGATATGTTTGAATGTTCCATCATTCCATCTAAAACGCGGATCGCCATTATCGAAGATGAGGTGCTCTTTGGCATCCCAAATGTCTGTCCCCAAATAGTAGGTTCCATAGTGTTCAATGGAAACCTTGTGAAAGGACGCTTCAAACAGACTGTTCAGTTTTCGCAACAGTGTGCCTCCATATTTAGGGCATCCACTCATATAGGTAATCATTCCTGGAGCGACAACATTTCTCATATCAGCTCTGACTCCACCTAAAGTGATGTCAATCGTATTGTGCGTATCTATATCAATCGCATGAAATGTTTTTAGGGAATCTTCACCATGGAATCTCTCGGAAAACAATTGCTGAAAGTGATCAAATCGAACAATCTCTTTTCCACACCAATACCGCATGGAGTTCTGCAGTTCCAACTGTTGGAAAACTGTCAATATATCACATGAAGTCGCATAAAAATGGATCTCCAGCTCTGGCGGAGGACATAAAAACGGTGTGTCTCTAATCTCTGGGCTAAGTGAACTGCACCATGCTTCCAATGTTGTGGGGTATCGCTCTTGCCCTGAAAATGAAAAGGGGTTATCTCCGAAAAACATTAAATGCTCCCGTTCTTGGAAAACCTCCGGACTGTATAGAATGCCATCAATTTTCTCCCACTTACTCTGCATTGCTCTTTTTATCATTAGGAAAAGATCTTTATTGCTTTTCTCTGCCTGTGGAGGGCAATATACTTCATTCATAATCAGAACCCGATCTGGGAGTGCTTTTGTAGCAGTATTGCAGATGTGCAGTTGAACTCTCTCGTTGGAATAATAATAACCATTGGTATTTTGAACAAGATTAAGTGTTGTATTTTGGGAATGTACGTCTATCCAATACACAGAGTCAAGAGCATATCCAAAGCAGTCAATTTCATCGCACGAACTGAATACGTTCAATACGTCAGGACATGGGACACTAAATCCCCATATGTAGCATAGTTCAATCTTCTCCTCAAGTTCATGAAATAATGCCTTAATATCTGCTGGTGATGCAAAGAATTCCAGTTTCATATTATTTTCCTTTGTTGTTTGATTTGGAAGAATGCCAAACTCAAACAGCTATAGTGCATATCTACCGTTCCATGGCACTTTCATATTTGGATATAGATTATGAAAATAAGTGTAAGTAGTAGCTGCTTAAAAGCTAATGCGGCACATATCCGGAGCCGTTGCAGGTCTTGCACACCTTTCCGATATCCAGCTTCAAGACCCGTTTTGCAATAATACCCTTTCCCTTGCAGTCCGGACATGGAACACAATCGCCCTCCGGCTTTGGCCTCGTGGAGCCAGGATGAGCTTCTCTGTATTCCTCAAACCGCCCAAAAATCTGCTCCGCACTTCGCTTGAAATCCTCGGCTGTTGTGACACCGATCCGTTTCAGCACCCCAGCCGCTTCCAGGGTCCGCTCAAAGTCCTTGAACCCAGCCGAGAACCGGCTAAGGCCCACTTTCCGATGCTGTTTCCGCCAGGGGCGTGGAAGATCACTGTTATCTCTTCTTTTTCGGCCATGACCAGCTCTGTGTATCTTTCCCTTTGAAACGTCCAGCCATTTCCTCGCCAAATACGCTGTTAAATATCTTCTTAAGTTCTTCCGGGTCGTCAAATTGGTTTGGGCCATAGGGTTTGGCGGCAGAAAATCCTTTTTCCTTAATAGCTGCCATGAACCCTTCATAGCCGGTCATGCGGGACGAAATGCCAATTTTCTTTTTGTCTGGAAAAGAGAAGTAGCCGGACCCGGGCGAAGGAAAATAGAAGAAGCTCTCTTTTGCACCTTGAAGCTGATCCCAGCGTATTTCCCGGCGGTCCTTGCGTGAGAGAACAAAGATGATCTTTTCATCATCATAGAAGAAGCCCCAGTTCCCCATGGTGATCGTTTTGTAGAGCAAGCGAGTGGCAACGCCGCCAAGGACAATGCCGGCAGCAAGGAAAAACAGGGGTGCATCCCCTCCGTAGATCAACTTATAAAAGAAAAAGACGCTTCCGCCACACAAAAAGGCGATTGTCAAATAGGAGATGATTCGGTCTGAATTTCTCGGAACGCATTTTTTCACACAACTACCTCCCTGGTACAGTTACTTTCTAAAGTGTATTTCTCTGACTCAGTCATACCTGATTTTCAAAGTTTCCAGCCAAACCGCCCATAGAACAAGTGTGAGAACCCCTACCTCACCTTTATTCTTCTGATCCTTCAAATCACGAACCTCCCAGTTCTTCCAGCACCGGCATGGTCAGGCCGATGATTCCCTCCAGCTCCTTCAGAGCGGCGGGGTACTCCTCGTCCACCAGCTCAGGCAGTCCGGTGATCTCACGGAGCAGGTAGTAACCCTCCCACTTGCTGTCCGCGTACAGGACGGCCTGGCGCTTCTGGCCGTTCTCCTCATAAACGGTCAGCTTGCAGGCGGCGTCCAGATCCTCCCGGTACATCTCATCGTCCACGCCGTCCTCATAGGTCTGCCCTGTTGCGGCCAGCTCCTGCTGGCGGGCGTCAACCACCGCCTTGGCGTTCTCGCCGGGGACGATGGTGGCGTAGACCCGCAGCCCATGGGCCTCCGTCCGGATTGCCCGGCCACCGGCGGAGTAGATGGGCGAATCGCTGTAGGGGACGTACACATCCACAAAAGCGTCGTGTCCAAAGAGGTCGGTTTTCAAATAGGCCGCCGCCATATAGGTGCAGTCCCGCACCTCGGAGACGTGGATCTGGGTCTGATAGTTTTCCTCTGTCACCACCGGCCCATCAAAACGGACGCTCTCCAGAGTAAACATCAGATTTGCCAGAACCTCCTCGCTCCGGTCGGAGGCGCTCTGCTCCACCTCCATGGTGAACAACGCCCCGTCATCGGAGAGAACGGCGGCGGTATGGAACGCCTGGCCGTCAGTGAGGTACACCGAAACGATATTGTACCGGGAGGTTCCGTTCAGCGGGGTCAAAGGGTCTTGGTCCAGATATACTGCGTCAAATCGGTCATAAAGAGGGGAGATGCGGTATTCGCTGATATACTGGCTCAGGGTGTCCCAAGCGTCGTTTGCGTCTACGCCGTACTGGACATAGACCCGGTATCGGGTTCCGGTATCGCCATCCAGGAAGGTGCGGCGGCTGTATTTGAAATTGCTGTCTACCTGGAACCACACCTCGGACATCTCATATTCCGTGATCTTCTCCGGCACCCTGGTGGGAATGCTCTTGACCTCCGGCTGTGTGTTCCCCTTCGGCGCGGAGTCCGAGGTCTGGGGCCGGTTCCACGTTGGGCCGACATAGACAGACATATCCAATGCCCAGATTCCGGCGATGAGCGCAGCTGTGACCGCAAAGGAGAGGGGAATGAAGATCCAGCGGGCGGGCGTCGGCCCCTGGGAGCGTTCCATGCCGGAGACGGGGCAGAAGTCGGGATAGCCCTTGCTAATCCGCAGCTTTTTCCGCTTGCCGTCTGCGGACTCATAGAAGCATGTCCAGCTCCAGTTGTCCTCCTTCTCCACCTGGAGGTCTTTCAGCTCTGTCACAGCGCCGGGGCCGTAGCTGGGGGTCTCGCCGTCCAGCAGGCAGCTAATCTCACACAGTACATCCCATTTGATGGCTGCCTGCTTGCTGGAGGATTGGCTCCACCAATTCTGTACGCTGCAAAAATGCTGCAAATCCACCCGCCACAGTTTTCCTCCGGCCCGGACGAACAGAATATGGAACGCGTTGCACAGTTGGAGCGTAGGGATCGACCAGCAGAGCAGGAACACCCCGCAGATAAATCCGCCCAAGACGATGGCGGTCATCCACCGGGTTTCCTGGATAAACGCGGTGGCGATAAATCCGCCCACCGATATAGCCATGATCACCAGCAGCGGTACAAAAACGCTCAGCCGCAGCGGACGCATCCAGTCTTTCCGCAGGGCGTAGAACTCCCCCTGGATGGGTGGCTGTTCATCCGGTTCAGCGGGGCCTTCCGGACGTTTGACCGGCTTACGGAGGCTGGAGATGAGGGTCGGGATTCCGCCGACCAAGGTAAAGAGGTATTGCAGCGCCAGTTCTCCCAGGAAAATTCGTCTCAGCTCACTGTCCTCCAGAAACAGCCCAATGCTCTGATAGATCAGAAAAAAGCTGACCTCCTCTGTGGCGACCTCCATCACCGCAAGGGCAAAGCACAGCTTGGTGGCGACGTAGGTCATCACAAGAATGAACAGCCCGGAAATGACCGCGCCTTTTCTGGTGAGTTTGCCTCCCAGCAGGGCATAACCCTTGATGGCGCATACCGCCATGACCACCCCGGACACTGCGGCCACATATCCCAATTTGCTAAGAATCACGATACAGGCCACGCCGATCAAAGAGCCCAAAAACGCGCCCACAGTGCCTGCAATCACATTGTCACGGGACGTTTCCCGCTCCCATTCCAAATCCATGTTGTTCCCTCTCTTTCTGTCATTGACTGTGCCGGCCCAGATCCTCCATCACAGAGACCTCAATGCCGCAGGTGGCCTCCATCTCCTTGAACACCGCCTGATATTCGCTGTCAATCTCCTCGGGCAGGCAGGTCATCTCTTTGAAGAGATAGCACCCCTCCCGCTCCTCTATGGCTACCAGCACCGTGACGCGGGTGCGTCCCCCGTCGTAGTAGACTGTAAGGCGGCAGGCGTTGTTGCCCTCTGCGTTGTAGGCGTCCTGGAACAGCGTCTGTTCATCGTATTGCCGCCCCGCCGCCTTCAGGTCCTGATACGCCTGCTCCACCACATCCATGGCGGTTCCATCGCTGGGGATGATAGCGGCGGAGACCCGGAGGCCGTGGGCCTTGGTCATCATGGAGATTCCGTCATCGTAGTAGTTCACCTTCCCGCCGCAGGGCATGAAGGTATCCAAAAACACATCGTACTCAAACATCCCCTGGGGGGCCTTGAAGAACGCCTGGCCGCAGTAGTTGAAGCCCATGTTGATGGCCGGGCGTAGCTGCTCCTGATAGTTTTCCTCGGTAATGGCCGGGCCGGTAAACTGGAGGTGTTCTATCATATACAGCATCGTCCCCCGCGCCAGCTCCTCGTCGGTATCTTTGCCGTGGACGCATTCGACAATCAGCAGCGTTCCACGCTCGGACAGAGCCACGGCGGTGTGGGAGGTTTGATTATGTGGAAGCTGTACTGTTCGGAGGTTGTAGCGGTAGGTGACCCCGTTGTCTCCCATACCCCAGAGGAAGTCCTCGCTGTCCGGGCGGAGGCAACGGGCATTTTCTCCCTCGGTCCTCTCCAGAGAAATTTGGGCGGCCTCCTCGCCCACGCCGTATTGCAGGGAAAGCTGGTAGGACAGAGCGTTCTCCTGGTCCTCCAGCTCGGTTGTGGACGCCTGAAACGCGTCGTTCGTCTGGAGAATCAGGCCGTTTAAGTAGTAGTCGCCGATCACCTCGGGAGCTATGGCCTCTGTGACGGGTACGGAATCGTCCAGGTCAGGTACAATATCCTCCACGGGAGGCGGCTCCGGCGGAAGAAGCGCGGCCTGGCGTTCCTCTTTCAGTCCGATGTTCATGCCAACCGTCAGACAGAACACGGTAATCACCAGAGTCATTAAAGGATTGCGCCACCAGACCGGCACAGCCTCTTTGAGCTGCTCCGTATCGCCAGGAACCGGGCTGAATTGGGGATAGACCTTTGGAATGTAGGCTTTGCGCCCAACATCATTGGATATGACCCATCTCCATTTGTTCTGGTACTCCAGCATGGGCCTGTTGATCTTGACGGCGATGTTATTTTCTTTTGAAAGCAGCGAGGCAATGGATGCCTTGAAGCGGGTGCGCTGAGTTTGAGGCAGTTGATCCCATATCTGTGTCAGCTTCGGGAAGCGTACATGAAGCGTTGTATCGTGGATGCGCTGCATGGCAATCAGCCAAAGCTGCCCATCCTTTCTGGCATACATTACCTTGCGGGCAGCAAGAATATGCCCGGAGGGTCCAGGCAGGGAGGCGATCACCAAAAAACTGACCCCCATACCGCAGAGCGTGCGGAACCAGATCCGCTCATGGCCCAGCAGATCTGGCAGCCAGACGAGGAGAAACAGAACCGCCAGCCACAGTCCCTGGGTGATCCGCCTTTGCAGAAGCCAGGGGCGTATCCAGGCATACTTGGGCAGGTAGATTTCCATATCCGCAGGCGGCGTTTCCTGGGGAGGCTTACAGGGCCGGGATGCCTGTTCCAGAAATTCCTGCTCTTTTTTCGCCTCCCGGAACTGGGGCGTCCAGGCGCCCAATACCACAGCCAACAATTTTGCCAGCTGAAACCAATAGTTGACGCCATCCGAAATAAACAGAGGGCTGATAAATGCCTCCCACACGCCAGCGGGGTCAGCGGGAGCGGTATTGAGGGCAAAGCTCAGATGGTTGACGAGGACACCCCAGAGAAGCGCCGGGATCAGTGCCAGCAGCGTCACAAACTGGTTATTCTTCCCGGCCAAAAGCCCCCCGCCCTTAACCGCCCAGAACCCGATTGCCGCTCCGCAGAGTACGGCAGGAATCCCGCCGATCAGATGATCCGCCGCCAGAAAGCAGTCCGCTCCCAGCGCCGCGCCCAGGAATGCCCCCGCCAGCGCCGCGGCGGTGTGGGCCGGTTGCCGCCCCTGTTCCCACTCCAATTCCATGATTGTTTCCTCCGTTTTGAATGTCTGCTGTCAGGGACAGCTTACCATACCCTGTGGATGGGGACAGGATATGGTAAGCTATCTATATGTTTTATTGCACACCAAGCGAAATAATTTGAGCTTTAGAATCCTTCACATTGAAAACAGCAGCATAGGAATGGCCGGGTGCAGCTTCAAAGGTGAAATGCGCCTGCATACTGCCATGTTTTCTGGCAACATAGTAACTCTTCGACCAAGTAATTCTGACATTCAGTTCTACTGTTCCAGGTAGTACGTGGCAGGCCACACCTTTTTGCGCTTTGGCACCCGGAACTGTCCGTGGATCATAAACTTTTGAGACAACACCACGGATGCACTCCAACTCCGCACTATTGGAGTCGAGATCCTCTCCGTAAATATACAGCGTGGCGGCATCAGAATGTTCTGACAGGAACTGCTTGGAGATATCTCTCGCTTTTTTGTGACCCAGCTTGATTGCAATGAAAATGACGGCCACAAGAACTACCACCAAAATCAGGGAGGAGGTTCCGTTCAGTGGCTGATTGAGAAATTCTAACATAGATGTCACTCCTGTTTTCTATTTTGTTTCAGTCTTTGCTCTTATGCTACGCTTTAATATTCAGCCAGCCCCCGCCGATAGCCGCAAGGAAGTCCCGCCAGCTGTCCGCGTACTTCTGATAGGCGGAACTGCCCAGGCTGGAGGGTTTGCCGATCTGCTCCATCAGCCGATTTACACTTTTCTCCAGCGGCGAAACCTCCTTGGCATCGGGAGCGGTGTAGAAGTTCTTCCAATAACTCTCCATGTTGATGCCCCAGCGCAGGGCCTGAGGATTCCGGGCAGTGGCCTGGGCGGTGATACTCTGCCCGTAGGAGGCCCCGGCGCGGATAGCCCCGGCCCCATCGCCGCCATTCTGCCGGAAGGCGTTCAGCGTGGCGTCGTAGATGCCCTGGAACACGGAGCGATCCACAGGGGCGAATGTCCCTTTGGGTTCGCCAGGGGCAAGGTGGCTCTCCCGTTGGGCAAGCGCCTGGTCCAGCGCCGTCAGCGCGTTTTCGTGCCCCTGAGCGCGGCTGTTCCGAAGCAACGCGGCCATGTTTTCGCTCACCAGTCCCTTGGAGATCATCGTCTCTGCCTTCATGTCCGCCATAGCCAGGTTAAGGCCCAGCCTCGCCTCGTCCCGCCCGCAGGAGGACGCACCGAAAATTTCCGCCTGATAGTCCTGGGCGATTTTCCCGGCGGCGGCCAGGTCCTGCACCGAGTACCGGGCCTCGCTTTGACCTGCCTTACCCGCCTTGCCCGCCGTCCGGAGCTGAGAGGCAATGTAGGCGTCGTGGTCCTTCAGCCACACGCTGTCGGGACCGGTCTGCGCCACCGCCTCATGGACCTGCTTCAACGCGCCCCGGTACGCCTCCTCTTTCTCCGCGAGAATGGAGGAAAAGCTGTCCCGGACCGCCTGGGCGTCGCTGTTGGACAGACCCAGATTGTCCTGCAAAGCCTGGGTGTAGCCGTCGATCATCCCGGATTTCCCGGCTTGATAGACCTCCTCCAGTTTAGTAAGCTGAGCGGTCAGCTCCCCGCTGGTATAATTGCGCTCCAGCTTATCCCGCGCCGCCACATAGCGGGAAGCCAGATAGTCCAGCCCGTCCTCCAGTTCCTCCGGAGTGGTGGTCTTGAACGCCTCCAACTCCCGCGTCAGGCCGGTCCAGTCCACCGATCCGTCCAGACCGTTCTGCCGCAGGGTGTCCAGGTAGGCGGACAGCTCCTCGTCGGTGGGCTTCATGGTGTAGGAGCCCTGCCGCACACGGTCCTGCATCCGCTGGATGCTGGTGGGGTCGAAGATGTTGAAATCAAAATTTTCCTTCTTCCACAGACCTTCCGCCGCGTCCCGGATGGAGTAGTCCTCCCGGTAGCCCTTGCGGTCGGAGAGGTCCAGGTGAAGCAGTCGGGCGGAGCCCTGGGACGTGCCGCTGCCGGAAGTCGCGGCGGCGCTGGGGTCACAGCGGAAGCCCGCCTGGGGCGTGCCTATGGTAATCTGGTTGGTGATGTTGGGGATGCTTCCTATGTTTTGGATGTTCATAGTGGTTCCTCCTAAAAGTAGATTTTTATGTATTTACTGAAACTTGGATTAACGATGGAATACCCGCTTCGGGCAACAAAAATATAATAATCGTACTAATCACTTGAAGTATAGCAATAAACATAAGCAGATACTTTATTCCATGCTTAAACTTTGAAAAAGGCAGCAACATCCAGCCAGACATCAAAATACATATGATGGAAACAACAGCACAAATTCCAAATGCAATATATACATTGATTTGAGCTATTTTCTCCAATAATCCTGTCAAATACAATATGATATGAACCGCTTGTAGAGCCCCTGCCACAATATATATTCTTTTACTATTTTCAGATTTGAAGGAATTGCGTCTTATCAAAATAAGTAATCCGATGATCGTTAAAACAAGTAAAATTCCAATTCCCGCGTGGACAGTAAAATTTATAATCTCACACCTCTCTTCCAAAGCTAAGCCCCGATATTAGATGCAAATTGTCGCTCCTTACCATGCATGGCGTCCCTAACAAATAATGTATTCCAAATCCTATTGCACAGCCTTAATAATTAAGCCCGAATGTTTATCGATGAATTGATAGAAAATGGAGCTTATTCCGCGCTGCCAATGCTCTGTTTGAACGTATTCCAAATCCTGTCATAAATAGACTGGAACAGTGATCCCCGTTGAACAGCGTCGGTAGCCGCTGTCTCCTGATCTTCCAAGTGAATTTCTTCCCCCTCCTCTACGCAGCCCCGCCGCTTCAACTCAGACAACATGCTGGAGGCCCCCTTTTGGAACGTGGACGTTATGCCATGTGCGGAGGAAAGAGCGCGGTCAATTTCGCTGTAAATATCGTCTGCGGAGGTGTCGATCTGCCAATGGGTATCTTTCGCGCTGTTCTCCGCCCACTCTGCGGCCATGCTGTAAGCCTTGCCCATGTAGCCCTCCTGGGTGGG